>WNFX01004170.1_pt1 | contig 27067 bp, 30 predicted proteins | sample 5400111 | NCBI WGS metagenome assembly WNFX01 (sample SAMN13153363, study PRJNA577476) | soil metagenome | isolation source: 40 cm soil or saprolite under grassland replicate 1 | place: USA:California | collected 2016-06-15
CGATTACCTGTGAATCTATATGAAGCCGGAGCCGGTCTTTACAGAGTTGCAAATTACAAATCATTTGATGACTATGTATCTGATTGTGTGGTTAGCGATCTTGAACAGTTGAGTCAAGGAGAAATAGCCGACGACATTGTAATCAAAAAGTTAAGTGTAAAGAAGCAAACTCATTGTAAAAAATGCGGTGAATGGTTGGAAGGAGATACTGTTTGCTCGGAGTGTGGAGAAATAAGTAAATGATGCAACAAGAACACTTGATCAAAAAATATTGTATTGATGAAATAAACAAAGCCAAACAACAATTAAATCATAAAATACATTTAAGGTATCGGGGAAGATTAGAAGCCTTTACAGAAATATTAGAAATGATAACACGACAACAAGGCGAGGTAATGAATGACTAGTCAAGAAGTTCAACAACAATACACACATTCTTTGAAACTAGAGGAAACCCATTCGAAAATAAATTTCAAATCGAATCTATTCCTAAACGTACTCAATTTAGGCTTCGGTGATACGTAGTTACAGCCAAAGCAGCAAAATTCCTAGTATCTTTAGAATCAGTTAAAGCATTTTACACTACTTCCGAAATTTCACATTTGTTACCCTTAAAGTCATGTGATAAATGATAATCCTGTAAATTATTTCTTTAAGGTCTCAAACAATGAAATATCCTCATTAGGAAATTATCTAAAATTCAAAATAATAATCAGTACGAAATTTAAACAAAATCAAAAGTTACAACCATCCTGAATTAGATTTACAACGCAGTTTATTCTAGTTTCTTATATTTAGAAAAAAGAATGGGGAGGAAGCTATGAAACGTCTACTTCCTTATACTGTTGTAATAGGCGCAGCAGATTCAGCGCTATTATAGTCTTTGCTGCTTCCTTCGGATCCATACCTTTTATAAACATGATCAAGTCTTTATCTTCATCTGCACCCATTTGAGCCAAGATTGGGTGCCTTTCTTTTATGTTTTTACTCAGCGTATCAACATCGATTACTGCCGTCACGTTGCCTTTTGTTCCGTTACCTTGGGCATGTACTATATTTGCAGGACTCACTACTGCCGCAGCAACGACGAGTAAAGTCGCTGTCATAACGATGATTGGCGATTTCGTGATTTTCCAGTTTATCATATTTAAAGTTAGAATTTTATAGTTTATATACAAGTTAGATAATATTGGAAATTTGAGTTATTATAACATTTCAAGGTATCTACCAATTCACTTTTTTTATTTTTATTTTTATTTTTATTAGAAGTGCTAAGTTAATTATTTAATGTTATATCCTTTCAAACTTTGACTTACAGACCACATAAAAAATCCAATCTAGAATATTCAATTGGCTATGTAATTTATCAGCCTCAAATATTGTGTGAGTCTGTTTTATTGTCATGGTAACTTCATTCATTTTAGAGTCTATAAGATCGCAAATCGGGATATCAGGATTCTTCATATTTTCAAGAATCCAATATATCAATTCAATTCTTATTCGCCTACTGTTTGTATAACCTGTAAAATATGAATGAAATTGAAATAAATGAATTGGAATGGTATTTTAGAGATTTTTTATTTAGAAATTATAGCAAGGCTGTGTTACAGCTTAAAACAGAAACTATCCCAACTAAAATGATAGAAACATATCTGAGATATAGAAATGCAGATCGATTTTGTAGAAATAACAGATGGCGTATCTCGCTTGCAGTGTCGCAAATGTTTTTACATATGTTACCTTGGAAATTTAGAATCAAAAATCTGTCTAAGGTGTAAAAGTGAAAAACTAATACATTCCCAAAAAAAAAGTGATCTAAAGTCTTATTTTTATACCTTAAACTTGAGCAATACGGTTTGAATTTGGTACCAGAGAAAATAAGTTATGAACTACTACTGTCTTTTTGAATTAGTTATTGAAACTCATATATAGAACTTTAAGAAACATTCCTATTTGAAAAATGTCTGCATTAACTACAAGGAAATTTTATGAAGAAGTACTTCAATTTGTAGGAAAAAAGGTTTCCATAGAGACCTCTTATGAGAAAAATTATAATGGAGTATTGACCGCTATTGACGAAAAATTAGATACAGTTCTTGAAAACGTAGAAGGTCATGGGATATTGAGAGTAATCATAAACGGATCATTTGTGAAAGAAATAAAGCTTTTAGAAAAGCCTTTTGATCTAAAAGGTCTTGCAGATCGTCTGTCAAGGGTATTTCCAGGTCTTGTAAAAATTAGAGATGATGTGAATGCAATAATTGTGATGGATAAGATTAAGGTAACGGAATTTGGAATAGAAGAAGGTACAGGATTAGCCGCGGACAGGGTCAAGTCCATATATGAAGAATTTATGAGGGAGTTTAAGAAGTAAATTTGTTTTTTGAGGTCAGATATTCTGACCTAGCAGGAAGAATAGGAAAAATCAAAACTCCTAGTGGGACCATTGAAACGCCTGCATTTATTCCTGTTGTTCATCCCGTTTCACAATCTGTAGATGTCGAGTTTTTAAAAAAGTTAGGTTTTGAAGCAGTTATTACAAATGCGTACATTACGTTGAAACAATATGGAGATATTGCAAGGCAAAAAGGTATTCATGAAATAATAAATTTTGATGGTCCAGTAATGACAGATTCCGGTGGTTATCAAGTACTTGAGTATGGGACCATTGACTTGGAGCCTTCATTCATTGCCCAATTTGAAAAAGACATTGAAAGTGATATTTGCGTGCCTCTTGATAAGCCAACAGGATATGGATTAAGCTATGAAGTAGCTGAAAGATATGTTGATGAGACAATCAGAAATTCCAAAGAAACATTAGATCTTATCAAAAGTAACAATAATACAAATTCCATTTGGGTTGGTCCAGTTCAGGGCGCAGAGCATCTAGATTTGGTAAAGAAATCAGCAGGATTACTTGATGATATGGGATATGAAATGATGGCTCTTGGGAGTCCTGTACAATTACTGGAATCGTACGAATTTGCTATCCTAGCTAATATTATAGCAACTCTCAAATCAACTATTATGTCAAAACCTATTCATCTCTTTGGAGCAGGACATCCTTTAACGATACCATTGGCGGTAGCATTAGGATGTGACACTTTCGATTCTGCTTCATATATACTGTATGCAAGAGACAACAGGTATATGCATCCAAATGGTACTTCAAAATTGGATAACTTGACGTATCTTGCATGTCAATGTCCGACTTGTATTAGCATGACAGCAAAAGAGTTCATCAATCTGAAAGATGATGAGAGAACAGTTGAATTGGCTAAACACAATCTTTACGTGTTAAGGTCTGAAGTTTTGTTAGTAAGACAGGCTATAATGGAGGGAAGACTTTGGGATTATGTTGCGCAAAAGGCACGAGCCCATCCTAAGTTGATGGAGGCCTTCAAGTTATTTAAGAACTACAAATATTTAGAAGACGCTACACCATTGTACAAGAAAAAAGCAATATTTTTTATGGAATCAATCGATCAATATAGACCAGAAGCCTCTAGGATAAGAAGAATTCTTAGCACATTTAGAACAGATAAAAAGAAGATCGTTCTATTTCCTGATACCGAGGTGTCTCCTTTCTATTGTTCGCAAGAATATTTCAAATTATCAAAAAAATTTTCAGATTATCAAATCTGTGCTTATAATCCTTTTATTGGTATAATTCCAATTGAAATTTCAGATATTTATCCTGTTGCCCACAACGTGATATCCAAGAAAAAATTTAATTGCAATAGTTCTAAAGACTACCCAACCTTTGTTAGTTCATTACAAGAATTCCTGTCGTGTAATTTTTTTGATGAGATATTAATAGTTGCAGACGATTTCATGCAAGGAATAATCCAGGATATTCAGATAACATCCAAAAATCTAAAGGTTATAGAAAATAGTAATGGCGTAATAGACCAATTGTGACCTTCACTTATGATTTGAATTTAGATATTTTAGATATCGATAGATTAATTTCTGTCATTTGTTTTTACTTAAATATTAGAAATAGTTAAGATAGTTATTAATTATGACAGTAGATTACGAATTCGTCTATACGTTTAGTGAAGAGTTATTAAATTTGGATAATTCTCTTCGATGGATTGGTATTTCAAACAAATATGGCGTCTTAATTAATGTTGAACAACGTGAAGGATTAAAACCATTCATGTCTGAAGAGGAAAATGAAGAGTATGCTGCGGCTGCAATTTCAAGATACAGAACTCGGATTAAATTTCAAACAAAAATTGGGAAACTGAATTATGCTGTGGGTAGATACGAGAATGTAACAAGGATTACAATTCCTATAAGTAGCGATTATTTTATTCTCTTAACAATTGATAAGGAAAAAAATTACGACGACATAATTATGAAAAAGATAATTCCGTTTATTGATAAGAACAGGAATAGATTTCATTCTGATAATTTATAAGATTGATCATTTTCCTTGTTACTCTTCAAGTGTTCTAATCTAAGTCTACATTTCTAAAAATTATAATTTGATGTTATTCATTCACAAATGTTTTGTAAATTGATAGTGCTTCATCCTCGTTTTTGGCTCCCACAATAGTGGCAGCACCACTACTCATAAAGCTTATTGAAAGATTCGCAGAATTACTACTGATTAATGTCAAACCTAGCTCCCCTTTTGTCTTAATGGTATAACCTAACCTCTCTGCACTTTTTTCAACTCCAAGTAGATTTAGCGATGACGAAATATGTGAAGGTGTAACGGTGTAAGTTCTCTTGCCTCTATCACGGCCACAAAGTTCTTCAATTATAAGTTGTTGTACTTCCAACTGATTCTTATCGAATCTTTTTGTTCCACACGAAGGACATTCATCTTGTCTAAATACCCTAACTTTTTCTAGAGATAGATCGTTTAGATCTATGTACAAGAGTTTATTTTCTAAAGTTGGTTTTTCTCCTACAATAATCTTTACTACTTCAGAAACTTGGATACCGCCGACTAGATACAAAATTGATGGATGGACACCTTCAGTACTACAAGTAGGCATATCGTCTTCGTCTAATGCAGGAAAAATACATCTTAGACAAGCTGACTTGTTGGGAATTATTGTGCAAATTGATCCTAACATACCCAAGGCACCTGCATAAATAAGAGGTATATTCAGTTTAATGCATGCGTCATTTAGTGCATATCTGGCATCTATACTATCTAATGCGTCCACCACTATGTCAAATCCCTTAACAATATTTTCAGCCGTATATTTAGTAACAGAATTAGGAAGAGCTTCGATTTCAACATTTGAATTTATTTGTTCAAGCCTTTCTTTTGCTGCTTCAACCTTTACTTTACCTATATCATTCTCTGTATAAAGATGCTGTCTATGTAAATTAGAAATTTCTATTATATCCCTATCTACTATCTTTAATTTTCCAATACCCATTGCGGTTAGCTGGGTAACTACAGGATTGCCGATGCCGCCTACACCAACAACACAGACTTTTGCCTTCCTTAGTTTTTCTAATCCGACAAATCCAATTTCATCAAGCATTATCTGTCTCGAGTATCGTTGTAAATCCTCATTTTTTAGTTCGGAACCGCCGGCTACTGCTGGTAGAATATAAATAGAATCACCTTTGTTAAGCTTCGTAGCCATTCCATCATTACTAAAACGCATATTTTTTCCATTTATGTAAATGTTAATTAATGATCTTGGTTTCCCGGTCAAATCCAAAACTTTGCGCTTAAAATCTTCCCCTAGCTGTTCCGTTACTTTGGTAAATGCATCTTGGAGATCTATGGCATCTAATGGAATCTTCTTTTCTCCACTACCTTTCGTGAGAACAGAAGGAATAATAAACTCGATATTTGTCATTCTATATTCATCCACCTATCTATGTAATCATCGCAGATACAATTTGTACATCTGGCTTCACAATATCAAGTTTAGGCAATACGCTTAGTATTGCTTCAGTAGATTTCAAACCATTACCAGTAACATAACATACCACTTTTTCATCTTTTTCTATAAATCCATCATCAACTAGTTTTTTGAGTACGGCAATAGAAACACCGCCTGCAGGTTCAGTAAAAATGCCTTCAGTTCTAGCGAGTGTCATAATTCCATCGATAATTTCATTATCGGTAGCTTCTTCGGCAAGACCACCATATTGTTTCAATCTTCTAAGAACATAAATGCCGTCTCCAGGATCCCCAATTGCTAAACTTTTAGCTATTGTATCCGGTCTTTCTACAGGAACTATCTCACTACTATTATTCTTAAAAGCATCAACTATTGGGGCGCAACCATGTGGTTGTGCCGCTGTGACTTTTAGATTTGAAACATCACCAATAAGTCCTATTTCATGTAACTCTTCAAATCCTTTACAAATTGCATTCAGCATCGCACCACTACCAACGGGTATTATTAGATGATCTGGGACTTGCCAGTTAAGTTGTTCAGCTACTTCAAATGCCAATGTCTTTGAACCTTCCACATAATAGGGTCTCATATTAATATTTACAATTCCTATACCTTTTGAATCTCCGATTATGGAGGCAACTCTATTAGCATCATCATATGTTCCGTCTACTGCAACAAATTTAGCACCATACGACAATGCTTGTGCAATCTTGACTTTTTCAATATCAGATGGCGCAAAAATAAAACATGGCAAACGTGCTTTAGCAGCATGAGCGGCTGTTGCTGAAGCTAGATTTCCAGTTGACGCACATCCTACTGCCTTAAGTTTGATCTCTCTAGCTTTTGAAATTGCTACACCTGCAGGTCTGTCTTTAAATGAAAAGGTTGGATTTACAGAATCGTTCTTTATGAAGAGATTTTTAAGATTTCCGATATGTGTACCTAATTCCTCTGCATGTTGTAGAGGTGTAAAACCAGCATGAATATTCACTATACAGTTTTTATCAACAATTGGTAAAAGCTCAAAATAGCGCCAATATGTTTTTTCTTGTCTAGATGAAAAGGTATCTTTGTTTAAATCGCTAGGAACATCATATATAACATCAAGTGGACCAAAACACTCTTCACATATGTATTTGAATGTTGGAGTGTATTCAATACCACATTCTCTGCATTTTAGAAATCGAATAGAACCCATGTATACGCAACTATCAACAATTTGTTTAGTAATAAGTTTCACTAATAGTAATTTTAGTATTACTTAATTTTTTGTCAATAAAATTTTATAACGAATAAACATCATATAAATCAAAAATAGTATTTATTCAGAAGTCCATATAATTATTACAAAATAAGATAGTGAATTGTCAATTTTCTTGAGAGTACAACCTGTTGTGGAAACATGATCTATTTCCAGTGTGACATGCTGGATTTCTTGAATCCACAAGATAAATTACGGAATCATAATCACAGTCAACTAAAATATCCTTCACTTGTTGAATATTTCCAGATTCCTCTCCTTTCATCCACAACTTATTACGAGAAACACTCCAAAACCAGGCATTGCCGGTTTTGAGTGTATTTTCGATGGCAAGTTTATTTGCGTAGGCGAGCATCAAAATATCTTTTGTTTTAATATCTTGAACGATCACTGGTATAAGTCCATTTTTCTTAACAAAATCTAGTTTATCTATGAATTTATCATAGGTCTTCGTTAGCATTAGTTTTTAACCTCAACATAAATGTTGTAATATATTGAATATAAAGTCTATCGAAAGTGAAGTTCGCTTGGTCATGTTTTATCCTAATTTATAGAATTATTTTTAGAATCATGAAGTTTCGAATGTATGTTAGACAATCTATACAACTGGACGATTCTTCTAATTAGCTTATCTCTTGAATTCCTGAATTTATACAGGCGATGACATGATTGGTAAAGAAATATTGATTGAACTGTACCTAGAGAGAACTGGATTTTTGAATTCAGTTAAATAGTTTGAACTACTCAAACAAGATAGTTAATAATAAATCCTTGAATTTTCCATGTAATCGAATTTATCCTCTGAAATGATTAGATCTTTATGATATGACACTTATCGCATAAAAAATACTCATTATTTGTAGGTAATTCTTTTCTACAAACACTACAATATTTTTTCAATATATTCAGTTTTCAAAGACTAAACTATAAAGTTACCCGTGTTTACTAGACATCAATTCTTAATTAAAAATTATAATTAGTGGATTTTATCCGCAACTACTGTCATGCCATTTTATTTAATTTAAAAATCATAATTTCTGCCAGGACTGAATTATTCGTATTCCTTTAATTTGTTAATCTTCATTTTAATAAGATCAAATCCTTGTTGCCAAAATGAGGCTTCACTAATATCAAATCCACAATCTTTAAGTAAAGTTTCTGGTTTTTCCGATCCTCCTGCAGATAATATTTTAAGATATTTTGAGACAAAGGATTTACCTTCCTTTCCATACTGCTGATAAAGCGAAAGTACGAGTAAATTTCCAAAAGAATAAGCATAGCAATAAAAAGGAGTGTGGAAAAAATGTGGGATATATAGCCATTCCCATTTGAAATCATCTGAAATATGAATTGAGTTTCCGAACTGGTTTCTCAGATTATTCATATATAGATTGGCTATATTGTCAATAGTAACATTCTGTTCTACGATATGCTTATGAGCCTCTATCTCAAAAATTGTAAAAAAGGCCTGTCGCATAATAGTCGCATACATATCATCAATTTGTTCAGCCAAAAAGATCTGTTTCTTTTGTCTATTTAGGCTCTTGTAGATTTCTTCGTTAAGAAGCATTTCACCAAAAACCGATGCAGTTTCGGCTAATGGAAGGGGAGCGTGCGATACCAATATCGGTTTATTGGATGCTAACATACTATGTACTGCATGTCCAAATTCATGTGCCATTGTCGAAACATCTCTCATCATTCCATCAAAATTTAGAAGTACGTAAGGAGTCCTTTGTGGGGAAACAGTATAACAAAATGCACCACCAGATTTTCCATTTCGAATCTCAGAATCAATATGATTTTCTCTAAATAGGCGTTCAGTGTATGTACCAAACCTAGGATCAAATTTATGAAAAGTATCCAAGACCACTTTTGCGGCATTCTTAAATGTAAATTTTGCAATATTACTATTTGAGATTGGTGCATAAAGATCATAGCGCCTCAGTTTTTTTACACCAATCAATTTTGCTTTTTCTAGAAAATAATCGTAAAATAAATGTGCGTTTTGTCTACAAACTGATAATAGTGTGTCTGTGGTACTATCATCAATATTATTGTAAATATTTCTAACTGAAATGGGAGCTGCGAATCCTCTAATAGAGATATTTTCATCTCGCCATTGAGTTACTATATTTTGGTAAATTTCTCCTAAAACTCCACTATTTTTCTTGTACGTTTTAAATAATGCTTTGTAAGCATATTCCCTTTCTTCTGCTTTTGGGCTTCTTACTAATGAAATAAGTTTTTCCTTATTTTTGAAGGTTTTAATTATCTTTTTATTTCCGATTTTCTTAACTATTGTAAATTCAAAATTATTAGTCATTCTATCGTAAATTTTTATCAGAGCGCTTAGGCCGGTTACCTCTAATGTATTGATAATTTTCTCTTCTGATTCATGCAGTGAATATTTTGCTATTAACCTTTTATGTCTTAAATATTCCCTATAAACAGCGGAGATACTATCTATCAATCGTTGGACATTATTCTTGTCGAGTTCTTTTTTGAACCATAAATCAAAAAATAAGATCTGATTACTAACTTGTGAACTTAACTTTTCCATTTGGAGAACTAAAGCTGCTGCGTCATTTGATGAAGTATCGGCTGCATATTTAAGATGAGCAAAACTATTCACAGTACTAAGATCTTGTAAAATATTCTCAATCTTGTGTACCAGACCTTCAAAAATCGAAATGCTCAAATCTGGTTTTAGAATTCGTCTGTTATCTTCAAACTTCTTAACTCTTTTTTTAATATCATCAACTAATTCGGCAAATTTCTTTGTGGAACTGTCTTCGACTAGATCAGTAAGATCCCATTTTCCTAATTTAATATTTGAATAGTTTAACATTATTTCTTTTCATCTCTAACCCATACTTAGCCTTTAATATTTATCTGATATAATTCGTTGTGCATTTTTGTGTAGATACTGTTTGAAATCGAAATATCTGATTTTCAATATAGCGAATATAGTTGATTTTGAATATGGTTAAATATCACAATATGATAAATAAAGGTACCATAATGGTTTTCAACATAGGCATAATGGTACGGGCTGACAATGCTCAGTGCTTGAGGCGTTATGTTAACGCCTAAACTGATTAAAAATGCCATCCTTCTATGTTGAATGAATTTGTGTTTTTGGTTATACAGATTATTTATTTTTCAAATACTCTTTTTTCATTTCCTCGACCCATCTATTTTTCTTTGAGTATAGTCTTTTTTTAGCTCGTCGTTTACATTCTGATAAGACATAAGAGGACAGAATTGGAAAGCAAATAGAAGAATCTCCATAAACTATCACATTGTTTCTATGTGAGGTTTTTATTTTGCCCCAGCTTTTTCCTTCTTGTATGGTCGCTCCTGACAAACCACCTGTATCGGGCCTTGCATCAGTAATTTGTATTATATAGTCGTGACCACCATCTTTTAATTTTAATATTTGATATAAAGCTGGACCTGTTTGTTGGAAAAAATTTTTTGGAACTCCACCGCCCAATTCTACTCCGCCAGAAAGTTTACTTTTCCACAGGATCGCTGTTGACTCAGCAATATCCAGCATGACATTAGGAAATTTTTTCATGCCTTCAAATATCAGTGGTAACATATTGAGTCCTATGGAAGAATCACTAATTGCAGGAATGAACACTGGTACGTCATTTTTGTATGCTGAAACAAGAAATGATTTTTCTGGATTTATTGAATTTTCATAAGCTGCTTTTCCAAGGCTATATGACATATCGGCTGTTGAGTAGAATTCAGATTGATTATTTCCAATTTTTTTTATTTCTTTTTGAACAATAATGTCTTGGGTTTGTAAAGTTCCGACTTCTTTTATATAGACATCATAGATTCGTACAATTTGCTTGGTATATAGCAGATCGTCATCAACTTGAAAATGACCTTGCCGTACAGGTAAATTGTAGGCAAAATGAAGATCATGATAAACATTGGCACCAGTTGCTACAACCCAATCTACGAAACCATTTTCAATCAGAGTTCTGATTGTTTTCCCCATTCCAATTGGCGTTAATGCTCCCGCAATGGTTAAACAGGTTGTACAACGACGATCAATCATTTCCTTCATGATATTTGCGGCTTCAAAAAGTCGTCTTGCATTGTATCCTGTTGATCCAAAAAAATCAATCAACTGTGAAATGGTCATATTTTTCGAAATAGTGGGAGGATCAATCTTTTTGCCTGTAAAAGAATGTACGCTATCCACTCATTAGGATGCGGAAGAGCCATTAAAAATTTTATCTGAACTAATGTTCTTTTTTTATGAAAGCTTTACTTTTTCTAATTATCTTAAGTTTGGTATAGGGATTTTAGAGCACTGCTTCCATAATCATTTGCTACCCTCTTTTCTTCATATGTACTGCATTCTATGCATTTTATCCCATTGTTTACTTTGACGGTATCCCCACCACAATTAAGACACAAAGAATACAACAAACCAAAATTTGTTCCATCCACAGCTAAATGGATTGAGGAATTTAGAAGACTACTAATTTGTCCACGAATAATATCACCTATTCGATAAATCGATTTTGGCTTCTTGTTATACCGGTCTCGATTCCATCCTTTGTTGTTTCCCGTTCTCGCTGAGGCGATGGCAGATAGGCCGGCAGTACATAATTTATTATTAACATAAACTAACTTTACTGAAATCATGGATCCGAATAACATCTCCACAAATCCCATAACAATATCACCTACTTTGGGTAGTTCCTGCGAATTTATCTGATCTATTTTAATCATCCTTCTCTTAAAATCATACTCCTTCTTACCCAAAGCGCTTGATCTAATAGTACCATCGACAACGAAAGTATTATGGCCAGCTTGAAATTCTTCAATCTCTGCTACATATTCACCTGGAAAGACCATCCCAGATGTTTTTTTCTTCATACCAAATAGAAGACATCAAGTGCAGTTATAATTGTTACAAAAAAATTAATGGTAGGTACGAGGAATGTGTTTAAGTTTTATCCTCTAACCTTTGCTAAAACCAAATGCAAATCCTGCTGCAAAACCTCCGGTAAGTGGGATTCCAGAATGTGACAAAGCATTAAAGATTTGGTCACCTAAGCCTGGAATAAATGGAGTATTAAAATTTAAATTATTAAAATTCGACATCAAACTTCCTACAGTTTCCTGCACCTTTGCCCAATTTAATGCGACTAACCCATTATACTGTAAATAGTATACGGTGCCAACCAATAATCCTGCCACAATGAGGATTATTTTTAATACCTTCTTTATTGCGTACCCCATCAAGAATCCCAAAAATCCTCCAATTCCTATGGAGGTGGCTAATCCACCTATACCTATAGAACTGGCTAGAGAGCTTAAATCGATAAACATCCTATAGAACTATCCCAGAATCATAAATATATGCAATATAGACATTTTTCATGAAACCTTTAAACTGCTTATAGTTATAGTTTTTTTAGAGCAAGCTTAATTGTAAATATTTGTTAGATTATATTTAATTAGTAGTTACTTATCGAAAAGCAATTTTGCGGTATTTATGGATTTTGCGGTATTTATGGGCCTGTATATTTTTTTGCCAAATCAAATAATCTATTAATAACCTTCTTTTATTTGTAAATGTGAAATTCGAAGAGTGGTTCCCTTTCTATCAGCAGATTAGAATGGAATTTGGCTATAGCACCGAAAAAGATCAGAAAGCAGCTGAAATTTTAAGTAAAATGATAAAGAGGAAGGCATTACAAATGTCAAAGATTCAAAAAAAGATACAAGGAAGGGAGGTTCTTGTAATTGGAGCTGGTCCAAGTCTGGAAAAAAATATCGAGTTTATTAGGAAAAATAAAAAGTACGTAAAGATAGCTGCCAATGGTGTAGTTGAGATTTTATTGGATAAGAAAATTAAGCCAGATATAGTGGTTTCAGACCTCGATGGAAATCCAAAATTTTTAAGGATGGCCGAAAAATTAGGAGCAGTGATGGTTATTCATGCTCATGGAGATAATTTAGAGAATATGGAAAAAATTGTTCCTAAATTTAGAAAAATAATAGGTACCACTCAGGTTATGCCAACTGATAATGTGTATAATTTTGGTGGGTTTACTGATGGGGATCGAAGTGTGTTCATGGCTGAGGAAATGGGAGCAAAAAGTATTACTCTAATAGGTATGGATTTTGATAATGAGCCAAGAAAATTTTCAACAAAAGATCATGTTGCCAATTATGATTTAAAAAGAAAAAAGTTGAGAACTGCAAAAAAATTGCTCGAAATGCTAGGAAAGCAATCCAAATCTAAATTGATTAATAAATCAGCCACAATAATAAGAGGCATCAAGTCACAGTCATGAGATGTTCATTTAGTTTCATCCATAAGCAGAATTAAAGGAAACCAGATTATCAATTGGAATCAATGTGAAAAACTATTATATGTTTTTAATATAATGAAATCTGCCATGTCTAGCTTTTCAGAAGATGATATTCGACGCGCGGCAGAAGTGCGTGAATGGCTGGTTAAAGAAGTTACCAATAAAAAAGAGGAACTCGATAAACTTCGCAATACACTTCTAATCGTTGATTCTTTATTAAAAAAAACCAGCTTCATAACTGCATCAAATCTTGAATCTTCTGCTACTAACGTAGGTGATAAAACTGTTCCAGAAATCCATTCCGGTCAAGAAAGAGAGATGAAAACCAGATCCGATTCTGCTGCAGAATTAGCAAGTAACGACAATACTCGAAATGATAATCAAGTAATGGAGATCAAGTCCTTAAAGCGCGCAAAGGATAATTTTTTGATATCAAACGCAGAATTCACGTCAACATATGTAAAAATACCATTGGTCGATGATGTTAATTTAAATATTAACACTCCCCCATTTAGATCTTTTTTTATAAACCGTATATTAGAAGGAATGAAGACAAAAGATAAAGAAAAAATTCAAAAAGGTGAGATTAATGAATCTGAAATCCTGGAGTATGAAGTAAATAGCGATGAAAATGGAAAGATAAAGAGCGTTACAATTTCAAATTACCGAGAAAAAGAGCGCCTTAATGAAATTTTGAATACAGCAACGTGGGTTTTTACCAGAATGTTAGAAAAAGGAAATTAACGTAGTTATGGATAGAATTATAGTATTAGACTTTGGATCGCAATATAGTCACTTAATTTGTAGACGGATTCGTGAATCCAACGTATATTGTGAACTTTTGCCATATGATTCTCCCATAAGTATGATTAAAGACTTACATCCCAAAGGAATTGTTCTCTCTGGTGGTCCTTCGAGTGTGTACTTACAAAATTCTCCAAAACCAGATAAGAAAATATTTGATATCGGAGTTCCTATCTTGGGAATATGTTATGGGCATCAACTTATTGTTGATGAATTTAATGGAAAAATAAAGCGCTTTGATAATAGAGAATATGGTTATGCTGATTTAGTTATCGATGATAATTCAGATTTGTTTCAGGGAATTAATAAAAAAATAAAATGTTGGATGAGTCACGCTGATGCCGCTGAAAATATTCCAAATAATTTTGAAATACTAGCACATACTAAAAATTCTCTTTCTGCTGCAATAGCAAATAGAGAAAGAAAATTTTATGGAATCCAGTTCCACCCAGAGGTATCACATACCGAAGAAGGTAATAGAATTTTAAGAAATTTCTCACAGTCCATAAGTAATGCAAAACCAGATTGGACAATGCAAAATTTTATTGACTTTTCCATCAAAGATATCAGAACAAAGGTTCACGATAGTAGAGTCTTATGTGCTATTAGTGGAGGAATTGATTCTACAACTCTGTCTGTTTTGCTTAGCAAGGCAATAGGTAATAATTTGACATGCGTTTTTGTGAAAAATGGATTACTAAGATTAAATGAAGAAGAATTAGTTCCTAAGTTGATAAACAAATATCTGGATATTAACACTATTACTATAAATGCAGAGGAACGATTTTTATCAAAGTTAAAGGGGATAAGAGATCCCGAACAAAAAAGAAAGATTATTGGTGAAGAATTCGCACAAGTATTTTTGGAGGTAACAAAAGATTATGGGCCTTTTTATTGGCTTGCACAAGGAACTCTATATCCAGACGTAATTGAAAGTGGCCTTTCTAAAGGTCCGGCAGCTATTATTAAGACGCATCATAATGTGGGAGGTCTACCTCAATGGCTTAATTTAAAAGTGTTAGAACCTTTTAGAAGTCTGTATAAAGATGAAGTAAGAAAAATCGCCGCTCTATTAGATATCCCGGATGAATTCATAAAAAGACATCCTTTCCCAGGTCCAGGATTGGCAGTTAGAATTATTGGTGAAATCACAGATGAAAAAATTAGAATTGTCAGACAAGCAAGCAATATTGTTGAAAATGAATTAATGATATCTGGTTGGTATGATAAGGTGTGGCAGGCATACGCAGCTGTTGGTGATGATCTGGCGGTGGGTGTACTCGGAGATGAAAGAATGTATGGTCATATAGTAACTGTAAGGATTGTGGAATCATTAGATGCAATGACGGCTGACTGGTCAAGGATACCTTATGATTTGATATCGAAAATTAGTAATAGAATAACCAATGAAGTTAGTGGGAAATATCCTATTAGATCTGCAGCATCCCAACAATCGCCAGATCCCGTGAGTTTTTTAGGAACCGTATAAAATGAATTGACAAATAGTACATCCTCGCCATCGGACCACGCAGCTCCGATCCTTGTATGAAGATCAATTTTAAGTCCAAATTCCGACGACAGCCTTTTTACAACTTTTTTTACACTTTCTATATCATTCAGGTCTAAGGATAACTTAGAATCAAGATTAGAAGCTTTTAACAGAGAAGTACATTCATTTTCATTAATGCTTAACACGTCTATTAATGAATTTAATTTCTTTAATGAGTCTCTAAATTCTTCTTTTCTAGTTTCAATATCAGCGGGATCCAAGAAATGAAAGGCATTCTGAGAGTTATTAAATAAATAATGGGCTAATTCAGTTCCTTTTAGGTTACTTCCCCAATTTGTTAATACAACTCCTTTTGCAGTATTTATTATATCCAGATCTGTCGGCAGACTAACCATTTCGGAACCAAAGTTCTTATTGTCTCCAACGTCACTAAGCATTACATTAACATATTTTTCTTTACTGTCATAAAACTCAATTGATGTAGTTGACCCGTGTTTACCATTTTTTACGAACAGATTAACACTATCTCCAAACTTTGAGAAGGTAGTATGAAGAACTGATGTTCCAATTTTATTCGCAACAGTAAATAATGTTACAGATAGTCCCATTTTAGCTAAACAATAGGCGACATTAACTGCGTTACCGCCCTTAATATCAGATGTACTAATTCCTCGAATACTTCCGCCTCCAGTTGTGGCCTTGCTATCAATCATTTTAAAAAGTTCATCTTTAGAATTTATTTTAATGATTCTGTCCAAGAAAAAATCAGGGAGCACGACAATTGTGCCATCTAGTTTAAACTGCTTTAGTTTTTCGAACATTTGCTAAAATGATTATAACACGGATAGACTTTATTTAAAACGTTCCAAACCCGGAAATAAAATAATTAGGATTTGTGTTAAATTGTCTTGTAAAGAATAGAAATAATAAAAAAATGGAATTACTCCATATCCATGCCGCCCATGCCGCCCATGCCGCCCATGCCGCCCATGCCGCCCATGCCGCCCATGCCGCCAGGTGGACCAGCAGGCATCTTAGATTTACTGGAAGCTATTACATCATCAATTCTTAGAAGCATACACGCGGCTTCTGTTGCAGATTTTATAATTTGTTGTTTAACTGTTAAAGGTTCTATCACATTCTCTTTATACATATCAGTAACAACAGTATTTAGTACATCAATTCCGGTCCATTTTGAACCCTTACTTTGTTTAGCTCTTAGTGTTGTCATGGTGTCTATTGGATCCATTCCTGCATTTACCGCAAGCGCTAGAGGAATTGTATCCAAAGCATCTGCAAACTTTAGAACCGCTAACTGCGCTCTGCCTTCCATCTTACCAGACCATTGTCGTAATTCATTAGCCACAAAAGCTTCTGGTGCGCCACCACCTGCAACTACTACTGGATTTTCTAAAACATCTTTTACTACCATTAAAGCATCGTGGATGGACCTATCGGCTTCGTCGACAACTCTTTGAGATCCTCCTCTAACCAAAATTGAAACAGCCTTTGGATTTTTGCATCCCTCAATGAAAACCCATTTATCTGTTTCAACTTTTCTCTCCTCTACAAGATCGGCCGAACCTAAATCCTTAGAAGTAAAATCGTCCAAATTATTAATAATTCTTGCACCGGTTGCTTTTGATAGTTTGGATATATCACTTTCCTTGACCCGTCTGACGGCGAGTATATCTTCTTTTGCCAAATAATGCTGTGCCAGGTCATCAATGCCTTTTTGACATAATACAACGTTTGCGCCAGCTCCCTTAATCTTATCAACCATTGATTTTAACATTCTATTTTCTTCTTCAAGGAACATTTGCATTTGTTGAGGATCATTAATTCTTATTTCAGCACTCATCTCCGTTTTCTCTATTTCTAATGCAGAATTTATGAGAGCGATTTTTGCCTTTTCTATTTTCTTTGGCATTCCTGCATGCACAATTTCCTTATCCAGAACTATTCCTTTGATTAGTGCGCTATCTCTGATTGAGGTTCCAGGTTTCTTTTCTACTTTTATATTATCTAAATCCACCCTTAGTTTCTTACCATCGTCAACACTTTCAGCAACTTGTTTTGCAGCATCAACTACCATTTTAGCCAGTGTAGGACTATCGTCAGAAACAAGTTTTGAATACATACTTGTTCTGGCAATACTTGTCAAAACATTTCTATCATTGACATCAATTCTTATGCCTATTTTTTGTAAAAATTCAAGGGCTTTTTCTGCAGCTGCCGTATATCCATCTACAATAACAGAAGGATGTACATCTTTGTTTACTAACTCCTCTGCCTTTTCCAAAAGCGCCCCAGCAAAAATAACTGACGATGTCGTACCATCTCCCACTTCATTATCTACAGATTTGGCTACCTCGACCATCATTTTTGCTGCAGGATGTTGAACATCCATTTCTTTAAGAATAGTAGCACCATCATTTGTTATTGTAACATCTCCAAGAGTATCGACTAGCATTTTGTCCATGCCACGTGGGCCAAGACATGTTTTTACCATTTCTGCAATGAGCTTAGCGGCGACAAAGTTATTTCGTTGTGCCTCTTTACCTTTGCTTTCTCTAGTTCCTTCTTTTAATATTATAACTGGCATTCCACCAGCTGTTGCTTGAATTGATTCCAACTTACATATCACCTTAGTAGAATATCTTAGATTTTATCATGCCTCTTTTATAGTTTTAGAAATAAATAATTTGGTCTACAATTTTAATGATAGACCAGTATTCTTTCAACTTAGTGTGAAATTTCAATGGTAGATGTTGGGTTATTGAATTTGATGTAATGTTTAATTTTCTCCAAAATGTCGGAACTGGTAAAAAATTAGTCTTTTTTTGATCAATATTTTCAAATCGTATTTGAAGTCTTTACAACTGAGTATTCGGATAATATGCCATATTCTCTTCATGATTCATGTTTAAATAAATGAGCATTCATATTGCCTTTAATCACAAATTTGTCGAGGTACTCATGATTGATTCCACAAGTAACTGTAACCAATCGGCTCAAAAATTATTATGAACTTACTAAACCAAAAATTTGGTATCTCTTAGTTTTTACTGCTTTTGGCTCGGCGATAACCGCTTCATTTTTAACCGATAATTTCCTCTCACCGCTCAAGTGGATCTATCTTCTTGTAGGTATAGTTACCGGCTCTGCAGCAGCTGATGCTTTGACAGGATATAATGATCGTGATATAGATGCCATTATGGATAGAACCAAAGCACGTCCCATTCCTTCTGGAAGGATTTCTCCTAAAAATGCACTTATTTTTGGTTTACTTTTAGCAACTATTTCGCTTTTCTGTGCTTGGTCAATAAATTACTTAACTTTAGGACTCATGGCTTTTGGGCTTTTCGACAATATTATAGTTTATAGCAAGTGGTTGAAAAGAAAAAGTCAAACCAACATCATACTTGGTGGTTTTTCTGGTGCAGTGCCAGCATTAATCGGATATGTAGCAGTTACAACAGAGAATTTGGAAATTGGCTTAGTAATGGCTGGTCTAGTTTTCTTATGGATTCCAACACATATTTGGAGTTTGGCTCTACATGTAAGAAAAGACTACAGAAAAGCAGGTGTACCAATGCTCCCTGTTGTTGCTGGTGAAAAAAGATCTGTACAAGTAATAGCTGGTACTACTCTTCTAATGGTAGGATTTAGCATAATACCATTTTTCTTAAATCAATTTGGCTTGATTTATTTTATTACTGCAGTTTCTGCTGGGATTGTGATGATAGTTACTTCATTTTGGCTCTTGGTAAAACCCGTAGAGAAAGTGTCGTGGCTTCTGTTCAAATTTTCTAGTCCTTATTTGACGGCTTTATTTGTTGCATTTATGATAGATGCAATGTTTCACTAAGCATAATTTTCACATTCGTACAAAACTCGGGCAATAACCACATGTGATTCTAAACTGTACGGACTTATCGAGAATAAGTTATTAAATGTTCGACTTATTCTTTCTGAAAAGTGTCCTCGTTGGAAACCTCCGATTACGAAACAATAGTTTCTAGAATCGTTAGTTATGTTATGCACTAGAATATCTTTTATTTTGGTTTTTGTTCCTTGTATAGAGAATCCAATAAGCAGATCTGGTCTAATTATTTTCTCTATCAAATCATTAAAACCTACATTCTCCTTTAACTCTATTAACTTTGGTGAATTCTTTTTATTATGGCCTCGAAAAATACTGGTAATCAATCCTTCAAATCTGAAATAATTTTTTGGTATTCTCAGGTTCTGATTTATTGTAATTAATTTATTATCAAAGGTAGACACATACACTTGCAATTTTTTCTGCATAGATAATGGGGTTGAGAGAGCTTCAAGCAGATCGAAATGCACTATATCGGGTCTCCCGCGCTTCCACCATTCCTGTAAATTCTGTTCAACCATAGCCTTATGATGATAACTTATGTCTAAGAGTAGCTCGTTAGAATTTCTACCAACTCTTTTGGAATGATTCTTTACTGATGGATGGTTTCTTAGAATAGGTGGTATTATTTCTATTGCTGCCTCGGCAATTACGAGTGAATACAATCAGCTTTACAAAAATTAATTTATCTAGATGACATTTATTTCATAGCATTTAATATAACAGGATGTATTAACTAAATCTGGACGAGAAAGTTGCACCAGATTTGAAGTTTAATGAATAAAAAGAATATAGAAAAAATAGCAACTGAAAGGATTGAAATATTAATTGAAAATGCATTGCTACAAATAAAAGATAATGAAAAATTGTCGCAATCTTATGCGAATTTGGCTTCAAAAATAGCAATGCGCGTTAGAATAAGAATGCCATACTTTACGCGTCAACTATTTTGTAAAAAATGTAAGCAATTTATCGTTCCAGGAGTAAATTCAAGAGTAAGAATAGGTAGAACTAGAGTTAAGAGTATCAGAATTACTTGTATGAAATGCAAGCATGTTTATCGGAAGATAATTGTAAATTAATAGATATATCAAGTCCAGTTAACTTAAGATAATTTTGATATCATGTCAGATCAATTTTGTTACTATTTATAAGAATATTTTTAGTGTCAATTCCGTATATTCAAATCTTGTAGTGCCGTGATACATTTCAAATCTATATAAAAGAAGACTTTTGTATCCATGTCCAAGGATTTGGATTCACAGCAAGGCCTTTAATATCCCTTTCAATCAAAACTGACTAATAAGTAGTTGACTTGGAATAAAATGATTTATAAGGGAATTTCCAAGAATATTATAGAATATTATGGCTAAGGCTTATGATATTCCTGCAGATGAATTAATTAATCATTTAGCAGAAAATTTGAAAAAGGATAAAAAAATTGAGGCTCCCCAGTGGTCACAGTATGTCAAAACAGGCTGTCATGTAGAAAAAATTCCTCAAAATAGGGACTGGTGGTATATTAGGTGTGCATCATTGTTAAGGAAGGTGTACATTAACGGTCCAATCGGTATTTCTGATCTTAGAAGTGAGTATGGTGGGAAAAAGCAAATTGGATATAACGTTGCACATCATAAAAAAGCTGGTGGTGCGATAGTGAGAAAAGCGTTACAACAACTAGAAGTTGCAGGTTATATAGCTAAAAAGAATAAAGGTAGAACTATCTCAGATGAAGGAATGAAGAAGGTTGATAGAATGGCTACAGAGTTATACAAGAATCTTGTAAGTTCAAGGCCAGAGTTGGAGAGATACGGTTAGATAATTATTAAACTAGGCGAAAGCATGTCTGTTCCACCATCAGATAATAACAGCGAGGACGCAAAAAGACGTGAAGCCGAAGCAATCATGAGACAAAAGGCATTAATGGTCTTGTTGGATCAGGACGCAAGGCAAAGACTTATGAATATAAGAATGGTAAAACCTGAACTTGCAATCGGCGTAGAAAATTATCTAATAACAGCCGCTTCAGCGGGTAAATTGAACAGACCCCTTACCGATGAGGAACTTAAACAGCTATTGATTCACTTACAACAACCCAAAAAACAATTTCGAATAAATCGTATTTGACTTAAAATATCTCATTTTCAATCATTCGTGATAGATTCTGAAGATCTTTTAACTAAGTTAACTATCTTAGTCAGCATATACTATGTTTATTGCAAAGGCTTGAGCATAGAATTGGGTGTCACTTATAGACTCGCAATCATACCGCCTTTTCTTCAATTCATTGCGATATGAAGAAAGCAGAAAATCATATCCAATTTATCTCAAAAAGTATATGAAAATACAGAAAATAAATGACCTTTTATATGAAACCAATCCTAGATTAGTTGAACATCGAGTATAAAAGACGCCCATACCTTCTATAGAAATGTAACCACTGGAACTAGTGTAACCGAATCTGACATTGAAGATTAAGACATCAATAGATAGAGGGTGTTGAATAACTATATTATGAGTTATCGTTGAAGTTTTGACTGATCTCGGCGCTTGAAATTAGAGAGTTGTATCAGATCATTTATGTGACTCGAGTAAATGACTTTAATTGTGAAGCGTCTAGTTCGCAAACTACCAATCCTGTTGGGATTCATTTTTGTTCTTTTATTTGCAACCTCCATTAAAGATGATTTTATAGGTCATATTGGAAAAGCCGAAGTTAATCTTACTAACATAACTATGAATAATTCAGGTCTAAGCGGATCGAATACAACTCAGATTAATATGAATACACCTTTGAACAATAGTATAAAACATGTCATAATCATAGTTATGGAAAATAAGGGATATACTCAAGTAATTGGTTCAGGAAATGCTCCTTATCAAAACCAACTTGCTAACAATTATGCTTCTGCTTCAAAATATTATGGAGTTTATCCAGATTCGTTACCCAACTACATATCGCTTATATCTGGGTATCCTTACCTTACCAAGGATAAAGACCCTGATGCAATATCACCATTGAAGGAACGCACAATTGTAAATCTTCTTCAATCTAAGAATCTCTCGTGGAAGGGATATTTCGAGGATATGCCTCAGGTTTGTCATCTCAAAGATTCAGGAGGATCTGGATATATTGCACACCATAATCCCTTCGTATACTTCGATCTTAGAAATGATGATAGTTGTAAGAATACGGTAGGACTAGACGAATTTTATAAAGACCTTTCTAATCAGACAATTCCAAATTATTCGTTCATAGTGCCAAATAATATACACAATACTCACGACTCCACCGTAACAGAAGGAGATAATTGGTTGTCGAACTTTGTGCCTAAAATAATCAACTCATCCAAATTCAATAATACCGCACTATTCATAGTCTATGATGAGGGCAAAAAAAATGACAAGTCAGGATTTGGAAGTGGGATATATGCAGTAAATGGAGGGCAGTTACCTTTACTTTTAGTGTCCCCATTAGCAAATAAGGGATTTGTCTCCTCTCTTGAATATACTCATTACAATCTTCTAACTACAGTTGAAAAAATCCTTAATTTAGGAAATCTGGGAAAAGGGGATGCTGCTGCGAAACCTATGGCAGATCTGTTTAGGACTCTGCCCTAATTTCCGTTAGTAATAGATGTATTCTAACAAAACACAGGGTATGGCTCGCTGTTATTTGATAAACCGATCTCCATTAAGGGTATGCTTGTTCAAATGAATGCAACAGCAACGCAATGGGTATATAAGAACAGGAAGAATGATGCTACCCCTTACCTTATAGCAATAACTGGCTCATTAGTTGTAGTATTACTGTATATTGTGCATAAAACGATAGCTCCGTCAATAAACGATCCATATGAAGATTTTGGAGTATTAAATATACTCAGCAGAATTTTACAAGCATCCATTATCATTGCAGGGAGCTACGGGCTCTATTCAATAATTACATGGAAAAAGAAGACACTGGAATCTCTGAGATGAGTCAATTCCAAATCAACTTCACAGCAAAATAAAGAAATCATTTATGTAATCGTATAATACTAGGTCTATCAATTCGGAATTAGACCTATCGTTATCGCTATCAATTTTGGGAAACAATGTAAGACAATACCCGTTTAAGTAGCTTGAAAATGCGGGACAAAAAGGAACTAATCAATCAACTAAGCCTCGCATAAAACCCTAGAACGTGCATCTAAGTGCATCGTCTTAGTCAATTTCGCACGAATTTTATTACAAAGCTTAGCTTAAAGAAATAACTATATTAGTCTAAGAACTTTTCAAAAAATTCATGAAAGCAGCAGTATTTAGGGAATATAGTCAAGATCCTCTGAAAGTTGTTAAGATAGAAGATGTTGATACTCCCAAAATCAAACCTAATGAAGTTATGATAAAAGTAGAAGCCGCCGCATACAATTACAATGATCTTTGGGCAATTTGGGGTGACCCGGTTAAGGTACCACTTCCACATACTTCAGGGAGTGATTCAGCAGGCACAATCGTTGAAGCAGGTGAAGAAGTTACAAAGCTAAAAGTGGGCGATAGAGTTGTTTCGCATTCTAACATGAGTTGCAGGGTATGCGATATGTGTACTGCCGGAAGAGAATATGACTGTAGTGAACGACTCATCTGGGGTTTTCAAACTGGTCCTCTCTGGGGCGGATTTTGTCAATACACGCATTTACCGGAAGTAAATGTTGCTAAAATACCCGAATCTGTCTCATTTGAGCAAGCTGCTGCTATATCAATGGTTGGGATGACATCTTGGCATATGCTAGTAGGAAGAGCTAAGATAGGACCGGGGCAAACGGTTCTAGTGATGGGAGGAACGAGTGGTGTTGGTATGTCAGGTATTCAAATAGCAAAACTATACGGTTGCAACGTAATCGCCACTGCGGGTAATAAAGAAAAAATGGATAAATGTATTGAACTAGGTGCAGATGATGTAGTCAATCACAGAGAAGCCGATTGGTACAAGAAGGTAAGAGAGATAACAAAAAAACAAGGTGTGGATGTGGTTTTTGAACATATAGGTAAATCAACATTTCCGCAAGAATTAGGTCTGCTTAAAATGGGAGGTACATTGGTTGCTACAGGTGCAACTACTGGATACGATTCTACTATCGATTTGAGATACTTATTCTTCAAAGGGACCAATCTGCTTGGTTCAACTCAGGGCAATAAAGCAGAATTAGGACAAGTTATTCGCTGGACTGCGATGGGCAAAATTAAACCACTGATTAGCACAGTTCTGCCTTTTTCAGATATGGCAAAAGGACATACCATGATGGCTAATGCAGAACAGATGGGGAAAATCGTCACAACGCCTCAAATACTTTAATTTTCCATTTTTTTTAATGTAGCAAATGTTCAGGAGTTTATTATTCATTCCTGGAAATAATGAGAGATTTTTAAAGAAATCAACCAATCTTCATCCAGATATATTATGCTTTGATTTAGAAGATTCCGTTCCCAATAATGAAAAGGTGATTGCAAGAAATTTGGTTGGAGAATTCCTTTCGTCTCAGGAGGGAAATAATGAATCGTCAATTTATGTAAGAATCAATGCAGTGGATTCTGGTTTGGTTGACAATGATCTTGAAATGGTCCTTAAGGAAGGATTGGATGGTATTGTTTTACCAAAAATTAGTAATAGACAACAAGTAATTGAAGTTATTAATAAAATTGATCTTATTATCTCCGAAAGAAATATAGGCTCAAAAATTCGAGTCATGCCGTCTATAGAAACAGCAAAAGGCGTAATAAATGCTAATTCGATTGCTTCAGCGCATGGAAATGTGGCGGCCTTAATCTTCGGTGTCTTTGATTTTTTATATGATATGAATGTTGATGTCGAGTATGACGATTATATGAGTTACAATTATGCACGTTCTAAGATTCCAGTGGATGCAAGAGCAGCAGATATATATGCATTAGATGGCATATGGCAAAAAGTAAATGATGTTGAGGGATTAATTAAAGATGCAGTCCTTGCAAAAAAATTGGGTTATTCAGGTAAAACTTTGATCCATCCTTCGCATATTAATCCCATTCATGAGATTTTCAGACCAACCAAGAAACAAATAGAATGGGCCAAAAAAGTAATAGTGGCATTACAAGATTCTGTTGAAAAGGGGAACACTAGAGGCGCAATTCTGCTAGATGGTAAAATGATTGATGCTGTACATTACAAACAAGCAAAAGCTGTTCTTAAGGCGTCAAATCAATAATGTTACTCTTTTTAGTATCTTTATAATTATATTATTCAGTAATTATCTTATTCAGAACTTTTTCAATTATGTGGTTGCTTAGAATAGCTAAAGACTCGACACATGTGAGAAAATAGAAAATCAATAGAATGAATAAACTACATTTGATGAAAATTATGATAATTTGCTTCCCTATGGCTCCTTAAGTTTACGTGTAATGTTGGATACAATAGTCGTAATAATTGAAATTTTCAATCAGCTCAAAACAACAATGCCATTGTGCAAAGGAATTGAGAATAGAAAATCATCATAAAAATTGGAGTCCAAGTTATTTACTATACTAATATTCAAGAGTAACAAGGTTAATCGACGCTTATTAATACACATGACGTATCTCTAATGATGATATCCAAAAAATAAAAATGGAGTAAATTTTGAAGAAAGGTGGACCTAGACTGTTCGGTTCATATGATGGTCTGGTGACTGCAAAAACTTGTAAATCGAATACCAGGTCTGGAAAGGTTATTTATACACTTGAGAATCCCGATTCGATTATTTACTTAGGTAAAAAATACATTTTATTAAATCAATTGATGGCTTGTGAAAAATTAATAGATCATGCCAACGATAACAATGATACTGAGATAAGCGAGCTAAAATTGATGTTGGATCTTGTAATATAGATATTTCTTTATACTATTTTTCAAATAATTTCTAATCTAGTTAGGATTGGTTCTGATATTTATATTCTCAGAACATAATCTATATACTGATTAAACTTTTAACCTAAATTAGTGTCTAGTTCACAATCACATAGAGACAGAATTTATATTGTTAGGGACATAATCATGAAGCTTGTTGAATATGGTCAGCTTAATCAGACAGCTTTGGTTAGTTTTTGTGGACTGAACTTAAAGAAACATAGATCTATCTTTGACAAAATGGAACTTAATGGGTTAATCATAAAAACGGAAAAACCTCTAGGAAAAAGAACGGTAACTCTCTACAGTGCGACGCAGAAAGGATTGGAATTTTGCAGGACTATTATAGAACCATATGAAAATCTTTTCCCGAGGTCATCTGATGTTTATGCAAATGATACTGTCTGACGTAATAGATCTATTCAAGTACTTTTAGAAGATTAATAGTTAATCTTCAGAAT
>WNFX01004849.1_pt1 | contig 27062 bp, 22 predicted proteins | sample 5400111 | NCBI WGS metagenome assembly WNFX01 (sample SAMN13153363, study PRJNA577476) | soil metagenome | isolation source: 40 cm soil or saprolite under grassland replicate 1 | place: USA:California | collected 2016-06-15
CGCAGGATATGGCGGCCATACGCGGACAGGAACACGTCAAGCGAGCACTGGAGGTCGCGGCGAGCGGCGGCCACAATCTTCTCATGAGCGGGCCTCCCGGATCGGGAAAGACGCTGCTCGCCCGCGCCACTGTAGGATCCCAGAATTAGTGTCGTTCGTGACAAAATTAGTGTCGCTACATCCCGGAATTAGTGTCGCTATAGGCCCTTTTTGGGATTTTTTTCCCAGAGACGGTGGCACTCTATTTCGAAGTCCATCTTGTTGGATTACAAGAATCCCGAAATTAGTGTCGCTAGCCCACTTATTTTAGCAGAAAGTTGTACCCTTTAAATGATGAGTTAATACGTCCTTTGCTTTCTCTGTTGGGAGATCTGGTGTAACAATCAGCTTGCATTTTTGTCCGCACTCAAACATAAGAGGCTGTGTGGAAAGTGGTTTGAGACCGCTTGATAAGGGGACCGAGCAAAAACGAGATATATCCTGTCAAGTCGCTCTTTAAGCGGAGCGAAGCTACCTTTACACACAGCCTCTAATAGAGGTGCAATATCGACGAGGAGGTGTGTGGTTATGTTGGCAATGGCTCGCAGTTGTGCTGTCGTTGGTCTGGACGGCGCATTGGTCGAAGTAGAGGTGGATCTCTCCAACGGGCTGGCAGCGTTTTTGATTGTTGGGCTTCCCGACACAGCCGTCAACGAGGCAAAGGAACGTGTCAAAGCTGCCATCAAGAACAGTTGCTGCCTCTTTCCCTTCAAACACATCACGGTCAATCTCGCTCCAGCCGACCTCCGCAAAGAAGGTCCTGCATACGATCTCCCTATCGCGGTAGGCATCCTTCTCGCGTCGGGACAGATTACTCCAAGTGAACAGATTGAAGATGCACTCTTTTTAGGTGAACTATCCCTTGATGGAAGTGTGCGCCACACGAATGGTATTCTTCCTATGGTTGCTCTGGCGAGTGAGAAGCGTGTGAGTACTGTTTTCGTACCCGCCATTGACGCAGCTGAAGCCATTCTGGTCGAACATGTGACTGTCTATCCAGTAGAGACGTTGGGGCAATTGGTTGCGCATCTCAATGGTGAACGGTTACTTGAACCCTATCGGCGAAATCCTCGTCTTCTGGAGAATATCGATGAAGCAGTCTATTTTCAAGACATGTCCTCGGTCCGCGGGCAAGAACATGTCAAGCGTGCCATTGAGGTTGCGGCGAGTGGCGGTCACAATCTCTTGATGAGTGGCCCTCCAGGATCGGGCAAGACCTTGCTCGCCCGTACTATTCCCTCGATTCTTCCACGTATGGGGATCAAGGAGGCCATCGATATTACGAAAATTTATAGCGTAAGCGGGCTGCTTCCTCCAGAGAAACCATTGATCCTACAACGGCCCTTTCGCGCACCTCATCATACGATTAGCCATGCAGGACTCGTTGGTGGGGGAAGACTACCACGTCCTGGCGAAATTAGTCTAGCGCACCGAGGAGTGCTTTTTCTAGATGAACTTCCCGAATTTGGGCACAACGTCCTCGAAGTGTTGCGCCAACCTCTGGAGGATAAAGTTGTCACCATTTCACGAGCGCAAGGGACAATCACCTATCCAGCAAGCTTTATCCTTGTCGCTGCAATGAATCCCTGTCCCTGTGGTTTTTTTAACGACCCAGTGAAGGAGTGTAGCTGTTCCGCTACTTCTATCGCACACTATCAGAAGCGCATCAGTGGGCCTCTACTTGATCGCATTGATATTCACGTCGAAGTTCCCCGCGTTGACTATGAAAAACTCGCTGATAAACGACTGATGGAGTCCTCGGCGACCATTCGTGCTCGCGTTCAGGCGGCCCGTGAACGGCAACTACAGCGATTTGCGGGAACGAAGTTGACCTGCAATGCTGAGATGGGGCCTGCTGAAGTCCGTGACTGTTGTGATGTAGAACCTTCAGCCGAAAAATTACTGAAGGCTGCCATGCAACAACTCCATCTCTCCGCTCGGGCTTTTCACCGCGTCTTGAAGTTGGCACGAACGATAGCTGATCTGAGCGATAATGAGGCAATTGCCGCAAATCATGTGGCCGAAGCAATTCAATACCGACCACGGGTGGGAATGTAAACGATAGACGTAAATGTGTGTCAATCGTGCCTTCCATCTTGCCATTTACAGGAAAGTTTCGCCGTTTCCTACCGAAAGGTTTGCCACCCCTATCTGAGCAAGAAATCATGGATGAGCAGCAGCCTTTACGCTCAATCCAGGCGGCAAACCTTTCGGTAAAAACTGGCAAGACATATTTGTAAATGGCACATCTCTGCCTCAGAACAAAGCCAAATTTGGCCTCTGTCCTTGTTTAGGGGTAATGTATCCTTCTCTAAGAGTCCGATTTTGTAAGGAGGTCTCTATGTTTGCACTTTTGACAGGGGAATAGCAGGGAAAGGACACCATGTGGTATGACAAGGAGGAATTGAATAGAAACTCTTGCAGCCACGGAGGTGTCCAATGCCCGTACCCATTATATGCCTGGATAACGAGTTGTGTCACTTTGCCGAACGCTATCGCCAGTGGTTCTCGAAACCGCAATACCAGTACGCGCGTGATCGTGCTGGTGGGGTTGATGCTCTGTGAAGGGCGACGAACGCTGGTGGGACGGTTGCGGCAGGTGGCCGAGGCAGCCAGTCTGGCCGGACTGAGCCGTTTTCGGTCGCAAGCGCCCTGGGACGAGCGCGAGATGGCCAAGCAGTGGCTTGAGGACTGGCGCCTGGCGATGGAACCGGCAGTGCAAGCGGAGCAAGCTCGACTGCGGCAGGTGCAGGCGAAACGACGAGGTCGCCCACGCGTCCCCCTTGTGACCGGGTATCTGATCGGCGACGACTCGACGATGCACAAGCCCAAAGGGAAGAAGATGCAAGGACTGGGGCACCATCACTCGACCACCTCTGAGCAGCGCATTGTCGGCCATAGCTTGGTAGAGGGGGTGTACGTCCTGCTGGAGCGCAGGTGTCCGCTGTCGCCACAACTGTACCGGCAACAAGTCACCTGTGAGGCCGAAGGGGTGGCTTTCCAGAGCAAGATCGCGTTGATGGAAGAGCGCATCCGCAGCTTTGAGCCAGTGGCTGGTACCCGCACGCCTGTCTTGCTCGATAGCTGGTACTGCGCCAAAGTCCTCTGGAAAGCTGCGCGCGAGCGCCACTTTCTCATCACGACGGGGCTGGGGAGCCATCGCTGGCTGCGCGTCGCAGACCCGACGGCAGAGGGGGGCTGGCGAGGGCCTCGCTTGTCGGACTACACCGCCCAGTTGCAGGACAGCTCCTACCAGCGGGTCAGGTGGCCCAACAGCGAGCAAGAAGTCTACGTGCATGTCGTCACGACGCGCGTGCGCAAGTTGTCTCAGTGTCAAGTCGTCATCGTGCGGCAGTCGCTCGATGCGCCCCTGTCGCAGGCGCGCTCCTGGGCCTCGAGTGACCTGGAAGCCGATCTTGAGACCTTGCTCACGCACATCGCGACGCGCTGGCAGATCGAAGTCCTCTTCGGAGACGGCAAGGAGGAACTGGGCCTGGATCACTATCAACTGATGAGCGCGCTCGCCATCGTGCGCTTGCCGTCCGCTGGCTCTGCTGGCCTACGTCTTCCTGGAGGAAGAACGGGCGCGCTTGCAACAGCAGTGGCAGCGCCCCGTCACCATCGGCGAAGCGCGGCGCGAGATCCAACGCCGCCATCGACGGCAGGTCCTCGATTGGCTTCATGACCAGTTCCAATCCGGAGTCCTACCCGACTCCTTGTATGACCAGTTTGCCGCTTGAGGCGGCTCAACCCAAAAGTGCAAAGATAGAGGAGGTATTTCCAGCTCAGATTGGTACCGCAAAACACTCCACCCTTAGAGAAGGATACATTACCCACTTGATTGATTTATGGCATCTTTCTTGAGAAGTATCCGTCACCATGATAAGAGGCTGGGGAGATCCACTGCTCCCTAATAGATACGAGAGGAAAGGCATAATGGCACAAAAACAACAACGCCTCTTACTCGAAGAGCGTGGCATGCATTTCACTACGATTCGCAGTGTCAATCAGATGCGAGGAACATGTCCTGTCTGTAGTGATGTAAATAAGCATGACTTGATAGAGGTATTTCCGGGGTCGCAGAAGATTTTATTTCTGACATGAAGTACTTTTTGAAACTGTGCATGGCTTATTACAAACTCAACTGATGGGACAAAACAATATGAATGAAGAATGCAGCGCATCGTAAAGCTCTTCGATAGTTACTGGTTCAGCCGTCGAGACAATTGTCTCAAAATTCCAAAACTCTATACTCTGAGCAGATGCACTTACTTTCCCTTCGTTTGAAGGGTAGGGAGGAGTGATCTTAATAAGAAAAGTACCTCTTTCTCCTGAGAAGCTCGTTCTTTTGAGCGCAATCCATTCGATAAATCCGTTAAAGTTTGTTAGATCAAAATCTTGCAGGAATTTGCAAAAGGTCTCTTTGGAGACATGTGGTATGCCGAGGCTATGCCTCAACCTTTCTACTTTCATCTGCACTGAATCACACGCTCGTAAGAGCGTTTGTAGTATTTTTCGCTGCTGAAATTTCTCTTTTATCTCTTCATCAATTTTTACCGCTTGCCCTATAGTTCTTATCATATCTTCAAATTGCTGTTGATATCCATACACACATGCAAGGTAAAACAAGCCTTCCGCATCGGGTATCGTCGCTTCGAGAACATTCTCCCGTAGATAGACGATGGCATCAGCGGCCAATAATGGAATTTGATGTCGTTCCAGTTTCCTATAACCGATCATTCCTCTACCTAAGCCAGCCATCATTATACCTCTCTGTGTAGTTGGATCATAACCATCGATAACTGCTGCACTTATCTCAATGCCCAATTGCCTTAGTTCTCTTTGCTTATAAGGGGGCCATAGACTCACAGCTTTTTTAATCAAGTCGTCCTTTTCCATAAGGCTGGAAGCAAACTTCCGGGCTTCTAAAAGAAGATTATCAGCTTCTCTCTGTCGTTGCATCTCATCTCGGAGCTTTGCTAATGCTTCTTCATCAACTCCCCCGGTATGGACAGTATATATACTTTCTTTTTCCTTGTTTTGGTATTCCTGGCCTTCTGAATCAGCTTGTTTCGCAATAGACGCTGACACTGTATTACGTTGCTTATTTATTTCCCCGATGGCTTTGCGAAGTCCTTTTGCAACGTCTAAATATGCATTATCACGAGGATGCCATGTAGTGATAGGTTTACCATCCTTTGGTAATGCCTGTAATCTACCTAGTGGCGTATTTTGCCAGTCCGTTGGGCGTAAAATAATGGGGATGGCAAGCGTCTCTCCTCGTTCATGTCGCTCTAATGCTCGCTGCATCTCAACGCTATAACAGTAATCAGAATCCATGAAATCAGGGCTAATGAGTAATAAAATAGCTTGTGCAGTGTTCAGATGCTCATCGATCTCCTGTTTCCATTTTGTTCCTGCACTAATGTCTCGATCGTACCATAGGACAACAAGCTCTTCACTCAGCATAGATTTAAGGTGTTTTTTCAGGCTATTCAATAACCGCTCATCTTTGTGAGCGTAGCAAAGGAAAATTTCTGCTGCCATCGACCTCACATCCTTAACAGGTTTACTCTCGGCTCTCTGAAATGAGAGCAGGGTTTAGTACAGGTGAATTCATTCGCACAAACAAGAGGTTATAGAGCAGCTAGTGCGGTGGTGTGGTTAGTCCTGTTCCTCTATAATGCTCTGTTCCTTAAATGCGGTAACAAAAGAGTCGGCGACGATGGCGAGGCGTCTTGGGAGGCCGTCCCCAGACCCAGGGCTTGGCTCGATGATTGAGTTGAGCCGTTGCCATGCGAGTAGCTTGCTCGATCTCTCCTGGATTGGCAAAGCTCTGTCCAGCCAGCGCATCTCGCCGGAAAAGCCGCCACCAGCCCTCTTGCAAATTGAGCCAGCATGCCCCTTTGGGAATGAAGACCTGATGGAGGCGCGGATGCTCGGCGAGCCAGGTGGTGGTTTCCGCGCTCAGATGACTGGTCAGGTTATCTGTAATCACGAACAGATCTCCCTTGGGATTCTCGGCCTCAATATCGGCAAGCAAGGCGATGTAGTTCTTCGAGTTACGTGAGGCTGCACATCGGGTAAGTTCCTTGCCATCCCGCACGCGGAGCGCTCCGTACACCCAAGTTTTCTCCGGTCCTCGACTGTAGTCCAGCAACGCTTTGATACGGTGCCCAGTTGGGGACCAACCGGGGGCTGGTGGGAAGGTACGGGGAACTACTGGCCCCAGTTCATCGGTACAGATGGTCGTCGACCCTTCGGGCGGCTGGGTGTAGTGGCAGACGACCGCTGGCCCGATTGCGGACAAAATCTTTGTCGGTACTTGTCCCCCAACTGTGCGTCCGCCGCCACCGTACTCCTTCACGCAACAGGATGCGGCGGATCTGGCTGCGTTTGACCGAGATGCCCGCCTCTTTGGCCGCCTGAGCAAGGGCATCTAAACTCCACTGAGCTGATCCCTCCTCCTCACGCGCGACCAGCTCCTCCGCTTGCCTCTCCAGCCGCCCAGGAGGGGCTTGGCGCGCCAGAGCAATAAGCTTGCTGTCGTCGATGACGGTCAGTCGTCGAGGTCGCCCAGATTTGGGCTGGTCCCCCAGCCCTTCGAGCCCTTCTGTCTCGAAACGATGAAGCCGACGTCGCACGGTTTGCGGGCTACAGTCGAGATTCTTGGCAATCGTTTCCACCTGCTCTCCATCCCAGCTACGCACGACGATCTTCGCATGAAAAATCCAATCGGCTGGTCCGTGTCGGCTGGTTGCCAGTTTGCGTACCCAGCGTTCTTCCTTCTCATCGTGTGCGGCTCGTGCTCTCAAAATCTTTGGCATCTCGCATGCCCCTTTCAGATGAAATGACCTCTCCCTCCTCCATTTTATCACCACTTGAGGAACAGAGCAATAACGGTACTTTGTGAACTCGGGAAATCGCATCCGACCTCGGGCGTATATGCTGAGCAATTTGAGCTCAGATTATTATTATTTGATGAGTTTAAAATGAGACAAAATCCCGAGTCCACAATCTACCGATAATCTGCACCACTTGACGATGAAGCGCTGCCATGGAGCGCTTTAGCTTCTGTAAGGCCAACCCTCAATCAGAGAGAGGAGATCCGTCGGCAATCTGCTCCGTTTTCCCTGATCGCTTCGCGTCTGTCTGATGAGTCCGGCGAGGCCATAGGTGCGAAAGTCTGCCACCCAGCTTCGTGCGGTCCGCAGCGGAAGATGCTGCTCGTGTGCGATTTGCGTCAATGGAACACCTTCTTCCAGAAATGGTCGGATGAGGGCGAAGCGCGCCTGTGCCAGCAGACGTTGCTCTTGGGTATAGACAGTGAGTGGCAGTGTTTGCTTCGTCATGCTCAGAACCCCTCAATATAGGATGCAGCAACCTGCTCAGGCGGATTGGTATAACGTTGGATATAGCGCTGTGAACGGTGCCCGAGTCTGCGTTCTAACTCATAGGCATCCGCTCCCGTCACTTTTGCCGGGTCTCCACCGATTTTGGTGCAAGATGAGCTTTGCAGCGTGCTGAACGGTTTGCAAGAAATCGTTGCTCTCTCCTGCCCAAAAAAGCACGGAAGGTTCTCCCGTTGTACATCGGGTCTTGTGTGGACAAGAGGAGGAAAGCCATCTGTCACAGCTTCTGGTTTGCACTAGAGAGCATGGAGCACTCGCTGGCGCAACAGTGGGAATTCGGCGCGGCCATACATCATACGCTTGATGAGCTTTAATTTGTTGATTTTTCCCTCCACGACACCATTGCTCTCCTGTAAGGTGAGACCTGCCAGGACGGCATCCTTGTCTCGTTGGATGCTTCGGGCAAAGCGTTGCAACTCAGGAATATGACTGGCTCTCACCAAGTCAAGCCACCTATCCAGGCGTTGGCCTTCACGGTGACGAAGCATCTGCATAAAATCCTGAGCTAATTCATACACAGTCTCGGCAGTCGGACTGGCTTGACGAATAACTGCGAGTGCTTGTTGCTCTTTCTCTTTGAGATCGGACGGGTCACGAATAAACCACCAGACTGCTTGTTTGGCCGTCCACTGCTCGACAGACGACTCTAGAACATCTCGTGATCGTTGAGCTTTTCTTCCTGTAAGAAGAGAAGCTTGCTTGAGCTGGACGAGGAACCGATACACTGCTCCGGAACCGCCCTTATATCCCTGAGCTTGGAGCTCACGCCAAAGTTGCAGACCATTGCGGCTCCCCTGTAAAAAGCGCTCTCTCACATAGGCAGCATAAGGATCAAAGCCACGGCGTCGTTTGCTGCGAAGCTCTGGGGAAGCATAGGGAATACCACGTGTGAGCCAATGGCGTACGGTTCGCTCTGCCATGCCCAACCGATGTGCTATTTCTTTTTGTGTGAACCCCTCTTCACGCAGGTGGATGAGTTGCTGATAGCGATCCAGTCGCTCCGCATGGCGAGCGAGATGAGCACTTCCCGCCAGGGGAGCATCCTCCGTAGGCCGCAAGGGCGGTACTGATACCTGTTCCGTATCATCTTCCGTCTCTTGCGCTCTCATCGCAGAAGTTGGGGGCATCGATGCTTGGCCGATCTCCGTGCGACAACGGGCCAGGATCTCTTCTACGAAGTCTCTCAAGTTGTCTGTCAGATGGTATCTATCGGCTACCTGCCTTGCTTGAGGAGCACCTTTGCGGGCGGCGGCGGCATAATCCCCTCCTCGGTCACGACTAACAAGATCAATCTCAGGATGCATCTCCATCCAAGACTGGCTTGTTTCGGTCTCCCGATCAGGTAAAAGATCAATGATCGTATGAGTGGCTAAATTGACGAGAATGGTTCCGAATTGGCGACCCCGGCGAAAGCTCCAGTCGTCAATACCCAAGCGTGAGACCTGCTCTGATTGCTGTGCAGCAAGATTCATGGTACGACGAAGGATTGTCGTTGGTGAGGTCACAATTCCCAGACGAGGAGCAAAGCGTGAGCCTAACTCTCCGCTAGTGGCTAGACCAATCGCCTCAATGATTTGACTGAGCCGAGTGGTCATACGAGCCCAGGGTTCAATAAACGGTGTCAAGCGTTCCGCAAAGATTCGGCGGGGGCAATCGGTAGTATCACAGCGGAATTTTCGGACTCGCAAAACGAGTTGCACCTGCCGACCGGCAGATGGGACATCGGCAACGTGGCGGGTGTAAGAACTGCGTCTCTGCTGGCTCGCCTAGCCGCAAAGCGGGCACATGGCAGTGGGTGCGGTGGCGACGAGAGAGAGTGTCAGTACGGGACCGGTGACCGACATTTCAGCGACCTCTAATCCGTCGGGAAGCGCGAACAACGAAGAGAAATCCATCCCTATCTCACCATCCTTCCAAAAGGCTTTTGTTGTTTAGAACAAAATTTCTCCTCTATCTCTTCCATCAGGCAAGCCGTTGACAAAGCGTTGAAAGGGAAATCCTACCAAGCTCATCTTGCACCAAAATCGGTGGAGACCCGAAAGTTTGGCCGAGAATCCGCGAAAATCGCAGAGTTTGGCCGCTACCTGGGCCAGGTATTGCAGCATTTCAAGGGCATTGTATGGCAATAAAGACGCATTTTGTGATGTTTGAGCGTGTCCACCATGGCGGTAGCAAAAGCTCGCCATCGCAAAGTCTGGCCGAAGCTGCCAAAGTTCAAGCGAAGTCGCAGAAGCTGTGACTAGAAGCAAAATATGGCGGATGGCGTCACGTCTTGCTTCACCAGGTTCCCGCCACCAATTGCTTCCAGTGGAACTCCTTCTCTTTCGCTGAGATATTTAGCAGATAGGTTAGCAATTGCGTCAAAATATCGCGTTTCTGGTAGATATCAAGTATACTTGCTCTTGAGAGAGAAAGAAACACTCATTACGAAGGGAGGCATTCAAAGTGTCTACAGAATCAGAGCAGCAGAGGAGACGGACCTTACACTGGCCGGCAGTGCATCATTCTACAGGTACACCCGAAAAGCCACATCCCCAAAATACTCCGAAAAAGGTTCAGCGAACCCTCGCCGCACAACCAGCCTTGGGCATAAGTACCATGGCTATCTACGTTACAGATGCTATCACCGATGTTCCAATAACTGACGCTTACTTTAGTACCACGTACGGTAGTTGGGGAAACGGATGGTACCTTGTTCAAGATTTCCAAAACGGTGATTGGATCATCGTCGGTGCCCCTGGCTACAGCTGGAGTTCCTTTCAAGGTGTAGACGGTGCCGAAGAAGGTGTAGGACTGTTTGGCTCGATATAGGATCTGTTTTCAAAGTCATAGCCGCAGGAGGGCGAAGGCAAGACTGATCGGGCATCCTCTCCTGCGCACCTTTCATGAGTAAGTTTTTACGGTATTTCTGATCAAGTTGATACTCAGCAGTCGACCTGACCATGATGCCCTGCAAACACCATAGCAGCTGTAAGTCGGCCTTTGCCTGACCATCTACAACTAGAAGCAATTTGTAGTGGGGGCGTCGTGCCATGGTTCACCAGTTCCTCGCCACCAATTGCTTTCAAGAAGCTTCCTCCTTTTTCACAGGATCGCGAGTGGGTTTGCGTTGCCCCACCCGTGGATTACGACGCGGCGTGGGCGGTGACCGCCGATCTTGTTCCTGTTGTTCTGCTGGCCCAGCCTCTAGCCCAAGTCGGACGCGTAATCGGTAAGCAGCATGCTTATCTTCTGTAAGCGCAGTTTCCCCAGCGACAGCCTCAGTCACCATCTGACCACAGCGATCTACAGAGAGCGCATGCTGTTCAAGCAAGGACTGCGAAATGGTCGTCTCGTTGCGCTCAATGGCCTCGGCTAAGGCCCGTGTCAACCAGTCTTTCAGCATGCCAACACAGCCAATGGTTCGCTCGTAGCAATACTTCCACTGTTGGAGGAGATCGGGTTCTTGCTCCAACGGGAGGTTGCGCTGAAACGACCACAAGACGCTTTTGAAGGCTCTCACCTCTGCCTCATTGGTGGCGTGATAGCGAGAGAAGTGCACATCGATGCTGCGTCGAGAGAGTTGGGCGCTGAGGTTACGAAAGACCATCAAATCATAGGTACCTACGAGAACATGGACGACTCGCGTCATGATGGCTAAACTCTTCAGATGGTCAAGTTGATCCAGGAGCTTCGAGCCTCGTGCTGCTTTCGCGATATGCTCAGCCTCATCAATCAGGATAGCATACGGCTTTCGGGACAGGAGTGTTTGCTCAAAGAGCAAGCGCAGCCCCGCTGTATTGGATACCCCTTTCCAGGGTCGTTCTTGCGGGCTTTGAACCTGCCTGGTAAACAGGGGCAGAGATCCCCGATCAGAAACTGCATACTCAATCTGTGGTTGTTGGAGCAACAAGAGCGCACGCTGGTAGTAATCTGCCCACTTGAACTGAGTGAGTGCAGGAGAAACAGCATCTAACTTCAATACTGCAAGGCGGCTGTGTTCTGCGTGGTTTTGTGTCATCGCCAGCTCGATCAAACGTTTCTCAATTTGCGCCAATAACGTCGTTTTGCCAACGCCGGTTGGCCCCACCACAAAAATCAGGGCCGCTCCCGCTGGTTCACGCAGGGCATTCCACACGGCTTGATCTGCCTGTTTGAGCGCGGGATGGGCAACCGTGTACACCTTGAAGTAGTCTAAACGACTGGCTGGAGACTCATTCAAAAGGTGGCGCGGAAACGGTGCAGGCTGTCCTTGTTCTGCCATCACTGATACTCCTCGTAAATCTCCAGACCTGCATACACATCTTCCTCCTCAGTCGGAGGCAGCGGTTCGGTGTGTGTGTTGCGGATCTCCTCCTCTGATGGATGAACCAATTTCTCACCCGCGAGATTGCTCCTCATCCCGCCCATTTGAGCAAAGACATCCTGGATTTCAGCATCCTGAAGCCGTTGGGTGAGCACCACTTCATGGGCCTCGGCTGAAGCTAAAAACTCGGCCAAACGTTTTCCCGTGATAGAGGTGTGCTTTGCGTGTTCCTGCCGCCGCTTGCGTAATTCAGTAGTCGCTAAGAGCAATTCACGCTCGGAATGGCCCTTGAACTGGAGGTAATATTCAGAGATGCAGGGAACCCAGCGCGACTTCACAAAAGCATAGGCTGTCCCAATGTCAAAGGGTTTCTTCTAGTACTAGTTTGCGGTGCAAAATGGCTCAAGCCCCTTGAGAAGCCGATAGAAACTCAACAATTCCCGATATTATTGCTGAGTTTTTTCTGTTGTTGGGCTTTTCTTGCTCTGGTTGGGGTTTATGCCCTGCTGGCCTGGGCGATATGGCGCAGGTTCGAGGCCATGACGCCCAGGCCCAACCACCGCTCCATCCCGTCTTGCCCGTGATAGCGGCAGGTGCGCCAGCCATAATCGCGTCGCAGGCTCGCGATTCTTCCCTCGATGCCCGCACGCCAGCGATACCCGCGTTTCCAGCTCCGCGAGTGTTCCAGCGCTTTGCGTTCCTCCGAGAGCTTGCCGGAGGCCGGAATGGCCACCCGCTTAACGCCCGCTTCCTTGAGCGCGGCCTCCGTTTCCGGTGAGTGGACGCCTCGATCTCCGGCGACCGTGCCGGGCGGATGGTCAAAGAGTGCAACATGGTGCTGCACGGCTTCGATGGCCTGCCCATGCTCGTTGGGGTGTTGCAAGATCTCGTAGCGTGTCACGATGCCTCCCTCCACTTCATCGAGAATGACATGCCGACCGAACTCAACCAGAGCCCCGCCTTTGTGGCGAGGGATGGCGCGGGTGTGTGGCTCAAAGAGGCTGAGCACCTTCTGGTCGGAGGAGACTTTCTTGCCTTGGAGCACCCGGCTGCGCGTTTGCGCGATCACCCGCTTGACCAGGGGTAACACCGCCTCCGCCTGCGTGAAGAGCCGCTTGGCTTCAGCCCCGGTCTGCTGGCCCAGCGCCGCCACCACCCGGCTCGCCTGCTGCACCATGTGTTCTGCGGTCTCGACGAGCTTCTGGTACAGCTGTTTCTGCTCGGCCTCTTTCTCTTCTCCTTTGCGTCGCAACTGCCGATGCAGTTGTTGTGCCACCCGTTTGGCCGAGCGCAGCCGCGAGCGACAGGTTTGCTCCACCGAGCGTACCTGCTCGGCGACCAGCCCTTTGGCGCGCTTGACGAAGCGCGAGAGCACCCGGACACTATCCACCAGCAGTCCGCTGTCAGTGGGGTGGTGGATCTCGGTCTGCACACAGGTGGCATCGAGGCGCAGCTTGCGCCCCTGCGTCACTCTGGCCTGCCGGGCCAACTCAACCACACGGTCATTGAGTTGATGGAGCGTTTCGGGTTGCAGGGTGTTGGCCCAGCGGATCAAGGTGGTATCGTCGGGGGTCGGTTCCCAGAACAGGCGAGAGAACCAGCGCAACACCAGGCTCTCGTCCACCTGATCTTCGGTCTCCTGATAGCTCCACCCGAACAGGTGCTTGAGCAGCAACATGCGCAACAGGACTTCTACCGGCGTGGAATGTCGCCCATGCACCAGGGTATAACGATGCCGTTGGCCAAAGTCGTGGCGCACCTGTTGGTACACCTCGTCATCGTCGAGCAACCGATCCAATTGCCGGAGCACCGGGTCGATGCGTTGGGTCATCTTCGGCACGCGCGCAAAAATATCCTCTTTGGGGTAGCGATCGATCAGCATGAGGGACCACCTCCTTGCCCTTGTTTCTTCTTCTGCCCCTATTCTACCATATCCCTCGCTCATTGTTCACACGGTCATCTTTCCCTCCCTGGTCCCTGGCCTCTCAAGCGGCTCCACAGGCCCCGTTTTGCACCGCAAACTAGTACTACAGCCCCACTTGTAACTAAAAGATGATAGAATAGGTGGGGGTGAGCATGAATGAGGAGAGAAGATCCAACGAAACGAACCAGTAGTGCAGGGCAAGAAGAGTTCAGCATCATCAGCCAAGGCGCTCAGACCCTGGCTGAGCTGTCTGGACGGATTGCCCCGCGCTTTAAGCGGGCCGAGGTACGAAGCCGGGTAGGACGCTACTTGCGTGGGCTGCTGGCCTCAGTGGAACGTAAGAACGGCTGGCAGATGGCCGAAGAACTGGGAGAGCCCGACGCGCATGGCGTGCAGCGGCTCTTGGCGGAGGCCGACTGGGATGAGGAGGCAGTGCGTGATGATCTGCGCACCTATGTGATCGAGCAGTTGGGGGAAGCTGGCGGGATCCTGGCGGTAGATGAAACGGGCTTTCTCAAGAAAGGGAAGAAATCGGCGGGGGTGGCGCGCCAGTACAGCGGGACGGCTGGGCGGCGCGAGAACAGCCAGATCGGAGTCTTTCTCTTGTATGCCAGTTCCAAGGGAGCGGCCTTCATCGACCGAGCACTCTACCTCCCCGAAGAATGGACCGTCGATCGTGTGCGCTGCCGAGAGGCAGGCATCCCGGACGAGGTGGAGTTTGCTACCAAGGGAGCCCTGGCCCAGCAGATGCTGGCACGGGCATTTGCGGCGGGGGTGCCAGCCGACTGGGTCGTGGGTGATACCGTCTATGGCTACGACGAACTGCGCCTCTGGCTTGATGAGCAGCAGAAGAACTATGTGCTGGCGGTACCGGAGACGCACATGGTCTGGGTACAAGGGCAGCAGCAACCGGTGGGGCTCGTAGCGGCGCTCTTACCAGAAGAGGCCTGGGTAGTTCTCTCTGCTGGAGAGGGCAGCAAAGGGCCACGGCTCTATGAGTGGGCCTGGTTGCAGTTGCCAGCAGAGAAGGAGGCTGAGAGCGGGCGGGCACGCTGGGTGCTAGTACGGCGCAGTCTGTCGGATCGGAGCCAGCGAGCGTACTACCGGGCCAGTGGTCCGGCTCAGACAACTCTGCCCGAGTTGGTACGGATAACCGGTAGTCGCTGGCAGATTGAAGAGGGCTATGAGCAAACCAAAGGAGAGGTGGGACTGGATCAGTATGAAGTACGCACGTGGCGAGCTTGGCATCGCTATGTGACGTTGGCTCTGCTCGCCTACGCTGTCCTGGTCGTGATGCGCGGTCAGGCCCACACCCAGGAAAAAAAAGTGGAGTCGGGGAGCGGATTGCGTTGAGTGTGCCCCCGCAGAAGCCAGCGACGGGCCGTCCCGCCACCGATCATCGCCTCATCGTGGAAGCCCTGCTCTGGGTCGCACGTACCGGTTCCTCCTGGCGGGAACTGCCAGAGCGTTTTGGTCCCTGGTCGACGGTGGCCAGTCGCTATCAACGCTGGTTGAAAGAGGGGCTGTGGACACGCATCTTGCACGTCTTGCTTCCGTCTGAGGCTGCGTTCCTGTCCTCGGCTTGAGCTTTTTAAGTGGGACTGTAGTACTAGTTGTTGTTCATTTTCTTCATACGAGCAGAATAGACACCTGGATACAGCCTGTTTTAAACAGACATAAACAGGGCCAACTTGTCAGGGGAGGCACAGTACAGGAACAAACGGCTCATCTGACTACAATATGCCTCCCTGATCCCCCGTTGCTTTCTGTCTGTACTGTTTAATGAGGGTGAAGCGTCATGGGCAGGCCAGAGCGAGGTCGCATCGTCAATTGTACGAAAGGTTCGACCCGATGCCCTGGAACCAGACGCAAGGAATAGCGTTGCGCGACCGTGGCAAGGACCAGTTGTGCCTCCATCATGGCAAAGGCATTCCCAATGCATTGGCGAGGTCCTCCTCCAAAGGGGAAATAGGCAAAGCGTGGACGACCAGCCGAACGCTCCGGCGTGAACCGTTCCGGATCGAACACGTCCGGTTCCTCCCAGAATGCGGGATGACGGTGGGTACAATAGGCGCTGAGAAAGACCACACTGTTGGCTGGAAGATGATACCCACCAAGGTCATCCGGGGTGATGGCAAAACGCGTGAAGCCGAAAGCTGGGGGATAGAGTCGCATCGCTTCCTGGATCACCATACGAGTGTAGGGCAGCGCATCGAGGTCTCCAGCGGTCGGCAATCGCTCGCCGAGCACAGTACCCAGCTCGGTGTGCAAGCGGCACTCTACCTCAGGATGCTGCGCAAGCAGGTACCACGCCCAAGTCAGGGCTGCTGCCGTGGTTTCATGCCCGGCCAGCAGCAGGGTGAGCACCTCGTCACGCAGTTGCTGATCACTCATGCCCTCACCAGTCTCCTCATCTTGTGCGCAAAGCAGCATTCCCAGTAAATCTGATCCATCCAGATCGCCTGGACGCTTTCGTCGCTCATCGATGATGGCATAAACGACAGCGTTGAGCGCGTTCAACCCTGCCAGCAAACGGCGGTTACCTGGCGTGGGAACCCAGAGCGGTGGGAAAGGAAGGGAGGTGTACCGAGAGATCAAGGGGCCAAGCGTGGTGAAGGTGCGTCCGATCCGATCCGCTTCGTTACTGAGGTCGTGCGAGAAGAGGGCCTGTCCGGCAATCCGCAGGGTCAGGCGTGCCATTTCGACCCAGATGTCCAGCGGTGTCTCGCCTGGAGCGGCCTCCCGCCACTGTTCGAGCAAAGCGGTGGTGGCCTCGGTCATCAACCGACCGAAGCTAGTCAGCTTTTGGTGATGAAAGGACGGTTGCATGAGACGTCGTTGGTGTAGCCAGGACTCGCCATCGTTGGTAAAGAGTCCATTGCCAAAGATCTCCTGGGCCGCCTTCATGTTGGGAAAGTTCTTCTGATAGGTGCGATGATTCTCCTGGAGCACGTGCTTCACCTGATCGGGATGATAGAACACGTAGGCGGGCCAGAAGAGGAAGCGGAAGCGGACCACGTCCCCATACCGGTGCCAGAGATTCTGGGCAAAGCGGATGGGGTCGCGTTGGAGCGCAGAGGCGCTGGAGAGCGGCGAGAGGCTGCGTGGACCCGGAGGTTTCCTGGTTCCCGAAGCTCGCTTCGTTTCAGGGAGAAGAGGATTCGTTTGAGACATGGGTGACACTCCTTCAGATCAAAAGCGTTCTCATCTCCGATGACGCTGAGAAAGCACAAGAGAACGTTTCTAGAGAATCATAGCGCGCCAGAGCCTCTTCAGACAAGACAGCGCGCACGGAAAGAGCGGATCGGTATCCATCGGGAGGCGCAGACCCGCGCCTGGCACAGACCTCATGCAAGAGCATAGCTGCTTCATGAGAAGGTGGAGAAGGGACGTTGCAGATCGTTTGTTCCTGTGCCGTGCCTCCCTTGCTTTGGATGTGCAGTGTGGCTTTTAGCCGTGCTCTTCTCGTTGCAATGCGAATCGAAATCGCTCCATAAAAGCAAGATACTCTGCAACTTGTGCTTCAAGTTTCGCAATGGTGACCCCACAGCTCATATGCTCTTGCAGCAGTTTGTGATAGTGCTGTTCCAAATCAGCGCGTGCTGCTTGTGCGCGCTGATCGGCCTCAACTCGTTCTGCTCGTAGCTGTCGTTTGGCTTCGTCGCATTCGGCACGGGCCTCGTGCAAGAGTTCGACCAGGCGTGGGCGCTTGTAGTCGAGTAGCGGATCGCGCGCCGACACGTTGACTGCGTGAGAAGCTGCTTGGCCTTTTCTCGGTTTACGCGAGCTGCCACGGCTGGTGACCTGACGCTTTGCCTGTGCCTTTTCGCGTTCTCTGCGCAAATGAGTACTGTGCTCCTGGAAAAGCTGGAAAGCTTCTCGATTGCGGTAGTAGGCCATGTAGTCCATCCCGCTTACCTCTTTAATGGTGAAGGTATTGACCGGGCGACCCTCGGCCTCAAGCTGCGTAATAGCCTGGCGAAGACGATCTACTGTGGTCTGTTTTTGTGCGGCGGCGTTGGCTCGCAAATGTGCATACTGATCGTCAGAGGCAAGAGTCATAGCGTATCTCCTTCTTCGTCCTGGGTCGGCGGCAGCGTATCCGTAAACGGTAAATAGCCACCATCCTGACGGGTACGGACCTGAATCTCCATGATCCGAATCGCATCGTCAATATACTGAACCATTCTGCGGGCCTGCGCTGCATCGACGGCATGACCCTGATCGTCATGGAGTTTGGCTTGCAGGATGTAGAGTCTTCGCCAAGTCTTGGCCTTGAGCAAGTTACTGTAGTGAGGAACCAGATACGGGCAATTGGCACAGATTCCCCGGCTATCAGGACGGACACAGGTGCCAGCGCTGCAAAATCCAAGAGCGGTGGGTCCAATCATACCGCAGCGCTCAAATTGTTTGCGCAACGCCTCATTCATGTGCTCTAGCGTTTGTGGAGAGGGAGCCTGGAGATAGGAACGCCCTTGATCAAAAGAAAGCTGAGGTTGAATCTCAAACAGGAGGGCCAGCAACTGTGCAACCGGCAAGCGGCTGTAGTAGGCGGTCGCCTCTGGAATGGTCAGCGCCCTTGATGTGCCCTCTAACTTTACCCGATGGTGCAAGAGGTAGGCAATCGCCTCTGCTGGAATGTTCAGGGCCGTTCTTGCATGGGTGGCAAGGACGTGTCGCAGGAGATGGGGAGCAATGCGAATGGGCTCCCCTGCCCTTGTCGTGAGAGTCAAACCATGGAAAAGAAAACGAAGTAACTGAGCCACATCCTGCGAATTGAAGTGGCCCAGACGCCCATCTGGAGATGCTGCCCATTGGAAAAAGTACGGTTCGGCGACCAAATCATCGGCTTTGTTGCCAAATGCCTCAGGAGACACTATGGGGATGCGTCCACCGTGAGCAGTTTGAAGCATTTCGGCAATCTCTTTGAGGTGGCGTACCGCCATGTCGCTGATGAGAAAAAACTGCCGCTCACTTTCGTGTTGGTATCCTTTCGGCAAGAGCTTCTGGACAAGCACGCCGATTTTCCGGCCTGTAGGTTGCTGGTTTTTCAGTTCATCTACCACGATGGTCTCAAAACGGGCAGCACTCACCTGAAGCAACTCGCTCACGCGGCTTCCATTGGTCAGCGCCAACGTTGCCAGAGCCGCAGCAAAAAGCGCTCCTTTGTAGAGCGGTTCAGGATCAAAGAGGATAGCCCCCGTGCGTCTCCTGGCCCACCCAATCCAGGCAGCATCGGTACTGGTCGAGGTCAAGACACCAGGGCGACGCGTGCCGATGATCTCCGGGTGGTGTTTTGCACCAAGGAGTTGTTTCTCAATGAGATCTCCACACCAGAGCAAGTGACGAGCTTCTCCCTCATACTGAAAGAAGTAGCCATTCCGCTCAGGTGCATAGGCTCCCATCTGGCGCTTGACTCGCCTTCGAACCTCTTTTGTATACAATGTGGGATGGTGTTTGACCAGCTCCGCCCGATTCCAGAGCGTCAACTTGAGGGTGACGGGTTGTTCAATGAGTTGGACATCAGAGAGCGTCATGGCCTGCTCTGAAACGGAGAACTGCCGATCGACATACTCAAACTGATAGGGCAGGGTAATCTCTCCGAGCTTCGCCCGCGCACACTGCCTTCGGAATTCCTTGACAAGCCGCTCTGCCGCCTGTTTGCGGAGTTGGACGAGTTCGACGAGCAAGGGAAACAACGGAACAATGACGTCCGATTGTTCCTTGCGTCGGGCCTCGGTGGCTGCGATCACCGCTTGTTGCTGTGCCTGTTTTTCACAAAAACCGCGAGGCAGTCTGGGCAAAAGATAGGGTTTCCAGATCACCTGTTGCCGTTCGGGAAGGGCATCAAAGTACGGTCGCTGATAGACACCCGCAAACGTCAGATACCGTCTGAGCATATTGAGATCACCACTGGAGATTAATCTCCCCTCCACAAAGGCATCCCAAACGCGGCGCTCGGCCAGATCAGCAAGTGTTCCCATTCCGTAGCTCCGGCGTAACCGGCGTAAAAGATTGGTGACATGGGTGCAATAGACGTACAACGTTTTGGGTTTCATCGCATCCATAGCACAGCCAGTGGCAAGCGTAATGGCAACCATTTCTGGTGTATCAGCAGTCATATCAGTAACACGGATGAGATAGCCCATGACCTGGCTTGGCAACCGTTCCCAACACATACCAGGAGCAGTTTTGAGAATCGGTGGCAGCCATGCCAAAAACGCCTGAATATGGGCTGCTCGCTCCTTCGGGTTGTTAAAATGCAACCGTGGAACACGATCAAGCTGTTCTGGAGAACAGCTTCTGGCAGGCGTGGCGTGAATATCTGTGGTCATCGTTTCCCTCTTCTTTCCGCCGCTACCAGAGTTGGTCGGTCTGTTGTTCCATGCTCTTGATCCAGTTGAGCGTCTCTTCATCATGCATCCACACGACGGGTGACGCCTCGATGGGTTGAGGCGGAGCTTCGACCCCAACACCAGGCTTTGAGAAGGGCTGCACCTGTGGTGACTGTATGGCGTAGCGACGCTGGGCAAGATCTTGTTGATAGCCTGCAAGTACAGAAAAGATCGCTTCCCCAGAACGCGACTGATCGTAAATATCAATCGTGTGGATGCTCCGCCAGGCCATGATGGTCTTACCGAATGCCTCTCGTTCGCGCAGATATTTTTCCGAATCAAAGGATTCGCTGCCAGCTCCACACGCCAGTTTGAGCTTGATCAGGTACTCTGTGACGAAGAGATGCCTCAGATCATGTGGGGAGAAACGAACCGGGCAAAGGGTCTGGAGCGGCGTGGAGTGGCGATACCAGTGCCAGTGAAACACATTCGGAGAGTAGGCTGTCCCCCGTTCAGTCAAGAAGAGAGGGGAGTTCGGATCAATGTCGATGAGTCGGCGGCGTCCCTTTGAATCATGGAGTGGTCTCATCTGCTCAAAATACGCGTTGAGTGCCTCCTGAACGCGAGGGTTGTGGGCAAAGTAGATGGTTTTGACTTCGCGTCCATAGCTGCCCTTGTTCATGACCTGCGCCTGGCCAGCAATCCCCTTGTTTTGATACCCTCCGACTGTCATGAGGGCAACTTCGTGAAGCCTGGCTCCAGTAGATTGCAAGAGATGAAGCACCGCTTTCTCACGAAGAGAAACCTCCGGGTTATCCAGCAGAGCATCCAGCACGGCATGGATACCTTGACGCACATCAGCCAGCTCTTTGCGTACCTCGGGTTTCCACCCCTGGGGTTGGTGCTGATGAAGAAAGGCCGTCGGTCGCCGCCGGGACTGCTCATGCGTCTCTTCCCGTATTCCTGCCTGATCAGGAGCACCACGGTTTCCAAGCGTGCGTTCCTGTTCGCGTTTGAGCGCCACAAGCATGTCCGAGGAAAGTGGGTTCGCAAAAGCATACAGCCCGGCCTCTTTCATGACCAGGTAAAAATCGCGCAGGGCTGCGCGCATGACCTTGAGTGTGCTCTCTCGCAGCGGCGTTTCGCGGGTTAGCGTAATTTCAACGCTATCTGAATCTCTGTGGGGACGGATTTGGCACTTGAGACGGTCACGATGGAACGCGATTAACGTTTGGCGCAACCGTTCTGGAGGCGCATTCCAAGGGCATCCACTCTCTGCGAGGAATGCGAAGTAAGACTGAAGGCAAGCGAGGTAGGTACTTCTCGTGCTCGTCGGTCCTTGGTCTTTGCGCAAGCGATACCACTCGGTAAGCGGAACAATGATCCGATCTTGTTGATCGAGAAAGATGAGTTCGTAGAGATCGCCTGCTTGGCCGCGCACCCGACGAACCTGTGAAGGCATTTTCGACTGTTGTGTTAGAGAGGTTACTGTTGGCATATTCTTTCCTGCACTTTCCACATATTCACCACACCATTCTTCAGTGAAGAATACGCCTGAAAAGGGATGTTGTAAACGAAACAGGAAAGAGGTACTACGGCTACGCTCGACTACTAATATTAACTTGTGGATCGTATCGAACCGGGATCTGCGTATGCTCAATGGTTGCCGGTCGAAATTCATCAGACCAGTAATACACGTAGTTGATCTTGACGCCCCTCCCTGGCTCGACCTGTGCGCTCCCTTTGGGGGTTGTTGGGAGGGAGAAGAAACGAAACGTCTCATCGTAATCAATGGAACAGTGCATCCGCTCGCCGCTCCTTGCCATTCCTGTTCTGAATGCCTCGCGTGGACTCATGCCTAAGGCAGGATGAGGCGTGGTGTCATAGACCTCATACGCCCAGATCATGAAGTAACGATAGAGATCACCGAGTGTCCAGACAGCGTGCTGTTTCGGATCGACTGATTTTGTGACCTGGCGCACCTGCTTGGTGATCTGTGTATTACCGGTGAGTGTATGCACCAATTGTGTGTTCGCAGTACCGAATAACCTCTCGCACACGGACCCATAGCGTGGCTTCGCCCAGGGCCTGCTCGCTTTCGTACATGAGTAGTAGGCCAGCAGCGCCTCGAAGTACACGCTGCGAAAATCAGGGCCACCATCTACCACCAGCGTCTGAGGGAAACGACCGTAGCGCCATACACATTCTCGGAGCGCCATCATGCAAGAACGGTATGAAGGAGGATCAAAGGTCAGATACACGACGAGCAGACGCCGAGAGTAGGCATCCATCACAAAGGTCGCCCAGGGACGACCGAGCGACTGCCCTGTGCGTGCACTTACTAGCTCGATGTCCAACTCCGTATGGTCCATATGCACAATTTCCCACGGGCGATCTCCATGTTTTGGCGTCGTTTGCTCTAGCTCCCACACCCAGGGGTCATGCTGAGCGGCAGCACGCGGCCCTTGTCGTTTGAGCGTTTGTTCCTGCCGATCCCGTTTCGCGATGCGATCCAGAAAGGTCCGGTAGCTGGGAACGGGGAGTCCTTGCTCTTTGGCTTCTCGTTCAAACAGCAGGTAGACGGCGGTTTTTGACTGCTGTTTCAGCGTTTCGTAATGCTCACTAATGTACTTTTCAAGCAACTGATCGGCCTCTTGACTCAGGCGCGGCAGATGGTTTCCCTGGCGATGTTGTCCAGGAATGAGGCCAACGAAGCCATGTCCGTAAATGGCTTCCGCTGTGCGAAACGCGCATCGCCATCGTTGCAAGGTTCTTGCCGGGACGATTGTTTCTTCTGGTAAGGCCCGCCCCAATATCTTGTAGCGGTAGGTGGCAGTTTCCAATTGCGAAGGAGAGGCAGACAGCAAGAGTTCATGCTCCTGGGCGAGCTTAGGGTCAGAAGGATCAGGTGTGGCTATCGTCACTTTGTTTTGTCGTAACAAGTCTTCAAAGATCTCGATAGGCAGATCGATCACCTGTTTTTCAGGAGAGAGCAGGGTCACCGCTGTTTCGCCCAGATTGAGCGTTCGCCAGGGCTTCCCATCCCACCAGAGCATGGTGCCGGGAAGCAGCTTGCGGGAAGGCGAGCCAGGAAAGAGGTGAAAGGACGACTGACTCAGCGTGCTGTACGCAGCCGATTGCTCCTGGTCTACAAAGACCTGCACATGAGCAGGGTCAGCCAGTGGAGCCAGAGAGAGATCCACATACAATTGCTCACAGGCAATGAGCGCGTAGACATCGTCTGGCGTGCCTGTTTGAAGGCCCTCAAGCAACTCCAGGAGCGAGAGTGCTGGTTTGCTCATGACCTGTGTACGAATGGCAGTGGAAATCTCGGTCTCGACGGGAGCACGGGAAAAACGGAGATAGTCCTCCAGAAAACGAAGATTGCGTTGGTACACCCAATCAATCTCAGCGCTGGAGAAAAGGCGATAGGTCAGACCAAACGCTTTCGCGTATGCCTCTCCTGGAGGACACGACCAGGTTCCATCAGAAGTGCGCACGTAGCGATGGGGCATCTGTTCAGCAAGTTGGGGAAGTTGATCTTCCATTTTGCACTCAACCCATCCCCCGCCATCTTCTCGCAGAACAAAGAAGTCTGGAGTATGAAACAGTCCCACCTGCCTGCCTGTTTTCCCCTGATAGGTGAGCTTGATAGGCTCGGGTTGGTCGTAGAATGCCAGGACAGCGGGATCGTGTTCCATTTGATAAATGAAGGCCAACTCTCCTCGGTGACTCTCAAATTGGATAGTACATCCCATTTTTTTACTGGGATAACGACCGCTAACATTGCCAGCTGCTCCCCGGACCAGGCGTGAAGGTGGGGAAGAGCGAATACGCTGAATGAGAGCTTTTGTCTGCTCTGAAAGACCCTGCTGGAGGCACCAGACCTCAAACATTTCATCACTCAACATGCTTGTGGCTTCCTTTTCTTCGTATGTTTTTCTGTTTGTACCAATTACACACGAAAAAGAGAGAAACATCTCACCCAGGTAGGACTTTCAGGCACATTATGGTTCTTTAACAACTTTCAGACAAGATATGCTTTATCGTTGGTATCATTGTCTGAAACACTTGAGCAAGGCAAGACGACAGGATATGCTTCATTGCGCCAGAAAATGCTTTTTCTCAGCGCCACAAATTGCTGCTAGTCACAGAAGCGCCTGCGATCAGTGGTAGAATCGAAGCAAGAAGTCGAAAGAGGAGAGAGCATGATGGAAAAAGAACGCAGGCAAGCAGAAGAAGTTTTCATTCGGGCCGCGGCACGAGCAGTGGAAACTGACCCGGTCCTGGTACGGCAGAGAAGATTCTGCCTCAAGGAAGAGGCATCACTGGAGTAACGTGATTAAAGCAGCATCTTACTTGCATGGGCAACTGTGCAGGGACACCTTCATCCGAAAGGAGCGGGGGGACAAAAGCATGATGTAAGTAAGGCCGATGAAGCTTGAGTATCGCAAGCCAGAAGTCGGTCAGCTAGGCCGTGTGTGGTGAAGACCGAATTGTTTAAAGCCTAGTCGTGGGGGAAACGCGGTAGCCCACAGGATACGATATGATCGCCTGTGCTCAGTGTTGCGGGGAAAGCTGATAGTTCCTGGTAAAACTCCCACTGAGACCAGCCCACAAGGAGTGGGAAACGACGGACGGGCCACCTGAAACACGGAACGAGTCTTCTCTTGTAACTTGGGGATGACCTACAGCCCGCGAGGGCCATGGTCACAGAGGAACCATAGTACCGCTCTCTCAGGCGGGAAGGGTTCTAGGGAATCAGCGACAATCACAGGAGGTTGACTTGGAGGAGTCAGAAAAGACCTTACAGCGATTAGAGCGCCTGCGACAACTGAACACCAACAGGGAATGGACCAACGATCATCTCTATCGCCTCCTCTACAAGGAGGACATCTACATTCTCGCCTACGAAAGGATGAAATCCGCCCCAGGAAATATGACGCCGGGGACCGACGGAGAAACGCTTGACGGCTTCTCTCTCCAAATGATCACCGAGATCATCCAACAGATGCGAACTGAACAAGTTCAGTTCAAGCCCGTCAGGACCGTTTTCATCCCCAAAGCAAATGGAAAGATGAGAAAATTAGGAATTCCTTCGACACGCGATAAAATCGTGCAGGAGGTCATTCGTCTCATCCTCGAATGCATCTACGATAGCCCACAGGGACCGTATTTCCACGATGCCAGTCATGGCTTCCGCCCCAACCGCAGTTGTCATACGGCTTTGCGCGAAATTCGCGGGAAATGGCCCGCTCTTAACTGGTTCTTGGAAGGAGACATCCGATCCTGTTTCGATGAGATCGAACATGGAACTCTTGTCGCCTTACTTCGCCGAAAAATTCGAGATGAACGCTTCCTCAACCTCATCTGGAAGCTGCTCCGAGCAGGATACTTTGACCTGCAAGGAACCGCACACGACAGCCTGATAGGTAGCCCCCAAGGCGGCTTGGCAAGCCCGATCTTAGCCAATGTCTACTTGCACGAACTGGACGAAAAAGTGCAAGGGATACGCACGCGCTTGGAACAAGGGGGCAAACAAAAACAGGTCAACCCTCTTTACCGCAAACTTTCCTCTCAGAAAGCTCGTCTCGTCCAGAAAGGAGCCACACGCACCAAAGCCTTTCGGGAACTCGTACAGCAGATCAGAAGCACCCCGGCGGTCGTGGTTGACGATCCCACCTTTATCCGCATCAAATACGTGAGGTACGCCGATGACTGGCTCATCGGCATTGCTGGGCCACGCCGTCTGGCCGAGGAAGTGAAAGAGGAGCTTGCCAGTTTCCTCAGTCACCACCTCAAACTCACGCTCTCGCCGGAAAAGACCAAAATCACTCACGCTCGCGAAGCACAGGCCCGCTTCCTGGGGACGGACCTCTCCATCGGAAGAGGAGGAGTACCACGGGTGGTTACCACTCGTAACGGCACAGCACGGCCTATCCGACGCCGCTCAACCGGCTCGGAGACTGTTATGAACGCTCCCCTGACGGACCTCACCAACAGACTCCATACCAAAGGGTTCTGCACCCCTACGGGACAGCCAACCGCGAAAAAGGAATGGATATACCTGGAGGTGCGTCAACTCATCCTCTGGTACAGCAGTATCAACCGAGGAATACAAAGCTATTATCGCTTCACTGATAACTTCTCGTACCTGTCCCGCATCCAATATATTCTGAAATTCTCTCTCGCCCAGACATTGGCGGCCAAATTCAAGTGCTCTCTCCGCCAGATTTTCCAACAGTTCGGCACTATCCCCACCATCCAGATGAAAGCTGGAAAACAGGAACGTCAGATTGCATTCTATCACAATAGCGACTGGAAAAAGCAACGCAACGGCTTTCCCAAAGACCATGCGCCCGTCGATCTGCTTCACAAGAGCATCCGTTTGCGATCCCGCTCCATACTGGGGATGCCTTGCTGCATCTGTAACAACCCAAACCAGGTAGAAATGCACCATGTCCGCCACATTCGCAAAATGGGCCAAGAGAAAGCAGGGGGCATCAACGCTCTCTTACGCTCTCTCAACCGTAAGCAACTCCCTGTTTGTGCCCCATGTCATCAGAAGATCCATCGTGGAGAATACGATAGATTGCGTCTTTCTGATCTGGCATACAACCCTTATCCACCAGTGAAACGTAGGAGATTCCGTGAGAGCCGGATGCAGTGACAAGCTGCCCGTCCGGTTCGGGAGGGGGGGACCGAGGTCTTGAACCATCAAGATCCGGTCTCCTACCTCATGCAGGCGTGCGCGAAGCTGGACGGGCTGGATGCAGGAGCGACCTCAGGAGAAGTCCTGCTGCGCCTCCTGCTGGTCAAGTACCTGTATGACTGGAGCGAGCAGCACATCGTGGAGCAAGCGGAAGACAGCCTGGTGCTACGCTGGTTCTGTCGGCTGGGGTTCCAGCCGGCACCTGCAATCAGCAGTGTGAGGCAGGCAGCAGGCCACGTCTCAGTTGCCGAGGTAGAAGCACTGGCGAACCAGGTGGAACGGGCGCACGAGCGGGCCCAAAAGAGCGAGGGGCGGCTGCGACCGACCTACCGACAGCGATGGAGGTAAGAGACCA
>WNFX01001157.1_pt1 | contig 27061 bp, 20 predicted proteins | sample 5400111 | NCBI WGS metagenome assembly WNFX01 (sample SAMN13153363, study PRJNA577476) | soil metagenome | isolation source: 40 cm soil or saprolite under grassland replicate 1 | place: USA:California | collected 2016-06-15
CCGCCAAGGGGCCTTGCAGGCTCCTTGGGACCCCCTGCTGAATGGTTACCAAAAAAGAAAGGCACAGCGATTTGCTTAACGTAGTCAATCTGTATGCCCGGAATCAGATGAACGCCAGTTTCGAGGGAGAGGAGGTGAAAGTGTGAGAGGGAAGCTACGTGATAAGCGTACAGATTCCAGGCAGGACCGTTACAAGCGGGAGTTGATGGAGCGCCGCCGTCCTCCAAAGCGCGAGAGTCGTATTACAATCTTGCACCTCCAGCAGTTGGAAGAAGAAGACTACCTGCCGAATGACGAAGATACGCAACTTGTAGGCGCACAACAAAAGAAACAGTAGGGTCATGATGGAGCATTGGCAGGCAAGCCTACCAATGCTCCATCATGCATGGACCAATTATGGTATATCCACCTCTGGGAACAACCGCCTTGCGATCACCAGGCGCTGAATCTGCGCCGTTCCTTCGAAGATATCAAACACTTTCGCATCGCGGAACCACTTGGCAATGAACTGCTTGCGCTCAGAATTCTCACCAGGAGCTGTGATTCGTAGCGCGGCTGCCGTTATCTTCATCACCAACTCCCCGGCATAGGCCTTAGACATAGACGCCTCTTTAGAGTTCGGTATGCGATGGTCGGCCATCCAGGCCGCACGCCAAACCAGGAAGCGCGCCATCTCGATTTTCTGGCGGAACTCCTCCAACTCATTCTCGATCTCGTGCCGCTTCTGCGGTGGAAACCCCTTTGGCAATTCCTCGCATACCCACTCACAGGTTGTTTCATAGGCCGCTCGTGCAATACCAACCGCCAGCGCCCCAACCATCGGGCGCGTAGCATCAAGCGTTCCCATGGCAGCTTTAAAGCCAGCCTTCTTGCTGCTTTCGCGTCCACTGAGCAGATTATCCTTGGGAATGCGGCAATTCTCAAAGATCAGTTCAGCAGTCTGGGAAGCGCGCAAGCCCATCTTCTCCTCGATGCGCCCAACGATAAAACCAGTTGTCCCTTTAGGCACGACAAATGGCCGAATACCCTCTCTGCCCAGGCTTTTATCAATCGTGGCGAAGGTCACAACTAAATCGGCGCGTGCGCCATTGGTGATGTAGTGTTTGTGACCATTGAGGACCCACTCTTCACCATCCAGGATAGCCGTTGTAGACATACCCGCCACGTCGGAGCCAATCCCCGGCTCTGTCAGCGCCAGAGCGCCCCAATGTAGTTGCCCATCCATGTATGGGCCAAGAAAGCGCATCTGTTGTTCGAGCGTACCTTGCGAAAGAATGGGTGGAGCAGCCAGCCCTGGTCCTGGAATGGCTGTGGAAAGTGCAGCATCACCCCATGCCATCTCTTCCTGCGAAAGAATCGAGAGCACATTATCCTGCTTCTCTTCCTCGTCTTGAGCCTGCTTACGGGCCTGGCCTGCAGCGCCTGCCCAGAAGCGCCGTTGCATATTCCAGAAGAAAGAATCGGGGATATGCTCAGTGCGGTCACATTCCAAGGAGATCGGACGCATCTCTTCTAAAGCAACCTGGTGTGCATAGTCCCGAGCTGCCTGTTGCGATTTGCTGAGGGTAAAATCTATCATCGTCTTTACTCCATCGCTGCCGCGTTGCGCATCCACATCTCGACGGGATGATCCTGCATAAAACCAGCGCCGCCCAGAATCTGAACGGCGTCAATTGTAGCCGATTTCGCAATCTCAACTGCCTGGTGCTGTGCCGACTCGGCCTCGCGCACAAGTTCATCTATCGAGTATAGTAGGGGTGCCCCTTGCGGGTACCCTGCTTCCGTTCGATCCCAATTCGTTGCTGCATGCCAGAGCAACAAACGGACCGCGTCAAGCTTCATTGCCATCTCCGCCACCATAAAGGCAATACCCTGGTATGAAACAATGGGTCGCCCAAACGCAATACGCTCTTTCGAGTAATCCATCGCATATTCGAAGGCAGCGCGAGCCATACCACAGGCAACGCTCGCACGCAGGATGTTATAGAGCGTTGCCGCCCGTATCACGCCGCTGTTCCCTGGTTCACCCAACATACATTCTGCCGGAATCGCCGCATCCGTGAAGTGATATGACGCACTCGGAGCGCCAACCAGCCCCAGTTTCTGTACGTCAGCACTGATCTGCAAACCCTCTGCTTGAGCCGGAACCATCAATGCACATAGTCCATCGCTGCCCGCTGTGCCCTCCAGACGCAGCAGCACCACACGCGTGATGGACTCCCAGCCGTGTATAACATCGCGTTTTGTGCCATTGAGGAAATAGTTGTCACCTTCTTTACGTGCCGTCGCAGTTACTTCTGTCAAGGTATATCCACCTGTGCGCTCCGCAAAAGCCAGGCTCCCGCGCTGTTCAAATCCATCATGCTTGTCACAGAAAGGAGTAATGTATTCTCGTTGTTGGTATGCGTTCCCGGCCAGCAGAACAGTCACCGGACCCATCAAAGAGCCGATGATGTTCATGGCAAGTGCGCCATCCCCAAAGCCCAGTTCTTCAGCGATCAGCGTGTAGGTCATGGCCTCAATCGCACCCGAGCCACCAAACTCCTCTGGAAATGGCATCGTAATGTCCGTCTCCGCAAGGGTTTGCATCAATGCTGGTGAAATATCACCCTTTCGCTCTGCATCACGTCCTTGTGGACGTAGCCGCTCGACAGCCAGGCTTCGGGCAAGTTTGCATATCTCTTCCTGCTCCTCAGTTGGGGAGAAGTTGAGCATAACTATATCCTTTCGATAATCATGCCATTAGCCATTCCGCCGCCTTCACAGATGGTCTGGAGACCGTAGCGACCACCACTGCGTTCCAGCTCGTGCAAGAGGACGGTGGTCAGGCGTGCGCCTGAAGCACCCAATGGGTGACCTATGGCAACCGCTCCGCCATTCACATTGACTCGCTGCAGGTCAGCACCTGTTTCTCGTTGCCAGGCCAGTACGACGCTGGCGAATGCTTCATTAATCTCAATCAGGTCTATTTGATCAAGAGTGAGTCCCGCTCGCTCCAGCACTTTGTAGGTCGCGGGTATGGGGGCGGTCAGCATTATAATGGGGTTATCGCCTGCCAGGGAGAATGCGACAAAGCGAGCACGCGGTTTTAGTCCCAATCGCTCGGCGGTTACACGTTCCATGATAAGTACAGCCGCCGCGCCATCGCTGATTTGTGAAGAGTTGCCCGCGGTAATGAGTCCATCCGGCTTGAAAGCGGGTTGGAGGCTGGCTAACTTCTCCATGCTGGTATCTGTGCGAATACCCTCGTCCTGGTCAAAATTACTCGTCGTGCCATCCTCGTTCTTGACTTCAATGGGCACGATCTGGCTGCGGAATCTTCCCTCAGCCGTGGCACGTGCGGCCCGCCTATGACTCTCCAGGCTGAACTCATCCAGTTCAGTTCTGCTAAGTTCCCATTTCTGAGCCACCAAATCGGCGCTGATGCCCTGATGTACCAGCCCGTTTTCATAGCGATGCAGCATGCGACTACCAAAAGGCGCTCCCGGGCCTTGCATATAGGACGAGCCCAAGGGAACCCTGGTCATCACCTCGACTCCGCCGGCGATCGCGATGTCATAGGCACCGCTTATCACACCCTGCGCCGCAAAGTGAATCGCCTGCTGGCTCGAACCGCACTGGCGATCAACTGTGGTGCCCGGTACCATCTCGGGAAAACCTGCCGCGAGTACAGCGTTGCGCCCCACGTTTAGGCTTTGCTCTCCAACCTGGCTCACACAACCTACAATGACATCTTCTACCAGGCCGGGCTCAATGCCAGTGCGCTGGACCAAAGTGGAAAGCACTTCCGCCAGCAAATCCACCGGGTGCCAGTCCTTCAAACGCCCGTTCCTGCGTCCAACCGCAGTCCTGACGGCTTCAACAATTACCGCTTCGCGCTGTACCATGATTGAAAGGCTCCTCGCTTGTCTTGTGTTTGTATTGCGATTTCTCGTGGTGGCAAATAGGAGGACGTTACTTCTTTGTAAGAGTTATTGTACGTGAACAATAGTCAGTGCGCAAGTAATCCTTTCGTAACGCTTTTCGTAACGTTTTTTGGACGTTCAGATTGTAAAGTATCAATAGACTGGAATCTTTTCTTGGGTTCACCTGAAAAAATCAAATATGAGCGTGTGCTATCCTGATCTCTTCTGGGGCGTGAGAGGTGGTGGCGGCAACTTCGGTATCGTCACCTCCTTTGAGTTCCAATTGCACCCTGTCGGCCCGGTACTTGCAGGGAAGGTCGTCTACCCGATAACTAAAGCCAGGGAAGTCTTGCGCTTCTACCGAGAATACAGCAGCACTGCTCCCGACGAACTGACCGTCTACGCATCATTCGTGACCACGCCCGGTGGTCTACCAGCAGTTGAGATCACCCTGTGCTACAGTGGATCCCCTGAGGAGGGTCAACGGCTTATCGAGCCTGTCAGGAAGTTTAGCTCGCCGCTTGTCGATCTGATTCGACCGAAGTCCTTATACAAAGTCATCTCGACAGCTGATGCAGGCGTACCCAACGGACGCAACTATTACCAGAAAGCGAGTACGATGAATGGACTCAGCGACGAGGCAATTGACACCCTTGCTGAGTATGGCACGGCCCTGACGTCACCATTTTCACAGGTAATGATTCAACACGTTCATGGGGCAGCAAGCCGGGTTGATCCAACTGAGACAGCCTTTGCGTTGCGGGATGTTTCTTATGTCATAACCATCATCGCAGCTTGGGATAAAGGCGCAGCGGATCAGCATACAGAATGGGCTCGTACCTTGTGGAAAGCATTGAAGCCATTCGCAACCAGTGGTGTCTATGTCAATTTCCTGGGCAATGAGGGAGAAGAACGGATACAGGCTTCATATGGGGCCAACTACGAACGGTTGGTAACCCTGAAGAACAAGTATGACCCGACGTACTTCTTCCATCTCAATCAGAACATCAAGCCCTCGTGAGGTAGCAGCCGTTGCGTAATTCTAAGCAGACCTCATTTCCTTTCATGGACCAGCTCAAAACTACGCTGGGCCTCATCAACGATCATCTGGGCAAGTACTAATGAGGAGGTGGCTGCCGGTGAGGGTGCATTCAGAACGTGAATCACGTTCTCGCCATGCTGGATCAAGAAATCATCCAGCAAGCGACCCTCGCCAGTTAAAGCTTGCGCACGCACCCCACTGGGTCCGGGAAGTACATCACCCGCTTCTAGCTCCGGCATGTAACGTTGCAATTCCCTGACATATGCCGCCTTTACATAATCGCGGTACATCTCCGCCAACCCCATCTTCCAATATTGAGTTGCCATCTTCCAGAAGCCGCTATAGCTCAGGATCTCCCACACGTCCTTTGGGTTGATCTTCCAGCGCTGGTAGCCGTCGCGAGCGAAGGCCAGCACTGCATTTGGACCAGCCCAGACTGAGCCATCTATCCTCCTCGTAAAATGAACTCCCAAAAAAGGAAAGCGAGGATCAGGCACCGGGTAAATCAGAGCCTTCAACATATGCCTTTTCTCCTGGCGCAACACATAGTAGTCACCTCGGAATGGTAGTATGTGCATCTCAGCCTCGGTCTCAGTGGTTTTACCACTCATCTGACTGAGTTTATCGGCCTGGAGTCCTCCACAGGTGATGACATAGCCAGCTTCTATTTCGGTTTGTTCATCCAAAGCTTTTACATGTGTTTGAGTGCAGAAGAGTATAGCCTGCTCTCCCTTGTTGGATAGCGCTTTGACCTCGCAGCCAGTGATAATTTCACCGCCGCGCTGCTGGATATTTCGTGCGTAAGCATGAGCTACTTTTATAAAGTCGACGATTCCAGTATTCGGTGAATAGATGGCTTTTATACCAGCAGCATACGGCTCAAGCTCTCGCAGCCGCTCTGGTCTGATCATCTCCAGGCCCTGGACTCCATTCTCGATTCCACGCCGGTACAGTTGCTCAAGGCGGGGCAGTTCTCCCTCGTCCAGCGCAACAATAACCTTCCCGCAGAGTTCGAAGGGTACTTCCTGTTCCTGGCAAAAAGCCAGCATAGCTCGGTGACCCGCTACGCATGCTTTGGCCTTGAGGGAACCAGGCGTATAATAGATGCCGGAGTGAATCACGCCACTATTATGACCAGACTGCTGACTGGCAACGGTCAGCTCTTTTTCAAGAACCACCACATGCAGCTCTGGCCAGCGGATCAACAATTCGCGTGCGGTGGCCAGGCCAACAAGACCCGCGCCCACGATAGCCACATCATAACGGCGAGAAGATGGACGTGCCTCTTCACTCTTACGAGCATTGTTCAACGATAACTCCTCTTTATCCCCGTTCATCGTCCATAGCAGAGTTCAAAGGGGCAGCAAGTCCCTTTACGAGGTGCGAGGGTCTCCGACCCCTGGTGTCCCGCTCATACTTCTTTCTTTCCAAGCCGTAGATGGTGAGTAAAAATCAAACCCAATCAATCAGAGGTTGCTTCCATTCGCCGCAATTGTTTCACGGTACCAATACCCGCTATCTTTGATTATACGCTGCTGCGTCGGATAATCTATATACACTATGCCGAAGCGTTTTGAATAGCCAAATGCCCATTCAAAGTTATCCATTAGCGACCAGACAAAATATCCATCGACCGGTACACCTTCTACAATTGCAGCATGCACCTGAAGCAAATAGTCATGGAGATAGTTCACCCGCATTGGATCATGTACATGACCATCTTCACTTATCGTGTCGGGGAAAGCAGCGCCATTCTCAGTGATGAAGTAGCGGGGGATGGAATACTCAAGACGGAGGCGCACCAACAGGTCGTATAAGCCCTTGGGATAAATCTCCCAACCCATATCAGTATAATCCGCATTTTCGGGGTATACCCACTTGATATCATCAGGTATACCACCCGGTCCCTGCCTGACCATCGCTCGAAAGTAGTTGTTGACTCCCAAGAAATCTAACGGAGATGCGATAATTTCGGCATCTCCTACCTCAATCGTGGGTGCCATATTACCCAGCAGTGCCAGTAGATCTGAAGGATAGCTTCCCTTAAAAACGGGGTCAAGGAACCAGCGGTTCATTCTTCCATCAACAAGTTGCGCCGCTAACTGATCTTCCGCCGAAGTTGTGGCTGCATATACAGGAGTGAGGGAGAGAGTGATGCCCACACGCGTCTGGGAACCACCGTTAGCGCGCAGTAGTGGTACTGCTAGTCCATGCGCCAGCAGAAAATGGTGAGAGGTCCGCCAGGCTAAACGAGCGTCTTTCAGTCCTGGAGCCATTTCACCTGTTTCGTAACTCATGAAGGAACTGACGTACGGCTCATTGAGCGTGATCCAGTTCTGCACACGATCGCCCAGGCGGCGCGACACTATATCAGCATACGTTGCGAAGGCATACGCTGTTTCACGACTGCCCCAACCACCTACCTCGTCTTGCAATATCTGGGGCAAATCCCAGTGATAGAGCGTGACCCAGGGCTCAATCCCGGATTCAAGCAACGCATCCACAAGACGGTCATAGAAATCTAGCCCAGCAGAATTAACCTGACCCCTACCCTTTGGAAGAATACGCGGCCATGCAATCGAAAAGCGATAGGCCTTTACTCCCAATTCGCGCATCAATTGTACATCTTCAACATAGCGATGATAGTGGTCACAGGCAACCAGACCAGTATCATTATTCTGTACTTTTCCAGGAGTAGCACTAAACCGATCCCAGATGGACTCGCCGCGCCCATCCTCGTTGGCAGCGCCCTCGATCTGATACGCAGCCGTTGCCACACCCCAGCGGAAATGTTCAGGAAATTGCACCATACACGGTCTCACTTTCGATTCGATCTGTAACTCTTCTCGCCTGATTTTATCACTTAACATATTTCCCTAGTTCCACCAAATTCCCATCCGGATCACGTATATAAACGGACTCAATTGGCCCCATTGCCCCTTCTCTCCTCACAGGCCCCTCTACAATCTCAACACCCTCTAACCGCATATGCTCCACTACTTCCTGCAAAGGAATCTGTGTAACAAAACAAATATCACCCGACCCAGAGGTAGGCTTCAAAGCCTTAGGCTCAAACTCTTTCCCAACCTCATGCAGATTGATCTTCTGCTGCCCAAACTGCAGTGCCTTGCGACCAGTGCCAAATGTCACCACCTGCATTCCTAGCACACGTGCATAAAAGTCGCATGTTGATTCGATATCACGCACAGTAAACACAAGATGGTCTATTCGATCAACGTGCATAGCTGTTCCTCCCCTTGCTCAATTTTTAGCGTGCCAACCTCACCTGCGCGGGAAAGCCACTGAACCATGACTGGAGTACCTCCAAGCCATCCTGGTTCACAGAACTGGCTATAGCATTAAACGATCGCTTCTCCTCGTCCTTCTCCGTGAAAGTCACAGTACAGGTGATCGTGTCGCCAATATAGACCGGAGCGACGTAGTGAAAGTGCATCTCTGTAGCAAGGAAGCCGATCATACCGCCAATATGCGTGATCATACTACTTGTGAGCAGGCCAGGGATGATCCGACGCCCGAACCAACTGCTTTGGATGAATTTTTCATCGATATGGTATGGGTTGAAATCGCCGGTCACACCGCAAAAGAGGGCAACATCGCCCTCTGTAAAGGTACGTTGAAAGGTGAAGACCTGCCCAACCTGTATCGAAGCAAAGGCCTCTCGTAGCTGCTGCTTGAACTCTGGTGTTGGTTCGGGCATCCAATATGTCTCCAAATCTATTAACTCAATTTACGTTTCTACTTTTGCCAGCCCAAAACTTGTCGCGCAGGTCTCTCTTGAGAATCTTGCCCCCTTCACTCTTGGGAAGCGGATCTTGTGAAAATTCAATACTACGAGGTACTTTATAACCAGCAATCTGCGTGCGGGCGTGGGCGATTAACTCGTCGCTCGTCACCTGCATACCGGGTTTACACACCACCACGGCGTGCACCGCCTCACCCCACACATCATGTGGAATACCGATTACCGCAACCTCAAGCACGGCAGGATGCGTGTAGAGGGCGTTCTCTACCTCGACGGAGTAAATATTTTCGCCGCCGGAGATAATCATATCTTTGGCCCGGTCGACGATGTAGATAAAATTCTCATCATCTACAGTTGCCAGGTCGCCAGTATGCATCCAGCCATCTACAATGGCAGCAGCGGTTGCCTCCGGCATACGCCAATAGCCCATCATCACATTAGGCCCTCTCGCAATGATCTCCCCAACCTCCCCAGGATGCACGTTTTCAAACTCGGCATTGACCACGTGCACCTCTACACCGAGTATCTCTTTGCCACACGAGGAAAGTCGACGTACCTGCTCAGGTGCACCATCCAGAATGTGGTCTGCAGGATCCAGCACAGTAAGTAAAGGGGATGTCTCAGTCATACCATAACCCTGCATGAAAATCTGTCCCCACTTTTGTATGCCCTGCCTGAGCAATTCCACTGGCATGGGCGAGGCCCCACAGACGAGGCGTCTCAAACTGGAGAGATCGTAGTTATCAACGTCAGGGTGATTGAGCATCAAGTGAACCATCGTAGGAACAAGCACGGTGACAGTGACCTTTTCATTTTGAATAGCCTGTAATACATGTAAGGGGTTAAATATAGGAATGAAGATATGGCATGCACCAAGCATGGTCAGCGCAAAGGCCGCACCAACGTCAGCGAAGTGAAACATAGGCGCGGCATGTAGCCACCTGTCCTGTTTTGTGACGCTAATTGCGATGAGGGTGTTAATTGCATTGGACATGATATTTTTATGCGAGAGCATTACACCTTTGGCGCGACCTGTAGTGCCTCCTGTATAAAACAACCCGGCCAGGTCTTCATCTTCCATTTCCTGGTCGACACTCTCTTGCATATGCGAGCCTTTGCTCACTACATCGTCATAATTGATCATGCTTTCGGGGGTCTCATTCCCACAGAAGACAACACTTTCTATGAAAGGTACAGTATCACGCCCGGTGATATGACCAGCAAACGTTTTGTCTACAACAAGTACCTTTGATTCACTATCATTGAGGATGTACACAATTTCCGGGCGTATGAGGCGAATGTTGAGAGGCACAATCACTGCTCCCATGCGTGCGCATGCATAATACAGTTCGAGGTAGCGATGGCAGTTGAGCATGAGCACAGCCACGCGATCTCCGCGCAGTATCCCAAGGGATGCCAGGCCGCGAGCAAGGGCGTCAGTGCGCTGGTCAAATTCATCCCAGGTGTAACGTGTCTCTCCACAAACAACTGCCTGATGGGTTCCAGAAATCTTTTTTGCGTGTGCCAGTCCCTGTGCAATGTTCATGACGAACCCTCCTTGCTTATTCAAGCAAATAGCGCAGCTTCCAGTTCTATTGTAGTTGATTTCCACACGAATTAAAAGCCTGATGAACCCTACTTAATCATCGCCAGCAACCTCCCCGGTGTAACCACCTCATACTCACTCCCAAGCTGCTCTATCACCTGTTGAAGATCCGAGGGCGTCATCGACCAGGCGAGTATATAGACATTCAAAAACTGCGGAGAAGCCTGATTTGCCGACTGAAGAGTAGCATTTCTGATCAAGGTAACTGCCTTAGCCACACTTCCCGCGAGGCCGAGATTTTGTAAAACCGGCACGCCAGATACATTCCTCCAATTTGACTGTACCTGTCCAGAACCACTCAATATCCCTCGAACCCCAAAGGGTGCTAATGCCTTTACGTAGTCCTCCTGCAACCCTGGATTCTTGAATGCCATGCTCGGCCCTAAACTTGCATCCAGTACTTCGATGACATTCAGGTTCATCGATTTCATCAACTCGCCCGTCAATTGTAGAAACGCCGGCAAGTGCTCCCCGGGCCAGTTCGAAGGTAGCATATATCCCGCACCACTCGGCCCTGCCACCAGTTCATCATTGGAAGTAACTGTACGGATATAATACGCTGCCAGCGTAGGGGCAACCTGTACCAGGGCAGGCGAAATCGTCCAACCAATGGGAATCCTGCCACGAACAGGTTCTTGCCACAATCGAGCCATGCGATGCTGGCAATACTGCAAGTTATCGCCATCACTGATGGTGAAGGAAACATAGGCCTTTGGCTCCCTCGCTTGCCTAGCGGTTGTGGGTTGCCAGGCGGGGGCAGGTTGCTTATCGGGTGTGGGGGGCCTGGCGGGGCTTGCCCCCGCCAGGCCTAGAGCCTCCGCATTGTAGTCACCCTGTACATTCTGTATACTCGTCCAGACCTCTAGATTGAAAAAGAAGTCGGAAGCCAGCATCGGTATTGCCGCCTTCGATGTTAATCTCACCCCCTGGCCTTCATCAACAAACCAGCCTAGATGGATTGTCCCCGCAGGAAAAGCGCTGAGAATACGCTGCATCAGCCCGCGCTCTGATATCCATCCATTCAGTATTTCGGGAAGCCATTTACGCGCATCAAGCCAGTAAACAAAAGTACGAGTCGCGACGAGGAATGACCTTAAAGCACCTGGAATCTTTGGATCAAGCCCGGCAACAAGATTTGGTGAGGCATCTTTAAGCAGGTTGCGCTCTGCCCAACTATAGGCTTGTACTCGGCTTTTCCATTGATAGATACGCAAGTCTGCCGCTACCGGCAAGTGATGGGGCTGCCCTTGTAACGCTTCTGCCAGCGCAGGTGAGACAACAATACTATCACGCTGGCCCGCAAGTGTAGTGGCAACGTTTATACTTTCGATACAGTTGGGATCGTAGATAATCAAGCCCTGGACAGAACTGCGATATACGCTGAGCAGTGCATCGAGCGCATCTCTGTCTTTTGCTGTAGAAATATCGTGAGGCACTTGCGCAAAGACTTCATTCAGCCAAAAAGAGGCATCATCATTACTAAGTAGATAGACCTTCGGCTGTTGGCGGTTGATGAGACCTGTCAATGTCGTTACACTAAGTTGGACGTCTTGAGATGCAGTGCGTATATCGTAAACATCAAGATGATCCGGCGGTTGAAATACCGGCAGTAGTCTATTGTAAGGCCAGGCAGCATAAGTTTCTTCTCTACGGATATGCATGCGAAGCCTTTCTAGTTTTTCTACCATTCTATTCACGATATGTTTAATAATTTTGAGGATGAGGGAAAGGTATTCCATTGTCACATTCCTTCCTCTATTAAATAGGGTGCAAGTAGCGCTCATTTTGCGCGGTAATTATTTTTTGCCAGATTGGGAGTTGGCTTTGGAGGCTGTATTAGCAGGAATATGGTGCAACTAGCGCTCATTTTGCGCGATAAATTTTTTATCTCCGTTTTCTCCTTGTGTGTGTGCCCTGTAGAGTGTTTGCACACTTCTTTCTTCTATTATACCTGGTGATAAAAAGGTTTTGCGCTTGCTCCTGGTAGGGAATACCTTCTTGCCATGTCTATGCCTTATGCAATAATCTGAACCGCTCCCATCCTTTCCAGTCATCTCCCTAACACTTTCTTTTGGCATATGCATTCTCCGTATATAGCCATTTTGGTTCATGCTGAAGCAGGTGCCAGGAATGTAGTAGAAAAAGAGGAGGTATAATGGATCAAGAATGGGGAGATTTGACCTTGAGTATAGAGAAGGTAAAAGGGACATGACCGTTGGATATACCTTTGATCAGCTCGTCGGAGCAACACTTGGAGACTATCGTCTGGAACAGTTCATTGGGCAGAGCAAGATAGGACCTGCCTTTCTCGCTCGCACCAGTTCTGCAGCGACTGCATATCTACTTCGCTTCCTGGTTGGCCCAACGAACCACGCCGCAACCTATCACGACGACGAACTCGAGCGCTTTCAATACCGGGCTAGCCAGATGGCCGCTCTTCAACATCCTTATATCCTTCCTCTACTGGACTACGGAATCTATCATGGTATCCCCTACCTGGTGTCGCCCCATATCACTATGAGGTCACTGCATGCTCGTCTTGCCAAGAGCGGGCCCCTTGACGTTTTAACGGTTGGTCGCTACCTGGATCAGATCACCGCTGCTTTGGAATATGCCCACCAGCATGGCGTGCTCCATGGCAGCCTCTCGGTCGACTGCATTTTTATCCGGCTCGATGGGCACCTCGTCGTCGCAGACTTTGGGGTGATTGGTCTGCTCATGTTGAATAGACAAGATACGCAGGTCGATATGCTCTACATTGGGAGCGAAGTGTACTCCCCAGAGCAGTTGCATGGTAAGCCTGTTGGTGCCTATACCGATGTGTATGCGCTTGGGGCGGTCCTCTTCCATATGCTAACCGGCTCTCCAGTTTTCGTCGGCAACACACCTGACGAAATCGCCCAGGAGCATATGTACGCTCCCGTTCCGCCACTCAGCCAGTTGCGCAGTGATCTGCCAGCAGGCCTCTATAGTATCATTGCCCGCTCTCTAGCCAAGGATCCGGCACAACGCTTCCGCCAACCGGGGTCGCTTGCCAATGCCTATCACCGGAATGTGCTTCCCGGCAATAGGATGCGTGTGCCGTTTATCATTCCCTCATCGCCTGCCGGGCAGTACCCGCAACCGCTTGATGCGGTTGCGTCACTGTCAGACGTCCAGGTTTCAGAACTTGACCTGGAAGTTAACGGGTCGCCCGTCGTCGATCGTGATCCTGGTCCCCCACGTTCAGTGCTCCAGACGCCTACCTCACACGCTCAGTCCACCACTCCAGAATCAAATCTTCTTGGCCGGCGTGATGTGCGCCGGGCTGCATTGCAGCACAGGTTTCAGCGTAAGCATGTACGGCGTTCCATCCTGATCGCGGCTCTGATTATGCTCCTCGTTGTGGCGAGTAGCGCCATCGGAATCACAGTGCTCTCACATAAGAGCAGTGGGACCTCTGGTACCACAGGGCAGGTGATATTCTTTGACGGTCAGAATGGACCAGCGGGGCACACCGGTACCCTAAGCATCGTTGTCCATGGTCTGGAAGCCCCTCCCGCTGGCTCCCAGTATGCTGCCTGGTTCATCAACAATCAGAGTGAAGAGGTCATGGCATTAGGTACATTGACTGCACAGGATCAGGCCTTTATACTCCATTATTCCGGGGATAGCAGCAATGGGCAGGCAGGCACGAATCTGCTTAGCGCGGGAGATAAACTCGAGATCACCCTGGAACAAGGAGCGGTCAAGTTGCCAACGGGCAAAGTGGTCCTCACCGGCGCGTTCCCCCTCAAAGCCTTTGCGCATATCCGGCACGTGCTCGTCAGTTTTCCCGCAACGCCTGGGAAGATCGGGTTTCTGGTAGGAGTTCTCCAGCAAACGCACCTGTTAAATATCCAGGCCGACGTCCTGCAGACGATCGCGTCCAGCAGGGATGCGAACGCGATCGAGTGTGCGGCCCAAAGTGTGATCGATCTGATTGAAGGGATGAGAGGGCCAAACTATCATCCGCTAGCCGAAACGTGCGGCCTCCAGCATGTGACGATGACCGGTGATGGGTTTGGCCTGCTGGGTAAAGACGGCTACCTGGCTAGTGCGGCAGAACATGCCACCTTTGCGGTCACCCAACCCGATGCCACAAGCACGATGCGCCTGCATGCGAGGCTGATGGCGATTGCGCTCTCCAATATCAAAGGATGGATAACCACGATTGAGCAAGATGCGCTGCACCTGATTGCAAGCCCCACTGATCTGGCGAAAGCACAAGAGATCGCGACGCTTGCTGATGATGTCTATCACGGAGTGGATATAAATGGCGATGGACAGATTGATCCTGTCGCAGGGGAAGCTGGTGTCCTTACCGCCTATCTGCAAGGTCAGTTGATGGCAACGTTAGCGCTCACTCCTGGCCCGTAACAGGGATACCGGTTCTAACGCAATTTGATATTGTTGGCGAATGAGACACAGAGTGCCATGCGGCAGGGCGACCGCAAGGGATCGCCCCATCAGCGTCAAGTTAAACGATAAACGAGCGAGGGCAACAGGGTCGCCGCCCCACCCCGAGGGCGACCGCAAGGGTACGCCCCTACTATATAATGAAGAACTCTTTTGCCAGGCCCGTGTATAGTAGGGATGGGGCTGGCCTCCATCCTGGCTGTCGGCCTTAATTTGACGCCTATGGGAGGGCCTTGAGGATCGCCCCTACGGAGATGGATGCCTATTGCTGGCCACAGGGAGGCGCCCCTGTGACTCACCGAAAGTGGGAGCGTCAGCTAGTCAAGGAACGTGTCATGGAACTATACCGTCCCTGCGCCAGTTTATTTGAACCGGCGCTGTACCGCATCTGTATGCTGGGCTACCTGGATGAGCAGTGGTCCGATTATTGCGGGGGCATGACGATTGAGCATCGCAGCGATCCGCAGCATGCTTCGATGACGAAGCTGACGGGTCGTTTGGCCGACCAATCCGCCTTGATTGGGATCCTCAATGCCCTGCATGACCTTGGCTGTCTGATTCTGTGGGTCGAGTGTATCGAAGCCGGGTAGCTGCGCAGAGAGGGGGAGCATGAAACGCTGCTGGTGGCTCCACCTGCTGCTTGGCGTCGTGAGCTGCTCATTGAACAAAATATTGAACCGCTTGCAAAGAGCCGTCCAAGCGTGAAAGGAGAGACCATTCACAAGAGCCTGTTCATTGAACCAAACAGGTAACGCTCCAGAGGGCATATCCTTCTGGACTCGATCACAGTTTACGAATACAACTTGAAAGGAGTACGTAATCATGGCAACGTTAGTCGTATTAGAGTTTCCCACGGCTGAGGGGGCCCAGACAATGCTCTCTACGCTAGAGAACCTGCAACAGCAGCAGTTGATCCGCGTGGAAGATGGGGCCATCGTCACCTGGCCGGTGGGCGCCAGGAAACCTAAGACCAAACAGCTCTCCGATGCGACCGCAGCGGGCGCCCTGGGTGGCGCGTTCTGGGGCATGCTGTTCGGCTTGCTGTTCTTTGTCCCATTCTTCGGTCTGGCAGTGGGCGCCGCTATGGGTGCACTCGCGGGACACTTTGCGCACTATGGGATTAGCGAGGACTTCATCGAGCAGGTGCGTTCCAAGATCACACCAGGCACCTCGGCGTTGTTCCTGTTGACGAGCGGGGCGGTGGTCGATAAGGTGGCGGCGGCCGTCAAGGGCCAGCAGTTCGAGATCATTCAGACCAACCTGACCAAAGAACAAGAAGACCAGCTCCGCGAGGCTTTCGGGGAGTAGAGTACGGTTCATCAACCGCTGCTCTTGGAGCATGGGGGATGGCCAGGTGCAAGACGCGCCTGGCCTCCCCTTGCGTATTTCCAAAACCCAAAAAGTCGATATAGTTGCAAATTACAAGTGCCCAGGCGTAAGGATCGAAACAAAGTTCAATTTGTGCGTTCTATGCAGTAGCTCACTGACCAGGAGGGATGGCACATGCGTCTCATGCCGAAAAGGCTCCTTCCTGGTCAGTGAATAGGCCAGTCTTCCTCATTTTGTCTGCTGGAGCAGATTCGCTACCACAGCCGTCCAGCCGGTCTGATGGCTGGCGCCGACGCCGCGCCCAGTATCTCCATGGAAGTACTCGTGGAATGGGATGTAATCACGCCAGTGCGGGTTGTCTTGAAAGGTCGTGTTGGTGCCAAATACCGCCCGGTGGCCCTGCTCATCACGCACAAAGATGTTCGTGAGACGACGCGAGAGTTCCTCTACTACCTGCCCTAGCGTCAGTTTCGTGCCTGAGCCGGTAGGGTATTCTATCAGCAAATCGTCCCCATAGAAACGATGGTATTTCTGCAGCGCTTCGACCAGCAGGAAATTGATGGGGAACCAGATCGGCCCGCGCCAGTTGGAATTCCCGCCAAAGTCCCCGGTGGTGGATTCACCTGGCTGGTAATTGACCATATAGTTCCCATATCTCGCCGTCTTCAGCTCATAGGGATGTGCGGCGTGATACCTGCTGATCCCGCGTATGCCATAGTCGCCGAGGAATTCCTGCGGGTCAAGCATGTATTTGAGGAGACTCCGTAGATCATCCCCACGCACCATGGCTAGCATCATGACATCTTTAAGCTGGCCTTTCTCGCGTGTGTCCTGCCATCGCCTAATCAGGCGTTGTACATAGGGGCGGTTCTCCATAAACCAGCGCATGCGTACATCAACAAAGGTTTCCGCTATCTCGGTTGGAAACGTCTCCATGGCTAGAAGTGGCAGGAGTCCAACCAGCGAGCGCACTTTCAGCGGCATCTGCCGGCCATCAGGCGTACTCACCTTATCGTAGAAAAAGCCGTCCTCCTCATTCCAGAGTCCCAGGCCGGTCTGCCCTCCGCCGTAGATAGCGTCGGCGATGTACATGTAGTGATCGAATAACTTGCTGGCAAGGTCTTCGTACACCGGGTCGGTGTGGGACAGCTCCATGGCCATCGCCAGCATGATCGACGCAAACATCCCCATCCAGGCTGTGCCATCGGCCTGTTCGAGTACCATGCCCTCTGGAAGCGTCGTGTTGCGGTCGAAGACGCCAATGTTGTCCAGTCCCAAGAAGCCGCCTTCAAAGATGTTATTCTCCTCCGCGTCTTTGCGGTTGACCCACCAGGTGAAATTGAGCAGCAGTTTCTGGAACATACGCTCCAGGAAGGCGGCATCACCTTTCCCCGTGCGCTCCTTCTCTTGCATGTAGATGCGCCAGGCCACCCAGGCGTGCACCGGCGGGTTGACGTCGCTAAAGGCCCATTCGTAGGCAGGCAACTGTCCGTTGGGATGCATATAGCGCTCATGGAGCATCAACAGCAGCTGGTTCTTGGCAAAGTCACTGTCGACCAGCGCCATCGCAATGCAATGGAAGGCCAGGTCCCATGCGGCATACCAGGGATACTCCCAGGTGTCAGGCATGAGGATGATATCGTTGTTGCTGAGATGCCGCCAGCCTTTATTGCGGCTACGCTGAGGCGGTGGGGGTGGCCCGGCGGGATCACCCCGCAGCCACTGATCCACATCATAGTAGAAGAACTGCTTACTCCAGAGCAGACCAGCTAAGGCCTGTCGCTGGATTGCGCGCTCGTCCTCTGTCTGAGTTGTACTCAGTGCACGATAAAAATCGTCAGCTTCTCCAATGCGTGTGGTGAAGAGTTTCGCCGCACCGGTAAATGGCGCACTCTGCCGATTGGCTGATAAGCGCAGCATGATCGTCTGCGTCGCGCCTGGCTCAATGATGACGCTGTAGTGTGCCGCGGCCTTGGTCCCAACGCCCTGCGGATTGACTTTCCCTTTGGCACCGTTGACCACCGTCTCATGAATGCCATCTTTCACGAACTGCGTACGGTTCCCAACGCCCCATAGCCGCTCGTTATTGGTTTCGTTCTCAGTAAAAAGTAACTCGGGCGTCCCCTCACACGCCAGCCAGCAATCACCCAGGTCCTGATGCTGCGCATGCACGAGACGGACGTTTTGTGCTGCACCCGCTTGCCCTGGTTCAGCCTCAACCGCAGTCAGCTCAGGCCGGCGGTCGTCATAGCCCCAGGCCCAGGTATTGCGGAACCAGAGCGTAGGTAACAGGTGGAGCGTTGCCGCCTCTGGTCCACGATTGGCAACACTAATGCGAATCAGGATGTCGAGTGGGTCAGCTTTGGCATATTCCATAGTGACATCGAAGTAGCGGTCTTCCTCGAAAACACCCGTATCGATCAGTTCATATTCGGGTTCCTGGCGACCGCGACCACGATTTGTGGTGACAAGATTATAATAGGGGTATGCACGCTGTGGATATTTATACAACGCCTTCATATACGAATGGGTGGGGGTGTTGTCGAGAAAGAAATAGTATTCCTTCACATCCTCACCGTGGTTGCCCTCAGAGTTCGTCAGGCCGAAGAGCCGTTCCTTCAAGATCGGATCGGCCTCGTTCCACAAGGCAAGGGCAAAACATAACAGTCCTTTCTCATCGCTGATGCCCATCAATCCATCTTCGCCCCAGCGATAGGTGCGCGAGCGGGCGTGATCATGCGGAAAAAAATCCCATGCATCACCATTAGGGGAATAATCCTCGCGGACGGTCCCCCATTGCCGTTCGGTGAGATATGGTCCCAAGCGGTACCACGGCTGCTTGTCCTCATGCGCTTCTTGAAGCCGATTTCGTTCTGCATCTGCCATTATGTTTGCTCCTCTAGTTCGTCTCTATCCCATTTTCAATTATGAAGAATACGATCACTGCGTCTAGTGTACAATGTTGTGTTCGCGATTACACCCTCAGAACAAACTATTTTTGCTTCGCGCTGTCATAGGTTCACCAGTGTAAATACACTATGCGATCCATCCCTGTCATGATGAATCGATTACCGAAGCGAGCAAAAAACAGTATGTTCTGAGGATACGTAATCGTTCCTAAGCCAGTACACTAAAGACAGAGGTGCAAAACTAAATGCGTGTGGAAAATTGGAATATGCACTGGCAAGTGTACTTCCAATAAGGTTTGTATCCTTTGTATCAAATGTATCAGATGTATCACTTGTATCGGTTGTATCGCTGTGTGAGCCTCGTGCCTAACCAGGGGAGAGTATCGGGGGAGGTCTCTCATTCCCGTAAAGGTCTCCTGATTATGCATTAAGTACAACCAAGGAACTTCTGCGGCATGAAATCTGCTCATCAGGCGCACACAATGCCGCGAAATTTATTTGGTTGTACTTAGCAACACGCACACAGATGATGAAGGAGGAATCACTATGGGAATGTTACGGGTGATCTCAAAGCGCGGGGATGAGCGCCTGTGCTGGAATGAACAGGACGCCCTGGCGGGAGATGCGGAAGCGAGGGCCGCGATTCGCGAAGCCGAACGGATCTTTGTACGAGCGCGCGCCAGGGGCGCCATGGCCTTTCGCGTCGACCCGGGGAAGCCGGTCCAGCGACTTGAGCAGTTTGACGCACAGGCCGCGCAGATTGTCATGGTCCCACGGGTCATGGGAGGATGACCATGCAATCTACAGTTGAAACCGATCGCGCCACTCCAAATGCCTGGAATCTCTCTGTGGGCCCGGATGTTTGCAGAAATGTGCAAGCGGGACTCGATCATGAATGGTATGTAACGAATGGATTGGGTGGCTATGCTGCTGGCTCTCTTGTTGGGGCAACTACACGCAGCTATCATGGTCTACTTGTAGCAGCGCTTCGCCCTCCCGTGGAACGGGATGTCCTGATCACTAAAATAGATGAAACCATTGAACTACCAGATAACCGTGTCCTCAAATTAGGCGTGAATGAGTACTACGATGGCACCATCGATCCGCAAGGATACAACTACCTCGACACGTTTTCGTTAGAGGCCGATGTACCCAGCTTTCGCTATCGACTGGACAAAAACATTACGCTTGAGAAGCGCATCTGGATGGAATACGGGCAGAACACAACATATGTACAGTATGCGCTTTCCACTGCGCCTGGTGCAGTAGCGACTGTCGCGCCACTGACGCTAACGCTCACTCCTTTCTGTCTTTACCGCGATCACCATAGTACGACCTATGGAGATGCCAACTGGCATTTTCTAGTGGAGGGTCAGGGGAATCGCTGCCACGTACGTGCATATGAAGGGGCTCCAGCCTACGTCCTTGTACTGGGGCCGTCTGCCCATTTTACCCCGACGGGGTACTGGTTCTGGGGGGTGAAGCACCGGCGTGACACAGAGCGTGGTCTACCTGATAGAGAGGACGTGTATCAGCCAGGCACATTTCGTATACAGATGATGCCAGGGAAGCCTGTGACGATTGTACTCAGCGCTGAACCTCAAATGCAGACTGAGTTTGGCAACCCTCAGCATGAAGCGGCTGTGGAGAAGGCCTGGATGCGTCACCAGCAGCGAATCCAACAACTCCTGGCAATGGCGAATCAAGCAAAAGATCCCCTGCCAAAACGAGATCCAGTCGTTGCCCGACTGACACTTGCCGCCGATCAATTTATCGTCGCTCGCCCAGCAAAGACACAAGGCGGCCAGCCAGGGAGTGAGCAAGGGCATGTCTCCACTGACCTGAAGACGATCATTGCTGGCTATCCCTGGTTCACTGACTGGGGACGGGACAGCATGATTTCTCTGCCGGGATTGCTTATTAGTACGGGGAGGTATCAGGAGGCGCGTAGTCTCCTCAAAGCATTCGCCTCCTATACCCACGGGGGGCTCATTCCCAACCGTTTCCCTGACCGTGGAGAGGCACCAGAGTACAACACTATTGATGCAACCCTGTGGATGTTCCATGCCCTGGATCGCTACCTCAAGACGACTGGAGACTGGTCACTGCTCAATGAACTCTTCCTGACGCTCAGCTCCATCATTGATAGGCATGTCGAAGGCACAATCTATGGCATAGGCGTCGATCCGGCTGATGGTTTGCTGCGTGGTGGGACAGCGGGGGTGCAACTCACCTGGATGGATGCCAAAGTTGGTGATTGGGTGGTCACCCCTCGTCATGGCAAGCCTGTAGAGGTGAATGCACTCTGGTATTATGCGCTCACCTGTATGGAATCCTGGGCAGAACGGTTCTCACTTGACACGACCAGGTTCAGCCAACTGCGTTCAAAGGTGCGTGAGCATTTCGCCCGGCGCTTCTGGTATGAAGCAGGAGGGTATCTTTATGACGTGGTCGATGTGGAGGGGATTGCGGGACAGAACGATGCCTCGCTGCGTCCCAATCAGTTGTTTGCCGCATCGCTGAGTCCCTCGCTGCTCACCGAGGGACAGATGCGGAGTATGCTACAGAAGGTGACAGAGACCTTACTCACCCCGATGGGGTTGCGCTCGCTCAGTCCTGATGATCCATCGTACTGCGAGCATTTTAATGGAAATCAACAACAACGCGATGGTGCGTACCACCGGGGAACAGTCTGGCAATGGCTGATTGGTCCATATGTGGATGTACATCTCTCCATCCACAATGATCGTGCAGCTATACGCTCTTTGCTCCAACCACTCGTGCAGCATCTATGGGATGCCTGTGTAGGTACTATCAGTGAAGTAGCAGAACCAGAACCCCCTTTCACGCCAGCGGGGTGTTTTGCGCAGGCCTGGAGTGTTGCCGAGGTACTACGCGGCTGGCAGTTAGTATAAATTAACCATTGGTGTAAACACACCATATGGACCCAGCATCACGCATTTTTTGCCTCTCACAGAGCATACAAAAACAGTGTGTTTTGAGGATGTGTTTTGCTCCCTTCATCTCTATACTTTAGAATAGGGTTCTTAGGGGAGGCAAGCTCTTAAGCGGAGGTTTGGGTGACATCCAATGAGGGTCGATAATGACTTTTAATTTTTTCATCTGGATGTTAGAACATCCACGGAGGGCCGATCAATCGGCGCTGGGCGCGATAAATCGGCCCCTACGGATGACCGGATGCTTGTGTGAAAAGTCATCAGGCGGCAAGAGGACTATGCAACAATCCTAAGGGAAAGGACAAAAGCCCATGACAGATACGAATTCGACACAACCCGGTGGGACGTCGCCAATGCCCGAGCATAGAGCAAACACGCCGGGGACCGTGCCACATGTCGTCATTGTTGGGGGAGGTTTTGGCGGTCTGACAGCGGCGAGAAAACTGGGCAAGCAACCCGTCCGGGTGACATTAATCGACCGCAACAACTATCATCTCTTCCAACCCATGCTCTACCAGGTCGCCACCTCGGGTCTCGCTCCTGCTGATATTGCCGCCCCGATTCGCGATTCGCTTCATAAGCACAAGAAGAATACGACGGTGCTATTGGAAGAAGTGACCGGTGTGGATACGCAACAACAACTCGTGCTCATGCAAAACCTCCCACCTCTCCACTACGATTACTTGATTCTGGCAACAGGAGCATCAAGCAATTACTTTGGTCACCCAGAATGGGAAAGCATCGCACCTGGCATGAAGAACCTGTTCGACGGTCTGGAGGTTCAGCAGACCATCCTGGGCGCCTTTGAGGAAGCCGAAAAAGAGCCAGACGAGCAGGAGCGCAAACGGTTGCTCACCTTCGTGTTTATTGGCGCTGGCCCAACGGGGGTCGAGCTTGCAGCAGCTTCTGCAGTGCATATTAATCATATTTTGACGGGCAACTTCCAACGCATCGGACCAGGGGATGCCCGTCTCGTACTCGTGCAAGGCCCAGATCGAGTCTTACCAACGTTTCGCCCAGAACTCACCGAGAAAGTTGAGAAGAAACTGAAAGAACAAGGTGTGGAGATTATCAAGGGAGTCCATGTCAAGGAAATTGACGAGGATGGGGTGCAGGTGGGGGATGAGTATATTCAGACGCATAACGCTTTCTGGCTAGCCGGTGTGGCAGCCTCTCCGGCTGGCCAATGGCTCGGGGCCGAGGTTGATCGTGGTGGACGTGTCAAGGTGCAAAGCGACCTGACTGTGCCGGGCCATCCAAACATTTTTGTGATTGGGGATACAGCGTGCGTCATGCAAGATGGTAAACCGCTGCCTGGTGTGGCGCAACCAGCTATCCAGGGAGGACACTACGTGGCCAAAGTGATTGCCGACCGCATTGCAGGGAGAGAGCACAAGGAGCCCTTTAAGTACTTTGACAAGGGATCAATGGCGGTCGTGGGGCGCGGATATGCCGTCGTTGAGTCCGGGCCGATGCATACGGTGGGGTTCTTTGGCTTCGTTATGTGGGTATTCTTACACATTTACTACCTGATCGGCTACCGGAATCGTTTGCAGGTCCTCTTGACGTATTTCTTTGCCTACTTTAGCGCCTTCCGGCGCAAGGGTGGGACAAGGATTATCATGCTGGGCAGGAAACAAGCAATCTCGTATCAACAGAAGGCGCGCACACTCGATAAGACGAAGGGGTGATTGCCAGTTCACTGTAAAAGTGGGAGTGCAGGGGCGAAGCCTCCTGCCGGGGTCTGGGGTGTCCCCAGATACTCCCTTTCTCACGCGCCGCCTCCTTACGTCCTGTCTGACCGAAGGTAGGCGCGACAGCGGCGTTGACAGGACGCATTTCCAGTCCGGAAGGCGGCGCAAGAGAATAATGACCCGAATAGTTTTTTTCGTAACAAGAGAGGAAAGGACAGAAGTATTATGGGACAATTAGATTCGAAAGTGGCCATCGTAACTGGATCAGATAGCGGCATTGGTCGTGGAATCGCCATCCAGTTCGCGCAAGAAGGGGCAACAGTCGTGGTCGTTTATGCTCATGCGAAGGCCAAGGCACAGGAAGTCCTGGAAACTATCCAGAAGAACAACGGCAAGGCAATTGTGATCCAGACTGATGTGTCGCAGTACCAGCAAGCCACAGGGCTTATTCAGCAGACCGTGGAGCAGTTGGGTCGACTGGACATCCTGGTCAACAATGCCGGCATGGAGATCCACCATGCATTCCTGGATTACACGGAACAGCAATTCGATCGGGTGATCGGCGTTGACCTGAAAGGGGCCTTTTTCTGCGCCCAGGCAGCTGCCCGCGAGATGGTCAAAAGCAAAACGGCCGGACGCATCATCAACGTCTCGTCAGTTCACGAAGACATAGCGATGCCGAATAATTCCCCCTATTGCTGCGCCAAGGGGGGAGTACGCATGATGACCCGCACGGTCTGCCTGGAACTGGCACCGTACGGTATCACGGTCAACAATATTGCGCCAGGCGCGATTCATACCCCCATTGATGCAGATGTAGAAGCCGATCCCAAGAAGATGGCAACGCTTTTAGCAGAAATTCCGCTGCATCGTATGGGGCAGCCAGAAGAGATTGGGAAACTGGCGGTCTTCCTGGCTTCGGATGCAGCGGCGTACGTGACCGGAACAACATATGTGATAGACGGGGGCTTGTCGGTCAATACGGGGGGGCTCTAGCTCAGAGAGATAGGAGAAAACATTCATGGCTACACCATATGACGTGATTATTATTGGGACTGGGGCTGGTGGTGGGACGCTTGCCCGTCACCTTGCCCCATCGGGGAAACGCATCCTGCTGCTCGAACGCGGTGACTGGCTGCCTCGCGAGCTTGAGAACTGGGATGGCGAAGCCGTGTTCGTCGAGAACCGCTATATCTCGCCGGACACCTGGTACGACAAAGACGGCAAGGCTTTCCAACCACAGGTGCACTATTGCATCGGAGGCGCGACCAAGCTCTACGGTGCAGCGCTGTACCGCCAGCGCAAGGAAGATTTCGGCGAACTGCGTCACCACGACGGCATCTCTCCCGCCTGGCCGATCAGCTACGACGAGATGGAACCTTACTATACGAAGGCCGAGCAACTCTATCAAGTACACGGTGCGCGAGGCGAAGACCCCACCGAGCCGCCATCCAGCGCGCCCTATCCTTTCCCAGCGGTTTCCCACGAGCCGCGTATCCAACAGCTCTCTGATGATCTCGCAAAGGCCGGCTACCATCCCTTCCACTCTCCAAACGGGATCATGCTCAACGAACAAAATAGGCCGTCCAGTACTTGCATCCGCTGCGCTACTTGCGACGGCTTCCCGTGCCTGGTGCATGCCAAATCGGATGCGGAGGTGCTGGGGGTGCGCCCGGCGCTGGAATATCCAAACGTCACCTTGCTGACTAACAGCAGGGCCATCAAGCTCACGACTAACGCAAGCGGCACCACGGTGACCGGAGTGGTGGTCGAGCGCAATGGGCAGACCGAAACCTACCAGGGAGACATCGTCGTGGTCTCGGCTGGTGCGACCAATTCGGCAACGCTGCTGCTGATGTCCGCCAACGACAGGCACCCCAATGGGCTTGCCAACGGCTCCGACCAGGTCGGGCGCAACTATATGTACCACAACAGCGTGGCAGTACTCGCCGTCTCGCGAGAGCCGAACCCGACCCAGTTCCAGAAGACGCTCGGGCTGAACGACTTTTACTTTGGCATGGAAGGCTTCGATTACCCGATGGGTAACATTCAGATGGTCGGCAAGTCCCAGGCATCCATGTACAAAGGCGAAAAGCCCATTGAGACCAAGCTGGCGCCGATGTTCGCGCTGAAGGATGTCGCGCGACATGCCGTCGACTTCTGGCTGTCTACCGAAGACCTGCCGGACCCTAACAACCGCGTCAGTGTCGACAAGGAGGGGAAGGTCACTCTGAGCTACACCCCCAATAACCAGGTGGCACAGCAAAAGCTCTACGACAAACTCAAGTCCATGCTCAACCACCTGGGTATGCACCCTGACCACCTGATCCACCGCAATGCTTACATGAAGAGCTTCATCCCGGTGGCAGGGGTAGCACACCAGGCTGGAACCTGCCGCTTCGGCAAGGATCCGAAGACGTCTGCCCTGGATGAGAACTGTAAGGCGCACGAACTGGATAACTTGTACGTGGTCGATACCAGCTTTTACCCCAGTATCAGCGCGATGAATCCAGCTTTGACAGCCATGGCAAATGCATTGCGCGTTGGGGATCATCTTCTCGAACGACTGAAGTGAAAGACGAAGGAATGACAATCATCACATGACTCAAGGGGGTATTAAATATTTGGAGGCAAATGAGCGTAAGGAAAGGTGTAGGAGCCTATCTGTTTCGCTCTCGCCACCCGCTCCTGCTTGGTTGCTTGCCTACAAACAATTCATAAACCCATCACTCAATCACTCGATATCCAGGGTGATTGAGTGATGTGATGAAAGCATTTCCAAAAGAGGAGATCAACATACCTTGGGGATAGAAATATTTCTAAATGGCAGCAGGGTACGTGTGATAAATTAGAGCACTCTCTCCTAGACAGGCAGAGTCACTATTGATATGTAATCTTCATGCTTGTACAAAGTGTACGCACGACGCTCCCGGAACGTTGGAGCGTGCGACAGGTGCTCCAAGCGCTTCCACATCATTCAGCACGGGCAGCACCACCACCTCGTTGCTCTCCTGATTGGCCACCAGCAGAAAACGGCCGCTCGGCGAGATCGCTATATGGCGCGGACACCGCCCGCCACAGGGCCGGATGGCGAGGCGCGCTAGCCGCCCGTCCTCTTCGATCTCAAAGATGGAGATGCTGTCGTGCCCCCGATTGGAGACGTACAACCGGTCGCCTGCTGGCGATATTTGGATGCCGGCTATCGCGCTCTCCGGCGCGGTCGGCGGCAGCGTCTCGATGATCTGTCGCTCATACAGCATACCACTCACCGCATCGTAGTCGTAGACCACCACAGTATTGTCGAGCTCGTGGTTGACATACAGATGCAGACCGCTCGGATGGAAGGCCTTGAACCGCGGACCTGCGCCCGGCCTTGAGTTGATGTGTGCGTGCGCGTGCAGCCGACCCGCTGCTGGGTC
>WNFX01001163.1_pt1 | contig 27026 bp, 30 predicted proteins | sample 5400111 | NCBI WGS metagenome assembly WNFX01 (sample SAMN13153363, study PRJNA577476) | soil metagenome | isolation source: 40 cm soil or saprolite under grassland replicate 1 | place: USA:California | collected 2016-06-15
GCGGCCAGCCCCGTGACCAGCCCGGTGGCGGGCCGTCCTCGCCCTCCACGCCGGAGTACCTACCGGCCACGACCGCATCCACCGCCACGGGCGCGCCAGGCCAGCCCTCGGCCGCGGCGTCAGCGACGCGGCCAGCGACCACCCCGCAGACCCCGGCGGGCTCCACGACCACCCGGCCACCCGGCACCACCGCGTCGAGCACAACCAGCACTACCAGCCCCTCGACGCTGCTGCCGCCAGTGACCCTCCCGCTCGTCTCGAACCTGCTGGGCCGGTGAGGGTGAGGCAGCGTGCAGCCGCCGCACAGCCGCCGAGGTCGACGCGCCAAGCCGCTGCTGGTGCGGTAGCCTGGCGATCGTGAGCAGTCCTACACCAACCAGCCAGGGTCAGGGTCAGGAGGGCGAAGAGCCGCCCGCCGCCGCGCGACCCAAGCGGCAGATCCTCGGCCCGACCGGCCTGATCGTGATGGTGGCCGCGATCCTTCTCTTCACCGCCGTCAGCATCGTGATCGAGCTGGTCCACAACTACGGGCGCGTCTACACCGCCTCGGTCGACATCGTCGGCCAGATCCCCAGCCGCCCCAACGAGTATCAGGTGGTCTTCCACATCACCAACCGGGGCAGCAAGGCCGGCAGCCCCGACATCTGCGACGCCACGCTGACCGACATCAGGGGCGAGCGGGTCGGCACCGCCAGCGTCACCCTCAAGGGCAAGAACCAGACCATCGAACCAGGCCAGACCCTCGACGAGCTGGCCGTCGGCACGGCCGCGTCCCCGCCGGTCCGCGGCGACGTCAATTGCCGCAGCCTCGAACCGGAGTAACGGCAGGAGCCGGCCGGTGGGGTCCGGCTGGTCGCGTGCGGCTAGGGGGCGCTCGGTGTCGTCGCAGTCCTCGCCGTCGAGGACGCCACCACATGGATGACCTGGAGGCGGTGGCGGCGGTGCAGCTGGCCCGGCAGGTTGCCCTTCAGCCAGCGTGACAGCCCCGGCGGGAAGGTCGAGAGCACGATCGCCGCGTAGTCGTCGTGGTCGCGGAGCTCGTCGGCGACCGCGTCGAGCGGATAGGGCGCGCCGACCCGGACCGCATCGATCTTCGCGCCGGCCTCCGTGAGCGCCTTGGCGGCCTCTTGGCCGCGGCGCCAGGCGAGCTGCCTGGCCTCGACCTCCTCCCAGGTATGCAGCAGATGATGGACTGGGGTGGCCGGAACCAGCAGGACGAACTCGGCCGCCTGGTCGGCGGCCGCCAGCGAGCGGACACGCTCGGCCAGCTCCGGGCTCCCAGCGGTCTGGTGCGCGACGACGAGGTACCGAGCCACGACGCCCTCCCTCACTGATGCGCTTGTGTGTTTGTGTCTTATTTGCGCCAGCCGGGGGAGTGCTGTCAAGAGGCTTCGGAGCGTAGCCTGCCGAGCATGGGACCGTTCGACGTCATGTCGGAAATCGGCGCCTTGCGCAGGGTGCTGCTGCACGAACCTGACCTGGAGCTGGCGCGGCTCACCCCGTCCAACATCACTGAGCTGCTGTTCGACGAGATCCTGTGGGTCGAGCGGGCCCAGGAGGAGCACCGCGCCTTCGCCGCGGTGCTGCGCGGCCGCGGCGCGGAGGTGGTCCTGCTCGGCGACCTGCTGGCCGAGGCGCTCGCGGAGGAGGCGGCCCGCAAGGAGCTGCTCGACCGGGTGGTCACCGTCGACGCCTTCGGCAAGGGCCTCGCGCCGGAGCTACGCCAGTGGTTCGACTCGCTGCCAGCGCCTGAGCTGGTCCGCTCCCTGATCGGCGGAGTGATCGGTGAGGACCTGCCGTTCACGCCCGACGGGCTGGTCGGGGCGAGCTTCAAGCCGGCGACCTTCGTGCTGCCGCCGCTGCCGAACCAGATGTTCGTGCGGGACACCTCGGCGTGGATGTACGGCGGGGTCTCGGTCAACCCGATGGCGTTTCCCGCGCGGCGGCGCGAGACCATGCACCTTGAGACCATCTACCGCTACCACCCGCTGTTCGCCGCCGCCGACTTCCCCGTGTGGTACGGCGGCGACGGGCAGGACCACTACCCGGCGGTGGTCGAAGGCGGCGACCTGCTGGTGACCGGCAACCGCAGCCTGCTGGTCGGCATGGGGGAGCGCACCACCCATCAGGGTGTGGAGGCGCTCGCGCGCAGCATGTTCGACGCTGGCGTGCTCGACACGGTGATCGCCGTCGAGCTCCCGAAGGTGCGAGCGTATATGCACCTCGATACGGTCCTCACCCAGGTCGATCATGACGCCTTCGTGGTCTACCCGGGGCTGCGGCAGCGGATGCGCCCCTTCGTGGTCACTCCTGGCAGCGGCAGCCACCTCCGGGTCGAGGCTGCCGACGAGCTGTTCTCGACGCTCGCGCGGGTGCTCGGCGTGCCACGGATCCGCACCTTCGAGACCGGCGGCAACGAGCTGCTCGCCGCCCGGGAGCAATGGGACGACGGCAACAACCTGCTGGCCCTGTCACCGGGGGTGGTGCTGGCCTACGAACGCAACGTCGACACCAACCAGCGCCTGCGCGACGCCGGCGTGGAGGTGCTCACCATCCCCGGCTTCGAACTTGGCCGTGGCCGTGGCGGGCCGCGCTGCATGAGCTGCCCGCTGGCACGCGACCCGGCCTGAGGTCCGCTCGCGGCCGCTACCGTTCCTCGGTGCTGTCGGCCTCCACCGGTTCACCGGCTTGCTCCTGCCCTTCCGCTTCCGCCTCGCCGGCTGGGGTTGGGGCTGGACGGCGCCGCTCGCGCAGCCACAGCCAGGTGCCCGCGCCGAGCACGACCGCGACCGAGATCCAGGCGTTGCGGGACAATCCCAGCAGCCGGAAGGTCGTGTCGGTGCGCAGCAGCTCAAGGAAGAAGCGGCCAAAGGCGTACAGCGCCAGGTAGGCGAGCACGATCGAGCCGGCGCGGAGCTTGTGGCGCCGGTCAAGCCACAGCAGCACGCCCACCACCAGCAGGTCGTACAGCGACTCGTACAGGAAGGTCGGGTGGAAGGTCGTGAACCCGACGTACTTGTCGGGGACATGGATCGGGTCGACCTTGAGCGCCCATGGCAGCTTGGTCGGCGTGCCGAACAGCTCCTGGTTGAAGTAGTTGCCCCAACGGCCGAAGGCCTGCGCCAACGGGATCCCCGGGATGGCCGCGTCCAGCGCCTGCAGCACCGGCAGGCCGCGGCGGCGGCACACCCAGATCCCGGTGAGGATGCCGAGGGTGAGCCCACCATAGAGGGCCAGCCCACCCTCCCAGATGGCGATCACGTGCCACCAGCGGCCCCGGAAATCGCCGCTGTGGGTGATCACATAGCCGACCCGGCCACCGACGAAGCCGGCCACGACCGCCCAGATCATCGGCCGCTCAAGCGTGACCGGGTCGTGGCCGCGAGCGGCCCAGCGGCGGCGTGCCAGCGCCACGGCGAGCAGGATGCCGATGGCGATCATCAACCCGTACAGGTGGAAGAACAGCGGGCCGAGATGGAACCCGTTGCTCGGCGGGGCGGGGATATAGGCGATCATGGAGGGAATCATCGCACTTCGCCGGCCGGACGGTCATCCGAACGGTCATCCGAACCGTCATCCGGGCGGCCGGTCAGCTCGCCGCCGCCGCGGACGACCAGCTCGTCGCGCAGCGCCCACAGCAGCGGGAAGAACCGATAGCGGGTGGTGCGCCGCAGGTAGGTGAGGGCCATGCCGCCGGTGCCGCGGGCGTGATCGCCGAGGGTCCGCTCGACCAGCGCGACGTGCTCGTGCCGCCAGCGCGCCCAGCGCTCGTCGTAGTCGACCAGCGCCTCGCAGACGAGGTAGAAGCCGGCCTGGTCGCCGGGGTCCTGGTAGAAGTCGGCCCAGCGCTCCACCCGATCCAGGCCGAGCCGCCTGCCCGCAGCGGCGTGGGCGTCGGCCAGGGAACGCTGGGCCAGACGCGCGGCCAGCGGCTCGGGCAGCGCTCCGCCATGCTCGGCCTCCAGTGCCTTCAGGTAGGCGAGGTCACGCAGGCCCGACAGCAGCTCCAGCTCGCGGAACTGCTGCGACTGGGAGCCGCTGGCCGTGCCGAGGTAGCTGCGGAACTGCTGCAGGTCCCATGGGGGCAGGGTGTGGAGGCTGCGCATCTGCTCCAAGCCGCTGGCCATGATGTGGTTGGCACGGCCAAGCAGCGCCAGTGCCCGCGCGAAGCCGTCGCCGTCCAGCAGCGCGACCACCCGCTCCAGGTCGTGCAGCAGCAGCTTCATCCACAGCTCAAGCGCCTGATGGACGACGATGAAGTGCAGCTCCTCCGGGTGGGGCGGCTGCGAGCGGGGCCGCTGTAGCGCCAGCAGCTCCGGGACCCGCAGGTAGCTGCCGTAGGTCAGGTCCTCCTCTGGTAGCACCGCCTCCGTCCCCCCTTTCCCGACCTTATCCACAACTTGTCAGCATCGGTTGCCGGGCGCTTCCCCACAGGTAGCATGGTGCCGCGGTCGGCGGAACCATCGAGATCACGGTACCCGGGTCGCAGACCAGGGCAGTCACGGAACCCGGAAACGGAACACGGAAACGGAGTCGCGCGTGCGCAGGACGTTGCTCCTCTTGGCGGGTATCGGGGTCCTCGCCTTGCTGTTGGTTCCCGCCACCGGCGGCGCCAGCACCGGGCCCCGGGTGCGGGCGCAGGCCGCCGGGGCTGACACCGCCCAGCAGATCGCCCGCGGCCGGGACCTCTACCAGCAGGCCTGCGCCTCCTGCCACGGGGCTGACCCGAACGGCCCGTCGCAGTACCCGAAGAGCGTCCCGTCGATGACGCAGGTCGGGGGAGCGGCAGCGGTTGACTGGGCGGTCCGCACCGGGCGGATGCCGTTCGACTCCACCGTCGGCCAGGCGATCGCCCGCCACAAGTCGCGCTTTGACGACGCCGACACCCAGGCGCTCGCCGCCTACGTCGGCAACGCGGTCGGCGACGCGCAGATCCCGCAGGTCGACCCTGCCCAGGGCGACATCCCCCGCGGCCGGCAGGCCTACGCCCAGGCATGCGCGGCCTGCCATGGCATGAACGGGGCCGGATCCGCCCTCGGCGGCGCCAACATCGCTCCGAGCCTGCTCGACGTCAAGCCGATCGACGTGGCCGAGGCGATCAAGATCGGGCCCGGCCAGATGCCCCCCGGCGGCGGCCTCGAGAACTACACCCCCTACGACGCCCAGAGCATCGCCACCGTCAACGACGTCGCCGCCTACGTGCAGAGCCTGCAGACCCAGCCCTACAACCGCGGCGGCCTGCCGCTCGGTGGCAAGGGCCCGGTCCCGGAGGGCTTCGTGGCCTGGATCATCGGCCTCGGCGCGCTGGTACTGGTGGTGCGCTGGCTCGGCGGCCGCCACTGAGGCCGTGCCTGACCTGGACCGACCGGCATTGAACCAACCACCAAACGAGCACAAGGAACCAAGGGAGAGCCAAGCGACGTGGACCGCGACACTGGCAGCGAGCAGGCAGACCGGCAGGCCGGCAGGCCGGGGGAGCTTGACGCCGAGCAACGGCGCGTCCAGCGCCTCGCCGCGCAGTTCTTCGGCCTGTCGATCCTCGCCGGCATCAGCCTGTTCATCGTCTACTTCGCCGGCGGGCAGACCCAGCTGGAGGGCGTGCTGTTCTTCCTTGCGCTCGGCGGCCTCGGCATCGGTATCGGCCTGTGGGGCATCCACCTGCTCGCCGCCCGCGAGACGGCCGAGGAACGCCACGAGCTCTCCAGCGGCCCCGAGATGCGCCAGGCGTTCGACGACGCGCTCAGCGAGGAGGTCGGTCCCGAGATCAAACGCCGCGGCCTGCTGCTCGGCCTGCTCGCCGGCGCTGGCGGCGCGCTGGGGCTGGCGCTGCTGCTGCCGGTGATCTCGCTCGGCCCGGCGCCCGGCGACAGCCTCAAACAGACCGGCTGGAGCAAAGGCAAACGGGCGGTCGACGAGGACGGCAAGCTGATCGACCTCAACGCGGTACCCGAAGACGGCTTCCTGACCGTCTACCCGGAAGGTGAGGTGGGCCGGGCGGACTCCCAGGCGCTGCTGATCCGGGTGCCGAAAGGCCTGCTGGAGTTGCCGTCCGCGGCGATGGCGGGCGTCCCGGACGGCAGCTACGTGTGCTACTCGAAGCTGTGCACCCATGCTGGCTGCCCGGTCGGGCTCTACCGCGCTGAGACTCGCAGCCTGCTGTGCCCCTGCCACCAGTCGCAGTTCAACGTGCTGGACGGGGCCAAGCCGTTCTTCGGCCCCGCCGCGCGGCCACTGCCGCAACTGCCGCTCAGCGTCGACAGCGACGGCCACCTGATCGCCCTCGGCGACTTCCCCGTGCCGGTCGGACCCGCGTTCTGGAACCGGAGCAAGTCATGAGGCTGCCTGGGACCCATCCGCGAGGCGAGGAGCAGGAGAAGAGGCCGAACCGCTTCGAGCAGCGACTGACCGACCGCTTCGACCGCACCCAGAAGTGGATCGACGAGCGGCTTGGGACCGCCAGCTTCGCCCGCACCGCGCTGCGCAAGGTCTACCCCGACCACTGGTCCTTCCTGCTCGGCGAGGTCGCCCTATTCTGCCTGGTCGTGCTGGTGTTCACCGGGGTATTCCTGACCTTCTTCTACGTCCCCGATGTGCGCGGCACAACCGTCTACCAGGGACCCTACGTTCCGCTGCACGGCCAGCAGGTGTCCGACGCCTACAACTCGGTGTTGCGGCTGTCGTTCCAGGTCCGCGCCGGCCTGCTCATGCGCCAGACGCACCACTGGGCCGCGCTGGTGTTCCTCGCCGCCATCGTCATCCACCTGTGCCGCATCTTCTTCACCGGTGCGTTCCGGCGGCCGCGCGAGGTCAACTGGCTCATCGGCATCGGGCTGCTGTTTCTCGCCATGGGCGAGGGCTTCACCGGCTACTCCCTGCCCGACGACCTGCTCTCCGGGGTGGGCCTGCGCATCTTCGACTCGGTGGTGCTGGCCATCCCGGTGATCGGCACCTGGGTCTCCTACCTCGGCTTCGGCGGCGAGTTCCCCAGCCCGGAGATGATCTCACGGCTGTTCGTGTTCCACGTGATGTTGCTCCCGGCGGTGCTGATCGGCCTGGTCTTCGTGCACATCGCCATCCTGGTGCTGCAGAAGCACACCCAGTTCCCAGGGTCCGGCCGCAGCGAGCGCAACGTGGTCGGCAAGCGCTTCTGGCCCGAGCAGACCTTCAAGTCGGTCAGCCTGCTGCTGCTGGTCGCCGGGGTGCTCGCCGGGCTCGGCGGCCTCCTCCAGATCAACCCGGTGTGGCAGTACGGGCCCTACGACCCGGCCAACGTCAGCTCACCGGCGCAACCCGACTGGTACATCGGCTTCCTCGACGGCGCGCTGCGGCTCGGCATGCCGTGGAGCTTCAAGATCTTCGGCTACACCATCTCCGAGGTGTTCTGGCCGGCGATCCTGTTCCCAGGGGTCGCCTTCGGCATCCTCACCCTGTGGCCGTGGATCGAACGGCGCTTCACCCGCGACCGCGCCGAGCACCACCTGCTCAACCGGCCCAGGGAGGTGCCGCTGCGCAGCGCCATCGGTATGGCCGGCCTGACAGTGTTCTTCATCTGCTTCCTCGAGGCCGGCAACGACATCCTGGCGGTGATGCTCAACGTCTCGGTCGAGGCAATCACCCACATCCTGCGGTGGTCGTTCTTCCTCGGCCCAGTGGTCGTCGGCCTGGCCACCTACGCGATCTGCCGCTCGCTGCGCACCACCGGCATCCACCCCGCCAAGGCCACTGCCGGACTGCGCCTGGAACGCTCCGCCGACGGCGCCTACGAGACCGTACCGATCGACTCACCCGATTAGCGGCGGGCCTGGCCGGGGGTCTGGGGCTGGTCGGTGAGGAGGCGGCCGTAGTGCTGCTCGCGGATGGCGGCGGCGAGCCAGCCCCAGGTGGAGTAGGCGGTGGTGGCGGTGCCGAGGATCACCAGCCAGAGGCCGAAGATCAAGCCGGTGACCAGGATCGCCATGCCGAGGGAGAGGGCGAACGGCCAGATCGAGGGGAGCGGCAGCACGCCGAGGTCATGGTCCTCCATGTCGCTTGGGCCAGCCGGGTCCGGCGGCGGCAGGCCGGCAAGGTGGCGCAGGGTGTCCCGTCGCGAGGGGAGTTGCCCTTGCTTGCCGGCGTGGCGCAGCAGGAACACGCCGGCAAACCCCGGGCCGAGCCCGAGCAGCAGCAAGGCGATCGTGCCGAACGGCTCGAAGCGGGAGAGGATCCAGTAGAGCACGCCAGCGGCGATCCCGAAGCCGCCGATGCGGACCAGCAGACCAGCTTCGTCAGTCATCTCAACCTCTTGGGAATTGTGCGGGATCGGTGCGGCCTGGGCTGAATCCTGCGCTCTGGCTCGCGCTCGCGCTGTGGCGCAGGTCGAAGGCGGGACGCTCGGAGTGGATCGGTGGCAGGCGCTCGAAGTTGTGGTGCGGCGGCGGCGAGGTGGTCGTCCACTCCAGGCTGTTGCCCTCCCAAGGGTCGTCGCCGGCTGATGCGCCGTGCCGCAGCGACCGGATGATGTTCCACGCGACGATCAACATGGCGATCGCCAGCAGGAACGACCCGATCGTGGACGCAAGGTTGAGCCCGCTCCAGCCGAGATCGTCACCGTAGTTGGCGACCCGCCGTGGCATGCCCTCAAGACCGAGGATGAACTGCGGGAAGAAGGTCAGGTTCGAGCCGACGAACACGAACAAGAAGCCGAGCTTGCCGAGCCGTTCGTCCAGGAAGCGCCCGGTGATCTTCGGGAACCAGAAATACAGGCCGGCCAGGATCGCGAACAGCAACCCCATCGCCATCACATAGTGGAAGTGCGCAACCACGTAGTAGGTGTCGTTGACGGCGAAGTCGATCGGCGGCGAGGCCAGGAAGATCCCGGTGATCCCGCCGACGGTGAACATCAGCAGGAACGCCAGCGCATGCAGCATCGACGTGGTGAGCTGCAGCGACCCCCGCCACATGGTGGCCAGCCAGTTGAAGATCTTCACCCCGGTCGGCACCGCGATCAAGAACGACATCAGCGAGAAGTACGGCAGGTACACCAGCCCGGTGGTGAACATGTGGTGCGCCCAGACGCCGAAGGAGTAGGCGGCGATGCCGAAGAACGCGAATACCAGCGCCCGGTAGCCGAAGATCGGCTTGCGGGAGAACACCGGGATCACCTCGGAGATGATCCCGAACGCCGGGAAGATCACGATGTAGACCTCGGGGTGGCCGAAGAACCAGAAGACGTGCTGCCACAGGATCGGGCTGCCGCCAACCGTCGGGTCAAAGAACGACGCCCCGAAATTCCGCTCCAGGAACAGCATCGCCAGCGCGGCGGTCAGCGGCGGGAAGGCGAACAGGATCAACAGCTGCGCGACCAGCACACCCCAGGTGAACAGCGGCATCCGGAACATGGTCATGCCGGGCATGCGGTGGTTGAAGATCGTCACGATCAGGTTCAGGGCGCCGACGATGCTGGAGATCCCCACCAGCGCCAGGCCCATCACCCACAGGTCCATGCCGGTGCCCTGCAGGAACTGCGAGTCCGACAGCGGCGCATACCCGGTCCAGCCGCCATCGGCGGGGCCGCCAGCGACCAGGAAGCCGCTGCACACGATCAGCACCCCGAACAGGTACAGCCAGTACGACATCGCGTTCAGTCGCGGGAAGGCGACGTCCGCCGCACCGATCTGCAACGGCACGAAGTAGTTGGCCAACCCAGTGGAGATCTGGTTGGCGAACAGGAAGATCATCAGCGTGCCGTGCATCGTGAACACGGCGTTGTAGCCGTTCTCGCTCATCGTCTGCAAGCCTGGGCTGGCCAGCTCGATCCGCACCAGCAGCGCCAGGACCCCGCCGAACAGGAACACCCCCACGGCGGTGACCATGTACAGCAGGCCGATCTTCTTGTGCTCGACGGTGGTGATCCAGTCGACCAGACCGCCCCGGGGCGCGTGGCGCGCGGGCAGGGCTTGAGTTGCTACATCGGTCGCTGCCATGGTCGTCGAACTCCCGTGAGCCTTGTCCTGGTGGTGTGCTGGTGGTGTCAGGTACCGCTGGAGCCGGACGAGCCGGCCCTGCCGGTGGAGAGGAACTGCTGGAACGAGGCCTGCGACACCACGTGGACGGTGAACAGCATGTCCGAGTGGGCAACGCCGCAGAACTGGGTGCACTCCCCCGGATAGATGCCGGTCTGGGTGAAGCGCAGGTCGAACTCGTTGACGGTGCCGGGGATCGCCTGGCGCTTGAACAGCGTCCGCGGCACGTAGAACGCGTGCACCACGTCCGCCGAGCGCAGCTTGATATGGACCGGCACGCCCGCCGGGACCAGCAGCTCGGGAATGCGGCCGGGGCCGCCGACCACCTGCCTGCCGGAATCCTCGTAGTCGAACTGCCAGCTCCACTGGAACGCGGTGACGTCGATGGTGACCGCGCCGGGCGGGTCGGATAGGACCTTGTTCTGGGTCCGGATGGTCATCACGAACAAGAAGATGACCAGCAGGAACGGCACGATCGTCCAAGCCAGCTCGAGCCCGTTGTGGCCCTCGATCTGCTTGGGCAGCTGGTCGTCGCGCCGCCGATAGCGCAGCACCGACCACAGCACCAGCGAGGTGACCAGGCCGAACACCACCGCCGCCGTCCACAGGAAGAGGTTGTAGAGGCTGTGGATGCGGGCGCCCTCGGCGGTGATGCTGTCCGGCGCGCAGCCGGCGAGCAGCAGCCCCAGCGCCACGGCCGCGGCCAGCCGAGCGGCCAGGCCCAGGCGGGCGCTGGAGCGGACGCGCTTCACGACGGGCTTCACGGTGTGCACAGCGCTGGTCGTGGACTCATCGATCGGCAGGCGTCCTTGTTGGTTTCTGGCTGTCGGTCTTTGGCGCACCCTAGCCTACCCCCGGTGGTCGGCTCTGGCCGCGCATCGCCGGGATGAAACCTGACGCGGTGGACGGCGACGTGGACGGTGACGGCAGCGAGGCGAGCCAGGCCGTCACCACCTCGGCCACCTCGACGGCGACATCGGTGGGGTCGCGCCCCCGCACGCGGAAGCCGTGGTCGGCGCCGGCGAGGACGTGCAGGCGCACCGGGGTGTCGCCGAGCAGGCGGCGCTCGCGCTCCAGCAGGTCGAGATCGCAGAGCCGGTCACGGTCGCCCTGTACGAACAGCAGCGGCACCCGCAGGGACCGCAGGGCCGGCCAGTGCGCGGTCCGCAGCCGCTCCGGACGGCCCGCTGGGTGCAGCGGGTAGCCGAGCAGCGCCATCCCGGCGCACGCCACTCCCTGCGCGGCGAGGTGGCTGGCGATGCGCCCGCCCATCGACCGGCCGCCGAGCACCAGCGCCCGCCCATCCTTGGCGTTGCGACCTGGCAGCGACAGCGCCGTGAGCGCGTCCCGGAACGCCGCCTCCAGCCGAGCGGGCGGGTCGGGGCGGCGCCGACCCGCTTCCGCGTAGGCGAAGTTGAAGCCGGCCACGGTGCTGCCGCGCTCGGCCAGCGCCGCGGCGATGCCGGCCAGCAGGGGATGGCGCACGCTGCTGCCCGCGCCGTGGCCGAGCAGCAGGGTGCGGCCACGGGAGGGTGGCGGCGAAAGCGGGTGCCATCGCAGGATGGTGGTGTCGGCGACCGCCTGCGGCGGCGTCAACCGCAGCCGCGACGCCTCCGGCTCCGGGGCCGGGACCGCCGCGGCCTCAGCCGATGCCAAGGCCGGTCATGAGCGCCCGCGCGGTCAGGCCGAAGATGAAGAACGCGCCCCAGGTGAAGAACATGTGGTAAGGGCCCTTTTTCAGGCCGCTGCTGAGGACGTGGCAGACGACCAGCACCACCGCCGGGAACACCGCCCCGTACAGGTAGTGCAGCAGCGGCCGCCGGTCACCCATGGCCAGCAGCACGATCCCGGCGAGCAGCTGCAGGCCGAGCAGCACCTGCAGGATGGTGAGCAGCCCCCAATAGAGGCGGTTGGCGTCGCGCTTGATGACGAACAGCACGACGCCCCAGACAAACAGCAGCAACCAGCCGCCGACGATCAGCTCGCCCTCGATCTTGTGGAACTGCCCCATCCCACGCTCCGCTCCGGTCCCGACAGGTCAGCTACGGCCCCGGAAGTCTGCCACGGCGCGCCGCGCTTCGCTGTGCGGCTGTTCGCTGTGGGCGGAAGGGGTCGTCGTGGGCCGTCCAGTCGGGTACCGTGCCAGTATGAGCATCGGGACGTTCAATGAGATCTTCGACCGGCCCATCGATCCGGTCGACCGGCTGCTGCGGCGGCGCATCGTGCTGCTGTCCGGCCCGATCGACCACACCGTCGCCCAGGACGTCATGGCCCGCCTGCTCTACCTCGAGCACGAGGCCGACGGCCAGCCGGTCGAGCTGCGCATCAACTCCCCCGGCGGCGAGGTCACCTCCGGCCTGGGGATCATCGACACCCTGCAGAGCCTCACCTGCCCGGTAGCGACCATCTGCGCCGGCATGGCCGCCTCCATGGCCTCGGTGGTGCTCGCCGTGGGCAGCAAGGGGCAGCGCCGCGCCACGCCCAACGCCCGCATCCTCATCCACCAGCCCTGGAGCGGGCAGTTCCAGCAGACGGCCGCCGACCTCGACCGGACCGCGCAGGAGATCCTGCGCCAGCGTGACCGCCTGGACGAGATCCTCGCCCGCGCCACCGGCCAGCCGGTCGAGAAAATCCACGCAGACACCGATCGCGACACCTGGCTGTCGGCCGAGGAGGCACGCGACTACGGCCTGATCGACGAGGTGGCTGGCCGGTGAGTGCACCCCTGCGGCTCCGCGACGTGGTTGGCGCTGCCCTGCGCCGCCACCGCTTGCTGCAGGGACGGACGCTCCGCGAGGTGGCAGTCGCCGCCGGGGTGTCGCTGACCTACCTCTCCGAGGTCGAACGGGGTCGCAAGGAAGCCTCCTCCGAGGTGCTCGAGGCGGTCTGCGCCGCGCTCAACCTGGTCCTCTCCGAGCTGTTGTTCGAGGTCGCCGAGGCCCTGGCCCGGGTGGAGGCAACCGCGAGCCCCCTGCCGGCGGTCGGGTTCATTCCCGCGCCACGACCCGCCCCCGCTCCTGCGCCCGTCCCGGCCGATGCGCCGGTGCCGGTCGCCACCGTGCTCGACTTCCAGGCGTTCGCCGGCCGCCGCAGCGCCTGACGCCTGACGGGCGCCCCGGGCCTCGGGTCAGGGCGATCCCGCTGTCGCCGGCGGGATCGGCACCCGGATCCGCACCGTGGTGCCGCACCCCGGGGCGGTGTCAAGGGTGAAGCTGCCGCCCACCGTCTCGATCCGCTCGGCCATCGAGGCAAGGCCAATGTGCCCACCCGCAGCCGCGCGCTCGCGTTCGCTGACGCTCGCCGGATCAAACCCCGCCCCGTCGTCGGCGACCTCCACCAGCAGTACTGGCCCATCACGCCAGCCACGCACCCGCACGGTCGCGGGACTCGCGTGCTTGGCCACGTTGGCGAGCGCCTCCTGCACCACCCGGAACACCAAGACCTCCAGGTCCGGATCGAGCCGCTCGTCAACGGTCCACGCCAGCGCGGTCGCGCAGCCGCTCCGCTCGGCCAGCTTGCCGAGCTGCTGCGCCACGGCCTTGCCGAGCCCGGCCTGATCGAGCAGAGGCGGGCGCAGGTTGAACAGCAAGGTCCGCGCCGCCGCCATCGCGAACTCCAGGTTCTCGCGCACCTGCTTGACCAGCTCACCGATTGCCAGTCCGTCATCGAGCCGGTCGAGCTGGGCCTCCACCACGCTCAGATGCATGCGGGCAGCGGTCAGCGACTGGACCGCGTCGTCGTGTAGATCGGCGGCGAGGCGGCGGCGCTCGGTCTCCTGCGCGCTGATCAACTGGCGCAGCAGGGCGCGGCGCTCCCGCTCAGCCCGTTCCAGATCGGTGACATCGACCGCGACGCTGATCACACCGACGACCGCGGAGCCTCCCGATGGGTCAGGCTCCTGTTCGCGCAACGGCCGGTAGTGGACGTCGAAGACGGCTTCGCCGACCTGGCGCTTGGCGCTGAAGCTCTCGCCGGCGAGCAGGCGGGCGAAGTCCCGCTCCGCCTCGGGCAGGTCGCCGCGCAACGCCACGAACGATCGCCCGACCCGGTCGGACGGGGTGATGCCGAGCCGCTCGAAGGCACGGCCCTCGGCGAACACGCAGGTCCCGTCGCGGTCGAAGGCCGACAGCACGATCGGCGCATTGGCGATCACCGACCGCAACCGCGCCTCGCTGGCGCGCAATGCGCGGCTGGCCTCGTTGCGGGCCGTGATGTCCTCGACCTGGCCGAAGTAGCCGAGCAGCTGGCCGCTGGTGTCATGCAGCGGCGACACCATGATCACAAGGTCGACCAGTTGGCCGTCGCCGCGACGGCAGGAACGCTCCACCGCAAATGAGCCTGACCCATCGGGAGGCTCCGCGGCCATGGCCCCGGCAGCGTCCCCGAGCACCTCGCAGACCGAACTGGCGAGCAGCCCCTTGGCGGGCCGCCCGAGCAGCCCGCACAGCGCCTGGTTGACCCGCAGGAAACGGCCGTCGACCCCGACCATCGCCATCCCGATGGTGGCCTGATCAAAGGCGAGGCCAAGCTGCTCCAGCGCGCTCGCCGGCACGCCGCCGGTGGGTACCTCGGCTGCCATCGTCCTCCAAGCACGCACATCGGGAGTAAATGACCGGGTTAGGAGATTCTACGTTGTTTCCTGGAACGCCGGTCAAGTCGTGAAGCCTCCCCACTGGCCCAACCCGCTCCGGGCCCCTCCCCGACCGCGGCACCGGCACCGGGGCTACCATCGACCGTGGTGAACATGTCCAAGAACCTGCTGCCCTCGCCAGTGCCACAGCCACTGGCCGTCCCACCGCCGGCACACCCATGAGCAAGGCCGCCGAGGTGATCCTGTCGCTGCATGGCTGGGTCGCGCTGCTGATCGTGTTCCTGGCGCCAGCACTGGAGGCGTCAACCTTCGTCGGGGTGGTGTTCCCCGGCGAGATCGCAGTGATCCTCGGCGGCGTGCTCGCCTTCGAACACCGCATCAGCCTCGGCGCGGCGGTCGCCGCCGCGATTGCCGGCGCGGTCTCCGGGGACACCGTCGGCTACCTCGTCGGCCGGCGCTGGGGCCGCCGCCTCCTCGACCACTCGATCGGCCGCGTAGTCAGGCGCGAGCATCTGGACCGCGCCGAACGCTACCTCGCCGAGCACGGCGGCCGCTCGGTCCTCCTCGGCCGCTGGACTGCCGCGCTGCGGGCGCTGATACCCGGACTCGCAGGCATGTCCGGGGTCCACTACGCGACCTTCGCGCTCTACAACTTCCTCGGTGGCTCGCTGTGGGCCACCACCTTCGTCCTGCTCGGCTACGCCAGCGGCGAGGGCTGGCGCCAGGTCGAGTCGGTCGCCAAGCGGGCCAGCCTGCTGCTGCTGGTGGTGGTCGTGGTGGTCGCCGCGATCGTGCTGCTGGCCCGCTACGTCGCCGGCCACCCCGAACGGGTCCGCGCCGCCGTGCAGCGCCAGCTCGACCGGCCCGTGCTTGCCCGGTTGCGGGCGCGCTACCAGCGCCAGCTCGACTTCCTGGCACGCCGGCTGCGGCCCGGCGGCGCGCTGGGGCTGTCGCTCACCCTCGGCCTGGTTGCCATCGGCCTGGCCGGCTGGGCCTTCGGCGCGGTCCTGCAGGACGTCCTCGCCAAAGAGCATCTCACCCAGGTCGACCTGCTGGTCTGGCATTTCCTGCGCAGCCACCGCGAGGCGTGGGCCAGCGCCGCGCTGCGCCCGGCCGCACGGCTCGGCGCAGCCGGGCTGCTCGGCGGTCTCGCCCTGGCCGGCGGGGTCGCGCTGCGGGACCGGATTCTCAGCCGGCGCTGGCAGCCCCTGTGGCTGCTGCTCACCGCCTGGCTCGGCGCCGAGGCGCTCGCCAGCATGGTCGCGGCGCTGGTCGGACGGCCCCGGCCACCTCTGCCGCTGCTCGCCGCCAGCGGGCCCGCCTTCCCCTCCCGGGAGGCCACCGCTGGCGCCGCCGTCTACGGGATGCTCGCGGTCCTGCTCAGTACCAGCGCCACCCGGTGGCGCTGGTCGTACCGGGTGGTGCTGTGGACCGTAGTGGTGCTGCTCCTCGGGACGATCGGGCTCGGCCAGACCTACCTCGGCGACAACTGGCTCTCCGACGTCCTCGGCGGCTACGCGCTCGGTGGCCTGTGGCTGTTCCTGCTGCTCACGGTGGTCACGACCCTGCGCCGGCTGCACGCCGAGAGCGCCGTCGGCAACCACCAGCACGGCCACCCCCCCGGGCACCTGCCTGACCGCCTACCGGGCCGCCGCCGCTAGCGGCCAGCCGGCTGACCGACCGTGTACCTACGTCGAAGTCAAGGCTTGATCTTCGCGCTGGGACGGGCCATCATGGTCATGGCAGTCCTTTGGAACAACTCCCCCGAACCGTACGGCTCGGCCAGCGGCCTCGGCGTAGTGAGATGGGAGCGTGCGATCTGATGACAAACCGTCACCAGCCCGAGCGGCTCCCCGCAGCGCGAGCCCTGCCGGCCAGGCCGGCCAGCGCCGGCTTATAGCCCGTCTTCGCCGCGCCCGAGCACCCCACCAGCACTGGCGCGCGCGAGCCGCCTCCTCTGCCCGACCACGCGCGGGCGGCAGCCCACCCTGCGCGCACACGCTGACCAGGCAAAGAGGCCAACGACGAATCCACGGCTGCAAGCTTGAGAGGGGACCCCCATGGCCATGCGCCGCCGCACCCACAACCACAGCCTCCACGAGCAGGGCCAGTGCAGCGAGCAGCCTGCCCCGGCCGAGCCAACCGCCACGGCCACGGCCACGGTCAAGGCCAAGCCGAGCAGCTACATCCGCCTGGTGCCCGGGAAGCACCCCGACGCGGCCGCGCGCCCCCGGCCCCTGTGGCATCCGCTGCGCAGCGTGTTCGCCGTCTACCTCACCGCCACCTTCCTGCTGCTGGTGATCGTGTTCGCGATCGTGCCGCAGCGGGCCGCCGGACCGCCGGGCACGCCGCCCGCGGTGCCGCAGGCGGCGACCTGGGACTACCAGCGCGAGACCGTCGCACTGGCCGGGCCAGGCCTGCTCAATGCCTACGCGCGCGGCGCGGTACGCGCCACCGCCTGGCTCACGCGCGGCTCGATCGAGCGCCAGCGCGACGTGCACCGCCTCAACCTGCTCGACTACCTCGCTGGCGACCCCGCCGCACAGGCACTGGCGCGCTGGCGCAGCGCGCACCAGGTCCCCCTGGAGGGCGCCACCATCGCCCTGCTCGCCGGCCTTGCCGCCTACGGCACCCTGCGGCGCTCCCCGGGCCGAGCCTGGCTGATCGCGGTCGCCGGGGTCCTCGCCGGGACGCTGCTGCTCACCCAGTCGGCCGCGCTCACCGGCCTCGCCGGGCAGGCCGGGGTGCAGGTGCCGAATCTGACTCTGCGAGCCGCCGTGCAGGGCGACCCGAGCACCGAACTGCGCGGCGGCACCCAGCAGGTGCTCGAGGAGCTGTCAACCCGCTACTGGACCTCGTTTGTGGCACAGCCGCTGTCGCGGCTGCAGACCGGCAGCACCGTGCTGGCCGCCGCCCAGACGACCCGCAAGCCCAGCATCCTCACCGACCTGCGCCACAAGATCGGCGCGGTCAACGACTGGGCGATCGGCCGCCACGGGCCGGAGCGGGCGCTGATCGCCACCTTCGCGGTGCTGTATGTGCTGCCGTTCGCGCTCGCCCTGTCCGCGCTGGCGATGCTCGCCACCTGCGCGCAGGCGCTGGTGTTCCTACTGCTGCTCGGCGGGCTGGCCGTCCCGGCGCTGGCGGTCGAGCAGCGGCGCCGGAGCCACCTGCTGCGCTGGTGGCTGCAGCCGCTACTCGCCGCGCTGGGGCTGCTCGCCGCCGCCGCGCTGGTCTCGTTCCTGGTCGTTCGGGTCGCCGAACTGCTGCACGGCGCCGACGACGAGCTCGGCCTGCTGCTCGCCGGGTCCGCCTGGCCGGCGCTGCTGATCGGCGTGTACGGCCGCCGCCTGGTTCGCCGCCTCGCCGCCTGGCGTGCCGGGCGGCGGGCCGTCGCCATCCGGGGAGGTGCGGCATGAGCACCCATAACCCGAACCAGCGCAGCTCCAAGCCCACCCCGACGAAGCGCACCCCGACGAAGCGGTCCCGGCAGCGGTCGCGCTCGCCGTGGTACCTGCCGCTGCTCGCCCTGGTCCACGCCTGGCTGCGAGGTGAGCTGGCCCGCCGGCTCGGCCGCCTGACGATGCTGCTGGCCGCCCTCACCGCTGTGGTGCTGGTCCTGTACGCCAAGGGCGAGGCGCCGGCGGCGCTGGCCCGCGCGGCCACGGCGGCCGGGAGGTCCAGCGCCAGTGCGGGCGCGGGCGCCGGTGCCGTGCCCGCGGCCGGGCACGTGGGCCGCGGTGGCCGTCCTGGCCTCCCGGCTGCGGCGCAGCCCACTCCGGCGCCGGGACCGGGGCCGGCGCCGGGACCAGCGGCTGCAGCCCCGGCTGCCGCGGCGGCCGCCAGCCGGCCGGCCACTGCAGCGGTCGCCTGGTACGCGACCAAGCACCACCTGCCGCCAGGGAAGGTGCGGGCGCTGCAGCAGGACCGCCGCTCCGACCGGGAGGTGCGGGTCCTGGTCCTCGCCGACGGCGGTGGCGGCAAGCTCACCACCGCGCTGGTCACCGTCCGCCGGGACGGCAAGGGGCGGTGGGCTGGATGACCACCCGCGCCAAGCTCACTGGTGGGGGGGTGCTGGCGGCGCTGCTCGGCCTGGCGCTGCTGGCCGCGACGGCCTCGCCGGGGTTCCCGGTCGCGGCGGCCGGGGGAGTGACCAAGCTGGTCGCCCGGGTCCTCGGCGCCGGCCACCAGGCATCGACCGCGAACCCCGGCGGGAGCCTGGCGGCACTGTCGATCAGCGCGAGCGACTATGCCCTGGCGGATATCCCGGCGGCCTACCTGGCGCTGTACGTCAAGGCCGCCCCCACCTGCCCCAAGCTCAACTGGCAGCTGCTGGCCGGCATCGGCAAGGTCGAGACCAACCACGGCCGCTCCACCCTCCCTGGCGTCCACACCGGCATCAACGCGGCCGGCTGCTGCGCCGGCCCCATGCAGTTCAACCTCACCAACGGCCCCCCCTCCACCTGGCAGGCCTACGGCCGCGGCGGCAACCCCTACGACCCCGCCGACGCCATCCCCGCCGCCGCCCGCAAGCTGTGCGCCAACGGCCTCGCCCAGCCAGTCGCACCCGCCGACCCCTGCCCGAATGTGGCCGGCACGCCCTCCCAGCACCTGGCCATCCTGCGCTACAACAACGCCTGCTGGTACGTCCACGAGGTGCTCACCTTCGCCGCCCGCTACACCACCACCCCCGCGCTGCCAGCGGCCTCCAGCGACCCGTTCGTCCAGGCCCTGGTCCACAACCCCAATATCACCACCACCACGGCACGCGGCTGCGACCCGGCCCCCGACCTCGCCAGCGGCACCCTCGACCTGCGCGTCCAGTCGATCCTGGCGGTGCTGGCCCAACACTGGCGCATCCGCATCTCCTGCCTGCACACCGGCCACTCCACCTACGTCAAGGGCACCACCCGCATCTCCAACCACACCGTCTGGCGCGCCGTGGACCTCGACCAGGTCAACGGCCAACCGGTCAACCACACAAGCCCAGCAGCCCACGCCCTGGTGGTGTTCCTGGACCGCCTCCAAGGCCCCCTGCGCCCCATCGAGGTCGGCTCCCCCTGGGCGCTTGGCCACCGCCCCTACTTCACCGACGAGGGCCACCAAGACCACATCCACATCGGCTACAGCGCCCTGTAGGACACCGAGCGGGGAGCGGCGGGACGCCCAGAACAGGCGCCCAGAACAACAGGGCCGGCGCTCCCCCCATTTGATTTGGCGATTTAGGCGACCGTTATTCCCAATACAGAAACCTTCCTCCGTATTTGCCACTGACAAAGCTAGACATTCTCCATTGTGGCTTGACGGCGTTAGGTGATCGCGGTTAGCCTATCGCGGTAACGGCGAGGATCTTGTTGCGTCCCCCCACGGCGCCGCCTCGCTGAAACGCCCAGACAGTCGGGCGTTGTGCCTATCGAATCGGAATGGCACGGACGCGTGCTGCGTGGTAGCGCGCGTCATGGACCCGCCCCAGGGTCCTCCCCCCAAAACCCCAAACCCCCAATGCCCCAGCAGGAGGTTTGCTTTTGTCACGCAATGATTTCCCCAGCACCACTGACGGCGTCATGCGGCGGGTGCGCACCGGCGTCGCGGTCGGCGTCGGCGCGATTGCGATCACGGCACTTTCGGCGCTGCCGGCATTCGCCTCGACCACCCACGTCGTGAAGCCGGGGGAGACGCTCTTCCAGATCGCCCGTAAGGCCGGTCTGACCAGCTGGCTCCCGATCTACGACGCGAACCTGAACGTTGCCAACCCGGATCTGATCTTCCCAGGCCAGAAGCTGGTCATCCCCGGCAAGAACGACAAGGTCAAGCCGCGCACGACTGCCCACAAGAAGGCCAAGGCGGTCAAGCACCACGCCGCCACCAAGCACCACACGACCAAGCACCAGACCGTGCATCACGCCAGCGCTGTCGTGGACGGCGGCGTGTGGGACCGGATCGCCGCCTGCGAGTCCGGCGGCAACTGGAGCGCCAACACCGGCAACGGCTACTACGGCGGCCTGCAGTTCAGCCTGTCGAGCTGGCGTGCCGTCGGCGGCAGCGGCCGGCCAGACCAGGCCAGCAAGGCGACCCAGATCGCCATGGCCGAGCGCCTGCAGCACGCCCAGGGCTGGGGTGCATGGCCGGTCTGCAGCGCCCGTCGCTGATCTGACCAAGGCAGGACCGAGGTAGCGGAGTAGCGCAGTAGGAAAACGCCACGGCGTGCGGGAACGATCCGCATGCCGTGGCGTTTTCGCTGTGCCGTCCGGTCACGTCCTGGAGTGCCGCTCGAGCACGTCCTTCAGCTTCTGCTCGTTTCTCGGAAGCTGCCTCCGTGCCTGCCGCCGGATGACGAGCGGAACGAGCAGCTTGCCGATCCCGTGCGCCTCGAAGTCCAGGGCGATCGTCACGCGCGAGCGGCTGCCGCCATCAAGCGGCGCGATCGTGCCGCTGGCGATCCCGCTGACCGGGAGGCCGCCGACACTACGAAACCCCCAGCTCCTCGGCGGGTCCAGCGCCGCCACCTCCTCGATGGTCGGCAGCTCCCGGCGACCGACCCGGCGGGTCACGACCGCTCTGGAGCCCACGGCGAGCGGGGCATCGCCCTCCTGGCGCGCCGACACGACACTCTCCTGCCAGTCGGGGAAATGCGACGGGTCAGTCACATAGGCGAAGACGTCGTTGGGACGACGGGCGATCTCAATGCTCTCCATGATCACAGCCATCTTGTCCTCCTCATACTCTTCGTCATGCTCTCGTGGGAGCAGCACTGCTTGGGGTGAGGTCGCGGCGAGCGGGCGGGCGCAGGGCCCAGGAGGCGGCCGCGAGAACGGCAAAGACGCACGGCCACACCGCGCCAGCGCCATCGCGCACCGTCAGGTGGGAGGCGACCGCTCCGGTGTAGGTGAAGACTGCGCCGGCGTAGGCCCACTCCTTGAGCCGGGGGAAGCGGGGGACCAGCAGTGCCACCGCGCCGGGCACCTTCCAGACGCCCAGGATGACCAGGAAATAGGTCGGGTAGCCGAGCTGCTCGATGACGCCGCGGACGTATGGGATCCGCAGCAGGTCCCAGACGCCTCCCACGCCCAACTCGGCGGCGACGAGTACGGTGGCGACCCAGTAGGCCACAATGCGGCGTTGGTTTTGGGAGGTGGCGGGGGAGCTGGTGAGACTATTTGAGGAAACGGCAGGGATGCGGACCATGCATGAGCTCCTCGTGTCACATCGGCCGGGTTTCGTCCGTCACTGCAGTGACGGACCGCGACCTTAGGATGTGACCGCTATGACCGTGGACGACGGCAACTGGCTGGCCGAGCGCTTCGAAGCCCATGCCGCCCACCTACGGGCGGTCGCCTACCAGATGCTCGGCTCGCTGAGCGAGGCCGACGACGCCGTCCAGGAAGCCTGGCTGCGGCTCAGCCGCACTGACACCAGCGCCGTCGAGAACCTCGGCGGCTGGCTGACGACGGTGATCGCGCGGGTGTGCCTCGACATGCTGCGCGCACGCAACTCCCGGCGCGAGGAGCCCCTGGGTCTCGGCACCCACCTGCCCGAGCCGATCATCAGCCGCGAGGACGGCAGCGACCCGGAGCACCAAGCCCTGCTGGCCGACTCGGTCGGTCTGGCGCTGCTGGTAGTGCTCGACACGCTGGCGCCCGCCGAGCGGCTCGCGTTCGTGCTGCACGACATCTTCGCCGTGCCGTTCGACCAGATCGCTGCCATCGTGGAGCGCTCCCCGGCGGCGGCACGCCAGCTCGCCAGCCGCGCCCGCCGCCGCGTGCGGGGCGCGGCGCCAACGCCCGATGCCGATCTGGCCCGCCAGCGGGAGATCGTCGACGCCTTCCTGGCTGCCGCACGCGGCGGCGACTTCGACGCCCTCGTCGCGGTGCTCGACCCAGACGTCGTCCTGCGGGCCGACCTCGGCGCCGTCGCCGGGGCCCAAGGCGGATCCATGGAGTTCCACGGCGCGGTAGCCGTGGCCGAGCAGGCCCGCATCTTCGCGGGATTCGCCCAGTTCGCACGACCAGCGCTAGTGAACGGCACCGCCGGCCTCGTCGTGACCCCGCATGGACAGCCGCATTCGGTCATGGGCTTCACGGTCACGCACGGAAAGATCGTCGAAATCGACATCCTCGCCGACCCTGAGCGCCTCCGTCAGCTCGACCTGACGGTCCTCAACGATTAACTCTGTCGCCTCACCGTCGCCAAGCTGCTTCGATAGACGCGACGCCTGCCCGCTGTCCGTATGAGGGTTCGGGGATGACCAGCCGGAAACGTCGCGCCGCCGTGTCACAGCTGTACGCCTACGCGGGCCTCGACCCGGAGGCCGCGACGCTGCTCGAGCGCAGCCTCTCGCCGCGCCCTCGGTCGATGCTGCTGGACGAGGCTGCCGCGCTCGGGCTCGGGCCTGGGCAGCTCGTGCTCGACGCCGGCTGCCGTGACGGACGCCACGCGATCCAGCTCGTCCAGCGGTTCGGCTGCCGGGTCGTAGGCGTTGACCTGGTTGACGCCGGGTTCGCACGCGGCAGCACCGACGCCGCCAGAGCGGCAGTGGCCACTGCCATCGACTTCGTCCGGGGTGATCTGGAGGCGCTGCCGATCCGCAGCGGCGCCTGCCACCTGGTGTGGTGCCGCGACACCCTGGAGCACATCGGCGACCCCGCCGCCTTCCTGCACGAATGCGGCCGCGTGCTGCGTCCCGGCGGCGCCATGCTGCTGCACACCACGTTTGCGACCGGCCTCCTGGAGCCGCAGGAACGAGCACGGCTGTTCGAGGCACTCACGCTGTCACCGCCCAGCATGGACCAGACCGTGGTCGAGGACGCCATAGCAGCGGCTGGGTTCGAGGTTGCCGCCAACGACCGCATCGGCGGCGAATGGGTCGAGCACGACCTGGAGCACGCTGGGGACCGCAGCAGGGTCGTCGCCAGCCTCCTCGCCGTGTCCCGCCTGATGCGCGCCCGCAGCCAGTTCATGGCGGCACTCGGCGCCGCCTGGTATTCGCGGCTGCTCGCGTTCGAACAGTGGCGGCTCTACCTGCTGCTCGGCAAACTCGAAACTCGTGTCTACCGGCTCGTCAAGAAGACGGGGGAGCAGGAACACCTGATTGATTAGGCGTTTGTCTATGAGCGGTTGGAACCCGTCAGCGTCCGATCTGCCCGTTAGCCCCTTGTTGGAGTCGATCCGCGAGGCAATCGCGACCGTCACCGGATCGTCGCTGGTGGGTCTCTACCTGTGCGGATCGTTGGCCACCGGCGACTTCGACGCCGATGTCAGCGACATCGACCTGATCGCCGTCCTCGCCGATGCTCCGAGCGAGCGGCTGGCCACGCGCCTCAGGCGGATGCATGGGGCCTTTGCCCAGGCGAATCCTGCGTGGGATGACCGCATCGAGGTCATCTACATCTCCACGCACGGCCTGGCGAACTGCCGAACCGCCACGACCATCATCGCGGTCATCAGCCCGGGTGAGCCGTTCCACGTCATCGAGGCCGGACGAGACTGGATCCTCAACTGGCATCCCGCCCGTGACACCGGGATGCGGTTGATCGGGCCGCCGATCGACTCGCTGATCCCACCGATCCCAAGCACCGAGTACATCGAGGAGGTACGGCGGTCCCTGGTGGGGTTCACCAACCGGATCGCTGACGACGCGGCGCCTGGATCGCAGGCCTATGCGATCCTCACGATGTGCCGCGGGCTCTATGCGATCAGGTTCGGCGACCGTCTCTCGAAGCGTGCGGCGGCGGCGTGGGCGCAGCAGGAGTTCCCACAGTGGGCCGACCTCATCCGTCGGGCGCTTGGCTGGCGCCAGCGACAGTGGGACCCCGACAGGCAGGACGGTGCGGCGACCGTCTCAGAAACTCGCTCGTTCGTGGCTGAGATAGCCAAGCTCACCGAAGGTGGCCAGGCGTCTGTGTCATGAGTCCGCCCGCTGTCGGTGCCCTCAACCCCCGTCGCGCGATGAAGACCATCTCGCGGTGGGGGCGATCTGGCGCCTCGCGCACCTCGTCAACAAGGTAGCCCGCGGCACCCAGCGAAGCGGTCACCTCGTCGCGGTGGCGAAAGCGCAGCGTGGAGCTTGAGGTCAACACCGCACCGTCAGACTCGAAGACGAAGGTCCAGCGGAACGAGACCAGGTCACCGCTGAGGTCGATCACCTCGACCCACGCCTGGACGCCGCCGACTCCAGGGACGATGGTGCGCTTGTGTGACCGCTCGCGATTCCATTCCAGCCACGCCTTCGCCGCCGGATCACGGGTCTCGAAGGCCAGGTATCCACCCGGCCGAAGCGCCGCGTACGCGGCCCGCAGCGTCGAGGCCCACTCCTCATCGGTCACGAAGACTTGGGCGACGTTCGCCGTCATCGTCACCAGATCCACCTGCAGCGAGGGCAGGTCCGTCGCGTAGCCGTGCACCCACTGCACCCGATCGGCACCGGGCTTGGTCCGTGCGACCTTGAGCGACGCTCCCGCCGGGTCCACGGCGGTCACGGTGAGGCCGCGACGGGCGAGCAGGCAGGCGAAGGTCCCGGTGCCGCAGCCGATATCAAGGACGCTGCGCGCGCCGAACTCATCGACCATGGCCGCGTACGCGTCCAGGTCACTGCGATCGGGGTCCAGCGGGTCGTAGACCTCGACAAGACGCCGCTCCGCGAAGATCGGATCAACCACGCGCCACACGGTAGGCGGATCCGCGATGCCAGGCGAGCGAATACCTGAGCTACTGCCGCTGCTCACTTCGGAATTGGGTCGGTGCTGGCCGGGCCACGCTCCACCCGGCCACGCTCCACACGTGTGAAGCGTCGGACAGTTGTCAGCAGCGCACGACACGGAACGTCAGTGGAAGCCCGCTACTCCTCGGTGGTTGAACTGGCTGACTCGTGCATGATCGTGAAGTCTGCGACGATACAGGCGTTCAGCGCTAATCGCGTCGGGACAGCCGGATGCGTGGTACACCGGGTGGGCTGCGGTTCCCGGACGCATCCGCGGCGCTTCGCGAGGGCGGCGCCGGGCACGTCACGCACTGACAGTTCTCTGGCGCGGACCACCGACGTCTTTCTGGCATGTCCGCTGACATCTTCGTGTCGCGTCACACCACTGAGACACTGTAGAGCGTCGAGAAAATATCAGTGGTCGCGCAAACAGAATGTCAGTGGTGTCGGCTGTGGCGCGTGACCACGAAGCGTGAGTGTCGCGCCCACGCAGTCGTGCGGACCGCCGGCATGGCTTGCTGCGGGAAGACCTCCCGCAACGCCCGCCACAGCCCCAGCGCCCCATCGCCGACCATCACCACCGGCGCACCCATCCCACGGCGCCGCAGATCCCGCAGCAGCTCGGCCCAGTCCCCGGTCGACTCCCTGGTCCCGTCGGCCACGGCGACCAGCTCTTTTCGGCCATCAGCACGCACCCCGACGATCACCAGGCAGCACAGCCGACCCTGGTCGCCCAGGCGGATGCTGAAGTGGACCCCATCCGCAAAGCAGTACACGTAGTCCACCTCGGAGAGATCACGCTGCTGGCAGGCTTCCCGCTCGGCCTGCCACTGGATGGTGAGCCGACAGATCACCGAGGCCGACAGCCCGCCGCCGAGCCCAACAGCTCGGTCAATGCTGGGACGAAGTCGGAGCTGGACAGCCCGTGCAGGTACAGCAAGGGCAGCACCTCGGCGACCTTGGGGCTGCGCCGCACCCACCTGGGCAAGATCATGCTCTGGAACTGCTGGCGCTGCCCGGTCGCCGGGTCGACCCGCCGGTCGTCCACCCGAGGACGCACCACCTCGACCTGGCCGACCCGGCGGCGATCGTACGGGCTGGGGCGTGGCCGTTGCGGCGCACCAGCCGGTGCCCGCGCTCGTCGACCACCGCGGCGTAGACGGCGATGTAGGCGTCGACTTCGGCCTCCAGCGCCACCGCCAGCATCCGCCTCGCGCCCTCCCGGAACAGCTCGTCCAAGTCCAGGCGCAACTCGGCCTGGGCAGCGTCGTCTGCGATCACACTCAACATGTCGCGGCGTTCCTTCCTCGCCGGCGTTTGCCTCGCCGGCGTCCTTCCAACACGGTCAGGGTGGCGCTGTTGCGTTCGCTGTGACCGCCTTGAAGGCGCGAGACTGTCGGCATGAGAAACTCGTCGCCCTCGCTCTTCTCCGGCTCCGCGGTCCTCGTTTGCCGGTTACCGCTTCCCGCCTGACGTCATCATGCTGGCGGTCCGGTGGTACCTGCGCTTCGGCCTTTCCTATCGAGACGTCGAAGAGCTACTCACAGAGCGTGGCGTGGAGGTCGACCAGTCAGCGTCTACCGCTGGGTGCAGCGGTTCACGCCACTGCTTGTCGAGGCTGTCCGACCATGCCGCCATCGAGTTGGGACTCGCTGGTTCGCAGACGAGACCTACGTGAAGGTCGCTGGAAGGTGGTGGTACGTCTACCGTGCAATTGACCAGTTCGGACAGGTCATCG
>WNFX01001281.1_pt1 | contig 27026 bp, 20 predicted proteins | sample 5400111 | NCBI WGS metagenome assembly WNFX01 (sample SAMN13153363, study PRJNA577476) | soil metagenome | isolation source: 40 cm soil or saprolite under grassland replicate 1 | place: USA:California | collected 2016-06-15
TGCGCTCGTTCCAGCGGTCATACCAGACCTGAGTACCCAACATCTGATCGTGATGGACTACATCCACGGCATAAAGATTACCGACCGCGAGGCTCTGGAGCAGGCGGGCATTTCTCCGCACGAGGTTGCGTGGCTCCTGAATGACCTCTACGCCGACCAGATGCTGCATCTCGGTATCCTGCACGCGGACCCGCACCCCGGCAATCTGCTCGTGCAACCGGGTCCCCGCCTGGTGCTGCTCGACCACGGGCTGACCGTTTCGTTAGCACCCTCGCTCGTCGATTCGCTGCGTCAATTGGTGCAGGCGCTCACAAGTGGCGAATTCGACGGAGTCAGTGGGGCGCTGGCCCAAGCTGGAATGCGACTCGAGGGAGAGATGGACATTACTACCCTGCTGAACCTGGTCGGAGTGCTGCTCGGTAAGGATCAGGCCGGTGAGAGCGGGGAAGATGTTGATGCGGTCGACGTCGGCATGCAGATTGGGAAGAGCATCGGTACTATTCCCACTGATTTGCTGCTGGTCGGGCGCGTGCTAGGCATGCTCGATGGCATTACCAAACAGCTTGATCCGGGCATGGATACTCTGGAGATTGTCGCTCACTATGCAGAGTAGCGCTCGTCGTGCGATCAAGGCGACGTTGCTTCAACTCGGCACCTATACTTGGAAGTCAACTCGCCATCGACGCTGGCGCGTCTACTACTTCGCTGTCAGGCGAGATGCAAGGTAGCATCCAACCTGCCAACGATGCTGACGCGCCTACTGACTGCGTCGGTCAGGCGAGCCGATAGAAGAATGAGGAGGATGATCATGGATGACAAGAAAGTCACTGATGCTGCCTGGACGCTACTCACTTCGTTTCAGGAGGCGAATCGCATCGTGGCAGAGCATCTCATGGCGGCCCAGGCCCACAACCAGAAACTGGCGGATGAGTTCTTTACGGAGGGTATGGAAGTGCTGCGGGCCAACCGACAAGCGGTGGCAGAGAGCGTGGCGGCCCAGGAACGCAGCGTCGAGCACATCCAGCGCTTTTTCACAGAGGGTATGGAGATTCTCAAGGCGACCCAGGCTGCTGCGCAGAGCCTGGTGGCCGCACAGGAGCGTACCATGCAGTATGCCGAGCGTTTTTTTACACATGGAACCGAGGTGCTGGTCAGCCAAACGGCGAGTATGCGCGCACTGCTTGAAGACCTTGAGCGGCAGGTCAACAGACAGCGCGAAGCGCTCCAGACGGTAACTCCTTTTCAAGGGAAGCCTGTTTCCCATCTGACCTTTTTCAAGGTGATGTTGTACGAACGACTGACACCTGAACGAAAGGCACACACTCTGGCAGAAAGTGTCTACAAAGTGATCGCACTGGTGGGTACCAGCAACGAATCATAGGAGAAGGCGGCTGCGGCTGCCATTGAGCGGGCCTCGCAGACGTTACGGGATCTGCGTCTTGCTCGACAATGCGAGCAAGACGCAGATCGAACCGGGACGGCCACTGACCTAGCGGGTGAAGATAGAGCACTCGTTCAAGTACGAAGGTGGTGACTGAGCAGGTCTCACGATACATCGGGAACCCAAAGTAGCACCCCGATGTATCGTGTGCGTATCCGTGGAGGAAGTCGAGGACTGTTGATGGAGCACCTGCCAGGAAAGGAAGCCAGCATGCTCCCTTGGATGGTCCAATCTACGGTCTAGAGTGTCAGCGAGGCGGTAACAGTGGGGCGCGTATGGAAAGCTGCAACCTGTATGCCGTGAAATGGTGTGCTGATCAAATAAGGAAGAGGAATATGTCAGGTCCGATTTATGTCATTGGGCACAAGCACTCAGACCTGAACTCCGTCGCCCCCGCTTGTTGAAACAGGTGGATGGGGTCGAACGCGTGTGCCACCTCGATCAGTTCTTGCTGCTTGTGGGCAGGCAGGACGCCTGACAGAAGCAAACGTTGGAGCGAGGCCTTGGCTGGGTCGTAGAAGCAGCGCACTTCTTTCCTTTCCCGTTGCTTCGACTGAAGTTTCATCGAGATCTGCAAGCAGTTGACGGGACCGTCGCAATGCTCGATACAGTTCCGCCAGTTGCCGCGCTTGCATGCTCCCCAACTGAGCGATCATAGCCCCAACCCCTGACCACCTGGCCGACAATCGCTCCTTTCATTTGCAAGGACATTCTACTGACCTCTTTTCTGATTGGGACACCCTCGGGTAAACGTCATGTGTTCTTGTTCACACTATGCCACCAGTTCCTCGTCGATGGACCTCTCCGCCGTTTTCGGTATCGATGCCTAGAATGGGGAAAGGAAAGAGCGTTCGTGCGTGTTGGATGACCGCCAGCACCGTCTCTCGACTGCGGTAGAGGAGCAGGAGGCATTCAGTCCAGCCCGAATGAACTACCAGATCCGCTTCGAGAGAGCCGGGTTCTGTCTTATTCCAATCCTGGAAGGTGCGGATAGGGATCTGGTTTTTGAGCTGAGTTCCTGCTCGCGTGGTAGACACACCTCGCGGACCCTCTTGTCGAGAGGAACGCAGGAGGCTATCTGCAGTTGTGGCGCTCATGGAGAGCAGCCGGTTAGGGTACTCCTCGGTGAGGTGCAGGTATCCATGCCGCGGCAGCCGCTTCGATGAGGATGGGCAGAAAGGGGATCTACCGTTTGGCGCAGATCTGATTGGCCGCTTTCAAGGCCAGGGGCAGGCCTGGTGGATTTCTGGTCAATCATAAGGGGGATGTGCCTGTTGACTGCGTGATTCCGTCTCCTTTGGATGGGTGAGAAGGTGAATGGCCTATGTGCGAACGTATCCGGTGATGGCGACGAATGCATCCAGAATCCTTGTTTTGCGTGCGCGTGGTGCTTCTTGATAGCGACATACCATCTGTTGAACCAATTCACTCCTGGATTGATAGCTTCATGCTGATTTCACTGAAATCCTCCGTTGTGCAAAAGATGGGCGACATTTCTAAGGAGGCAAAACACAACCGCTTGCCTCACACAAGTTCTTCCTCTTCCTTACGCGTGTGGACAAGCAGCTATTCCACTTCAATGCCCATAGCCTCAGTCAGAGGGAGAGAACTTTTCTCCTGGAACGCGCTCCTACTGTTCAAGTCTGACCTATGAAAAACCTCTCACTGAGCAGGAACAACGATCGTCACCCCGAGATGAGGACCACAACGCTGTGTTCCCTCACACGACAGACGCCACCGGGAATCACCCTTTCTCTCCCAGGTTCGCTCATATCCAAGGGGGACGGCAGAGCAGTGTCTATGACCTTGAGCCACCGCTTCTCTTGCAGAGAAGGTATCTCAAAAGCATGTGCCATCTGCTCCATATTGAGCATCACGTGCAGATCATCGTCGTGTGACAAGCCCCAGATGGTAAAGGCCAGTATCCGGGAATTGGGATCATACCAGTCTGGGGTGAAGAGCTGGCGACCATGCCAGTCGATTTCCCTCACCCCAAGCTCATTGGGTCCATCGGCCAAAAAACGTTCGCGCCGCACGTTTGGATGATCCTTACGGAACGCAATCATCAGTTTGAAGAACCTGAACATGCCAGTGTGCTTCTCTACCAACTTCCAATCGAACCAACTGATCTCGTTATCCTGGCAATAGGCATTGTTATTGCCATATTGCGTCCGTCTGACTTCATCACCGGCTACGATCATGGGAACGCCTTGCGAGAGCATGAGTATGGCCACACAATTCTTGATCTGACGCTCGCGCAGGGCCTCAATTGCTGGATCGTTCGTCTCTCCCTCAATGCCGCAATTCCAACTCAAATTATAATCGGTACCATCCCGGTTGTCTTCACCGTTGGCCTCATTGTGCTTGTGGTCGTAGGACACCAGATCATTCAGGGTGAAGCCATCATGACAGGTGACGAAATTGATACTGTTCATCGGCATATGCCCCGTTGCCTGGTAGAGATCTGCGCTGCCCGCAATGCGGGAAGCAACCGCGCCTACCATCCCTGGTTCGCCTTTGACAAAGCGGCGGATATCGTCACGATAGCGTCCATTCCATTCGGCCCAGCGATAGCCAGGGAAGCTGCCGACCTGATAGAGACCAGCGGCATCCCAGGCCTCTGCAATCAGTTTGGCATCGGCGAGCACCTCATCTAACTCGATGTACCACAGGACCGGTGGGTATGGCAGGGTTCTGCCATCTCCACCACGGGCCAGGATCGATCCCTCATCTAGGCGGAAGCCATCCACATGCATTTCTTTGGCCCAAAATTCCAGGCAGTCCGTAATCAGCTTGACCACCAGCGGATGGTTGCACTTGAAGGTGTTTCCACAGCCAGAATAATCCACATACCGCTGTTTATTCGTAGGGTCGAGCACGTAATAGATGCTGTTGTCGATACCCTTGAAACTGATCGTAGGGCCGAGGTGATCGCCCTCACCGGTATGGTTAAAGACCACATCCAAAATCGCCTCGATCCCAGCCTGGTGTAGCGCCTTCACCATCTCTCGAAAGTCCCGCAGATGGCTTCCTTTTTCAGGAGCAAGACAGTACGCGGGGTGCGGAGCGAAGTGAGCGACCGGGTCGTATCCCCAGACGTTCTTGAGCGGCTGGCCATCAACCGGACTCAGGGAAGGGGTACCCTGCTCATCGAAAGCAAAGACCGGCAGCAGTTCAACAGCGGTGATTCCCAATTCCTGCAGATAGGGGATCTTCGCGACGATGCCAGCAAAGGTCCCCGGAGAGGGGCAGCCGGAGGAGGGCGACCTGGTAAATCCACCCACGTGCAGTTCATAAATGACAGTCTCGCTCATCGGCCTGTTGGGAGGACGGTCACCCTCCCACTCAAACGCTGAGAGATCGACGACCATCCCACGCATACAGGAGCGCACATTATCGTCCGGCCCTCGCGCGTCGGCGCGATTCCAGAGCGTGGTCGTGATTCCCCTCGTATAGGGATCAATCACCACCTTGTTCCTGTGAAAGCGATCTCCCGTTCGCTGCACATCCTCTTGTGGACCATCAAGGCGATAGGCATACTGCATACCTGGTCTCAGCCCGCGCACGTAGACATGCAAGAAATGAAAGGTCCGGTGTTGTATCGGATCCAGCAAAATGACCTGGAAAGGGTCCGGATCGTCGTGCCTGGCAAATAACAGGAGTTCAACAGACGTCGCATGCTTCGAAAAGAGCGAGAAATTCACCCCATATTCATCTGGCACTGCCCCGAGAGGATGAGCAACTCCCGGTTCTATGTGATACATCTCCCTGGTCATATCGTCTCTGAACCTACATGAGGATAACCGCAAGCGCTTCACCCAGTGGTCATCCTCTCCTTTGCCTGCGGAAAGCTTCCGCACCGTTCTCCTGGTGTCCCGTTCGACGCCCATGCCACAGGTGGCATGGGCGTCGAACGGAAGAGGGAGTTCGTGCTTACATGGCTTCGAAGATCGCAGCGATACCCTGTCCTCCTCCGATACACATCGTGACCAGCGCATACCTGCCGCCGGTGCGCCGGAGTTCATACAGCGCCTTCACCGTCAGGAGGCAGCCCGTCGCGGCAACCGGGTGACCTAGCGAGATGCCACTGCCGTTCGGGTTTGTACGATCGGGCGGTAAGTCCAACTCCTGCATAACGGCCAGAGCCTGGGCAGCGAAGGCCTCATTGAGTTCGATCACATCCAGGTCCTTGATGGCCAGATTGGCTCGTTCAAGGACCTTTTTCACGGCAGGAACTGGTCCGATGCCCATGTACTTCGGGTCTACTCCTGCATGCGCATACGCGACCAGCTTGCCCAAAGGTCGCAATCCGCGTTGCTGCGCTTCACGCGAATCCATGAGCACCACTGCCGCTGCCGCGTCGTTGATTCCCGAGGCATTGCCGGCGGTCACACTCCCATCCCCCTTGAAGGCCGGGCGCAATTTCGCCAGCTTCTCGAGGGCCGTATCCGCCTTGACGTGCTCATCTGTGTCAAAGACGATGGTCTGTCCTTTGACCTTGCTTTCAATGGGTAGGATCTGCTCCTTGAAGTACCCTGCCTTGATCGCTGCTGAGGCACGCTGGTGGCTTTGAAGCGCCAATTCGTCCTGCGCCTGGCGGGTGATACCCCACTTCTCCGCGACGTTCTCGGCCGTCATGCCCATATGACAATCGTCAAACGGATCACTGAGTCCTCCTAGCATCGCGTCAATCACCTTCCCATCACCCATGCGTTGACCCCAACGCGCCCCTGGTAGCCAGTACTGGCTGCGGCTCATCACTTCGGCTCCGCCACCGATTGCTACCATAGTATCGCCCATATAAATGGTCTGTGCTGCCGAGACAATCGCTTGCAGGCCACTCCCACATAAACGGTTGAGCGTTAAAGCGGGGGTCTCGACGGGAATGCCGCCGTTCACTGCGGCCACGCGGGCAAGATACATGTCGTGTGCATCGGTGTGGATCACATTGCCGAAGACCACGTGCCCGACGTCAGCCGGGTTGATTCCCGCTCGCTTGACTGCCTCGCGGACAACAGCGGCACCAAGTTCGGTAGGTGGCTTGTCCTTCAAACTTCCGCCATAGTCTCCGATCGCGGTACGCACGCCACTCAGGACGACGACTTCTTGTTGTGTCATGTTCTTTCTTCTCCTTCTGTTGTCCTGTTCAGGACTGTTACTGCATGAACGCCCCACCATTGATGTTGAGCGTCGCACCCGCGATGCTATCCCCATCGGCGATGAGGGAGCGAACACCGCGAGCAACCTCTTGAGGCGTGCCGATACGTCCCAGAGGTATCCGCGCCAGGACCCCCTCCTTCACCTTATCAGGCATTCCTTCCAACATGTCCGTCCCGATCCAGACAGGACAGATACCATTGACCCTCTCGTTGTAGCAAGCCAACTCCAGGGCTGCGGTTCTGGTGAAACCGATGGTGCCGGCCTTGGTTGTGCTATAGTTAGCCTGGCCAAAGCTCGCTCTGTTGCTGCACTGAGACAAACTTCACCGCATTGCACCGCCAGTACCTCTGCAAGTCTCCCTCCAGTGGTGCCGATCGCGGGGCACGCACCACTCGCACCACTCGCACCACTCACAATGACCACATCTTATTCGGCCTGAGATTACCACTGCCTTTCGTTCCGTGTTAGCCATCAAGGGTACTCATATCACCGACTGGTTCGCCCAGTTCCCTCGCTCGTACCACGCGCCGCATGATTTTGCCCGAGCGCGTTTTAGACAGACTCGTGACAAACTCGAGCTCATCGGGCGTGGCGAGAGGGCCCACAACCGTACGCACGTGCTGTTTCAGTTCTCGTCCCAGTTCGTCGGAAGCCTCGACGCCGTTTTTGAGGGTGATGAACACCTTGACATGTTCGCCTTTTATCGGATCGGGTTTACCGATGGCAGCCGCTTCCGCCACTGCGGGGTGGCTGACCAGGCTCGACTCGATTTCCATATAGCCGAGTCGGTGGCCACTGACTTTGATCACGTCGTCTACGCGGCCCTGAATCCGTACATAGCCGTCTCCATCCATATGCGCAGCATCACCGGCAAAGTACACGTCCTGGATCGTATCCCAGTACGTTTGGTAACGGGCGGGGTCGCCAAAAATCGTGCGCATCTGCGCTGGCCAGGGGTGTCGCACTATCAGAAAACCGCCTTTGCCTGGAGGGACTGAGTTTCCATTCTTGTCGACGACATCCGCCTCGATTGTTGGCAATGGGAGGCTCGCGCTGCCCGGCTTGAGCGGCAGGATAGGTGTAGGGCTGATCAGAATCATGCCCGTTTCAGTCTGCCACCAGGTATCCATGATGGGAAGTTCACTGCGCCCGACGTTCTCGCGATACCACATCCAGGCTTCAGGGTTGATTGGCTCTCCCACTGTTCCGAGCAGTCGCAAGCTCGAAAGATCGTGCCTGGCTGGGAGTTCCTCGCCAAATCGCATTAAACTGCGAATAGCGGTTGGTGCTGTGTAAAAGATGGTTGCTTTAAATTTCTCGACCACCTCCCAGAACCTATCAGCAGCGGGATAGGTGGGTATTCCCTCAAACAGAATGCACGTTGCCGCGTTCATCAAAGGGCCATAAATAATATAACTGTGACCTGTCACCCAACCAATATCAGCGGTACACCAAAACACGTCGCTCGGCTTGATATCGAACACGAATTTTGTGGTTGCATATGCTCCCACGGCGTACCCGCCCTGGACATGTACCACACCCTTTGGTTTGCCCGTACTGCCGCTGGTATACAGGATGTAGAGGAGATCTTCACTGTCCATCGGTTCGCAGGGTACAACAGTGTCCTCAGGAATATCTGCCAGCAACTCGTCCATGTAGAAATCGCGGCCTGCCTTCATGGGCACTTCCATCCCCGTGTGCCGTACAACAACCACATGTTGGACAGTCGGTGTCTCAGCAATAGCCTCATCTGCAATGTGCTTGAGTTCGATCACTTTGCCGCCGCGATGACTGCCATCGGCTGTGATGAGCACTTTGGCATCACAGTCAATGATGCGGTCGCGAAGGGCGCTGGCTGCAAAGCCACCAAACACCACCATATGTACGGCACCCAGGCGGGCTACGGCTAATACAGCCGCGATCAGTTCGGGTATCATGGGCATATAGATGGCTACCCGGTCACCCTTCCTGACACCCAGATTTTGCAGGCCTTTGGCCAGCCGATTGGTCATGACATACAGATCTTCATAGGTAATAGTGCGGGTCGCACCAGCGTCGCCTTCCCAGTAATAGGCGACTTTGGAACGCGTCGGGCTTTGCATGTACCTGTCGAGGCAGTTGTAGACGATGTTGAATTTGCCCCCGTCGAACCACTTGAAGAAAGGTTTCTCGGTCCAGGCAAAGGTCGTCTGCCAGGGTTCAAACCAGTGCAGCTCCTTAGCCATATCTTCCCAAAACTCGTTCCTGTGAGCCAACGACCACTGATAAAAGTCCTCGTAGGTCCCAAAGCCTTTGGACTGCATGTAGGCTGTGATATGAGCGTTTGCGACAACGTCGCTGGTTGGAGCGAACACCCGATTTTCAATCAGGAAACTATCGGTATTCTCAAAACTGAGATTGGTACTCATTGTAGGCGAATTTCCTTTCACACACTAAAAAGACTACTGCAGGTAAATCCCCCAACTGATATTGAGCGTCGTACCTGTGATGTAATCCCCATAGACAACGAGGTAGCGAACAGCGCGAGCCACTTCTTCAGGGTCGCACACGCGACTCAGCGGGATCTGGGCCAGGATTCCCTCCTTCGTTTTCTCCGGAATCGATTCGTACATCTCCGATCGCGTAAAGCCGGGAGCGACCACGTTGGCCGTCACGTTATAACGCGCTAACTCCAAAGTCGCGGACCTGGTGAATCCGATGATGCCGGCTTTGGCTGCGGCATAGTTGGTCTGACCGAACATGCCCCTCATGGCGGTCTCGGAGCTGATGTTGATGATTTTGCCGCTTTTTTGCTGCAGGAAATAGGATACGGCCGCTTTGACGGTGTAGAATAGGCGTTCAAGTCCAACTGAATGACCTTATCCCAGTCATCGGTGCTGAGATTCTTCATCGTGCGATCGATCATGATGCCGGCGTTGTTCACCAGCACGTCGATGCGGCCAAACTGTTTCACGGTCTCCTCGATGAGCCTGGCTGCCTGTGCTGGATCCGAGACGTCCGCCCCAATTGCGACCGATTCTGGAGAGCCACTCTGCTTGAGCCTGGCAACCAGATCCTCGGCAGGCCCTTTGCTCTGAGAGTAGTTCACGACGACTTTGGCCCCACCGTGCCCCAGTTCTTCTGCTATAGCACGGCCAAAGCCCCTTCCAGCGCCTGTGACGACGACTGCTCCTTCTAAGTTCCCATTCGGAACCGCCTTTCTCCTCGTAAGAGAACATGTACAAAAAAACCATACTGAACGCGTGTGACAGCTGCTCACCGACTACGCACTACAACGACTACCTATTGGTTCAATCAGTGAACGCCTCGGCAATCCACATGGTGGTATCGAGGCCGACATAGTCAAGTAAAGTGAATGGTCCCAATGGATACTCGCAGCCAAGTTTCATGGCAGTATCAATGTCTTCACGTGTCGCCATGCCGTTCCCAGGGGAATTGCGCGGTATGGTCAATCTCTACTGCGCGTGGGCCAACTTTCTCCAGGGCGATCTGACGGAGTACTTCAATAAGGGTCTGTTCGTCCTCTGACAGGTGGGACACGGCCATGTAAAAGTTCCTTTCCTGAAGTTGATCGAAAGGGAAGCAAAGAGAGCGGAATGGGTGTCAAAGGTGCCAATCTTTCCTTCCACTCGCATAGAAGCATATATCATATCTGAGTGTTGCTTTCATGCTCGAGGGCATGCACAAGCGCTAAAATACTTTAGCAAGCAGCATACAAACGACAACGTGTTCTGAGTGAGAGTAGCCATCAGACAGTGTACCTGAAAAACACGACACTTACAACAAGTGAGCCTCACAAAGACCTCACAAGTGTGCTGTTTTGAGAGGTGTACCTGAAAAACACGACACATACATGAGCGAGCTATCTTTCATAGCGCACTTTTTCAAGGCAGCGCAACGTTATGGGGTTGAACTGGCTCCTTGTCATTCATGTGAGAACCTCACCATGATTCTCTCCTGGTCTCTAGCCTCGCTGAACCTGCTGCTGAATAGAGTACCCTTCTCCTTCAGTAGTGGGGATACTTTCCCCTCTCTTCTTGCCCCCATTTGCTGCATATCACTTGTTAAGAAAGGCCCAAGTATAAACTTGTTTTTTCTGAACCGATGTACGAAGCAGCTCGTACAACAGTAATGGGACAGTTGTCCAACAGTCATGAACCCGTCGCCTGAAGGCTGACAGGCTTGTAGCTAGGCGCGTCCTGCTACAATAGGCTCCATGACCGAAGCCCTAGAGATATTGATAGCGCCTGCGAAGTCAGCGTTCATCGATAAGCCGCATTCGACACAACAAAAGGAGGCTTGACTCTTGCGGTTCGCTTTCGCACAGTGCCCACATGCAGGGCACGTCCTAGACGTGTTGCGTGGGTTGACCGTATACAATGGGACGCCTGCAAGAGCAGCCTTATAGGAAAGGAAGAAACGGAGTTGCCCAAACGACCAGGAGGAATGCCGCGAACGCTGAGAACGTCTAACCGTGCTATCGGTACGTTTCCGAATGTGCCTAAGTTCTTCAATCGCTAGTCCTTGCCCGTTGGCTTTGGCTTTTGCCAAAATCCGTTTGGAGATGACATGATTGGTGTTTCTCTTAAACCTGGCTTCTCTGCCAGAGAGTTTCTTGAGATGCCGCTTTGCCGCTTTTGTTCCGCGCTTTTGCAAGCGTTGACGCAGGGCATGATGCCGTTTCCGGTTCTGCTCGACAAGCTTACCGCTAAAGGTTTCACCCTCGCTGTCTGTCGCCAGATTGATGATGCCCAGGTCAACGCCAAGGATGTCAGTCACCGCATCGGGTGTAGGTGTTGGAAGGTCCAGAGTCACAGCGAGGTAGAAGATGCCCTTGCGGTAGATGAGGTCAGCTTGCCCTTGAATAGCATCCATGCGGGCTTGCTGATACGCACCAAACAGGAGCCCGACCAGCACACGACCGTAGAGCGTCAAGAGAGACACCGTATCAATGCCCTTAAAAGCCATGACACGTTGGTCATAGATGATAGCTCCCTCTGGCCGAAACACGGGTTGGATGCTCTTGTCTCGCTTGTAGGCTTCACTGGCCTTGCTAATACAGCGAATAGCTAGTTGAGCAGGAAGCTTATAAGTGGTACGGAGCTCACCGTACACCAACTTCTGCAATTCAAACTTGTTGGCAGTCTTCTCAGCAAACGCTACGCTTGCCACATAGTCAGCAGCTTTGTTAAAGGCATGCATCGTATCAAGCAATGCGAGGTGCTGTTCTTCAGTTGGGACAAGCTTCAAGAGCATCGTTTGTTTCATGGAACAAATGTACTACTACTGAGTGTACTTGTCAATAGGCAAGGAGAAACGCCAACCCCTTGTCCCCAAACAATGAACGCATTTCCTCCCACCCCATGAATAGAGGCGGGCATCCATGCGATCTTAGAGGTGAAGGTAGGGGCGGCGTAGCGTTCATACCCCGCCCCATTTCCAATGACGACAAACGTACCTGGTATGCGCTGTCACTTCCCCAGCACGTACGTCCCAGGCGCAGGGATGATCGGCGGATAGGCAGCACTCCCCATCGATGGGGGCGCGACCAACTCCCCGGAGCGCGACTTTAACCACTCTACCCAATCTGCCCACCAGCCGCCCTGATGAAACTCAGCCCCCTCTAACCACGCGTCAGCGCTTTTCGTCCGCTGCTCATTCGTAAAGTAGCCTTTCCCTTTGCTCGGCGGTTGAAGCACGCCAGCCACATGGCCGCTGCCACTCAGAACAAAGCGCGCAGAGCCGCCAACCAGTTGCGTGATACGCCAGGCCGCTTTCCAGGGAACCAGGTGATCCTGCTCCGTACCAACGGCATACACGTCCTGGTGGATGTTGCGGGCGTCAATGGGGACGCCCTTGATGACCATCTCGCCGTGCTTGACGAGGCCGTTCTCCAGGCAGAGCTTGCGCAGGTAGAACGTATGCGCCTTGTCGGTCATACGCGTGCCATCATTATTCCAGAAGAGCACATCGAAGGCCGGTGACTCTTTCCCCAGTAAGTAATTGTTGATGACGCTGCTCCAGATCAGATCATTGGCACGCATCATTCTGAACATCGTCGCCATCTCACGACTCCCCAGAACGCCGCGCGTCTTTATCTGTCGCTCAGCAAACCTGAGCGCTGACTCATCAAAAAGCGCCATCAGATCATTGACCTCCGCATGGAAGTCGGCCAGGGTCACCACGAAGGTGGCGGAATTGACCGTCTCATCACCCTTGGCCGCCAGATAAGGCAGCGTTGTCGCCAGCAGCTGCCCGGCGATACAGAAGCCCGCAGTATTCACCCTGGGCGAACCGGTTATCTGCTTAATCACCTCCAGGGCCGCCAATGGCCCCAGGCTCACGTAGTCATCGAAACCAATCTCCGCCATCGAGACATCGGGGTTCTTCCAACTAATCACAAAGACCGTGAAGCCCTGATCCACCAGGAATTTCATCAGACTGTTCTGTGGCCGCAGATCCAGCAGGTAGTACTTATTCACCCAGGGTGGCATATGCAGAATGGGGATTGCGTGCACCTGTTCGGTCGTTGGGGTATACTGGATCAATTCGATCAACTGGTTTCGGTAGACGACCTGACCCGGCGTGATCGCCAGGTCCTTGCCCACCTGGAAGGCACTGGTGTCGGTGATCTGGATCTCCCCCTCCTTGATATCGCGGAGGAGCTGCTGCATCCCCTTGACCAGGTTGTGGCCGCCGGTGGCAATGGTTTCATGGATCACCTGTGGATTGGTGAAGGCGAAATTGGTGGGGCTGATCGCATCCAGGAATTGGCGGAGGATGAAGGTCAGTTTGCGCCGCTGCTTGTTATCCATACCCTCGATGCCGTCCACCGCCAGCAGCCAGGTCGTTGCGATCAGCAGGTAGCTCTGTTTGAGAGCATCGAAGACCGGGTTCAGCTGCCAGTCCGGGGCGCTGAAGCGTTTATCTCCTGCCTCCGGCTCGATGACCGGTTTGCTCTCCTTGTCCAGTCCCCACAACGTGAGGGCGCTTCTGGTCATCACTTGCGCATACTGTTGCACGAAGTCACTATAGAGCCCCCACAGACGTGTCGGATTGCGAAGGGTGTCCAGCCACACGCGTTGGAAGACACTCAGAATTTCCCCAAAATCAATCGGCACTACATTACTTAACGGGTTGACGTCCCAGAGTCGGTCGATGAAGGTAACCCAGGGATCCTCTTTGCCGCTGTGCTGGTCCTGGGCGAGTCCCTCTACGATGGGTTCAGCGGCATAGCGGGCCGTCGTATTGTCAGCAAGCTTACCCCAAGACTCTTCAACTTTCGATCCGTTAGACGCGTGTTCTTTCATGTTGATCATCTCCTTTGATGGAACCACAACATCCAAAATGAAATGTTCTCTTTAACACAAAACACTGGCTACTTTACCAAGGGTTTAAATTAATCCGCCCCCCGTTACCTCTAACACAGCTCCAGAAACAAAGTCCGAGAGGGGCGAGGCTAAAAAGAAGATCGGTCCCGCCGCATCCTCAGGCGTTCCTGCGCGGCACAAAGGAATGAGCGTCTTAGCCTGATGGAGCAAATGCTCGGGCATACCGAGCGTGATTTCCTCACCATCGCGCTCGAGCTTCTCGGCGGTCTCTTTCTTCGCTGTCAAACGTGTCTCAATGAAGCCGAAGCAAGCACAATTCACCGCCACGTTGTAGCGGCCCCACTCCCTCGACAGCGTCTTCGTCATTCCAATGATACCTGCCTTGGCCGCCGAATAGTTGGCCTGGCCAGGAATGCCATACAGGGCAGACACCGATGTAACGTTGACGACCTTCCGGGGATTGGCCAGACCATTGGCGGCATGCTCTTTCTTTGCTGCATGACGGATGAAAGACACAAATGCCTCGCGCAGAATCCGGAATGGCGCGGTTGTATGCACATCAAGCATCGCATACCATTGCTTGTCGGTCATATTCTGCATGACCCCGTCCCAGGTGTAACCGGCACTGTTCACAATGATGTCCAGGCCGTCAAAGGAAGCAAGGGTCGCTTCGATCAAGCGGGACGGAAATGCAGGATCGGTGACATCACCTACTACTGCAATGGCTCTACCGCCTGCTTCCCGAATGGCAGCGACAGTCTCCTCGGCCGGAGCCGGATCGATATCGCTTACAACAATCAAGGCTCCTTCTGCCCCTAGCTTCTTTGCTGAAGCAGCTCCGATACCACGACCAGAGCCGGTTACAATAGCAACTTTGCCATCAAGCATACTCATAACTGTCATTGATCTCCTTTTCGCTCGCTCTGATGAGGTAAAGCGGCAACAGAGGTTCCCGCGACTTTCACCATGAGCGATGATGTCGTAAGACCGATCATTTCGCCAATTGTAGATCGGTATGCAGAGAACGGGAAATTGCCAGTAGCGTCTGCATAGCGCGACTCGCCTGCATAGGTGAAATGGGAGCTTTCACCAGCATTGGAAGAATACTGCCTACGTGTACATCTTCAACAGACCGTTTCGGTAGAGCCCGGGCATGAGCGACCACCAATCTCACTCCCTTTGTATGGGGAACAAGGAGTAAAAGCAGAGGCAACCTTGGAGCCGCCAGATAGTTGCTGCCATGCATGCTACCCACGCCCGAGCGTGATTTGGGGTAACTTTCACGCAGTCGCTCACTGCTTCTTGCAACTCCCATCCAGAGAAGGGGAAATCGACTATATGCTTTTTATCTCTATATTCAATATGAACATATATGCCAATTACAGTATAGAATATAGAAGAAACATTGTCAAGGGAAGGAGTCCGCAGGCCGCCTGAGAGGAGGCTCGAAACTACTGCAGCATGCAATCCGCTAGCCTCGTATCACGGGTGCGACTCACCACTCCACCCAGCCAAAGACGCGTTGAGACTACCATCACCAAACCCATCCATCTTACCGTCACTCGTGCCTTCACCCTGATCTCATCGGCTTACAGCTGGATCAAGTCCATACGCTTGTGTAGCCCATCCAACATCGTTTCTCGTCTGGCGACTCGTGGTCTGTGTACCTTGCTTACAACGAGAGGGGTGCCGCTTGCGATCATGGACCTGCATGTTGCCTTGCCCTTTTTAGATCTCTTTCGGAACACGCCGGATACCCCGCAAAATTGTGCTGACGGGTCCATCGGAACTGCTGTGCTTGTATGCATATGCCACAGCATGTCGAAAACCATCTCCCTGCCCGTGCCATTTCCCCTCACTCACCAAGGAGTGTCGCTATACCACTAGAGTATGCCTGCTTGAAAAAGCCCTTCAAAGCTCGACGTATTCCAACTTCAGTCGAACTCTGGAGGCCGCTTTTTGCGTGAACTCCTATTTTTTCATGGGTTGTCTTGTCATGACCCGTGTTCCAAAGGAGGCTTCGGTGGAAGCGGCTTTCTGGACACATGCATGACTGCAGAAACCTTTGCTAGAAAACAATGAGCGGCTTGAGGACGCCATCGAGCTTCTTGTCCATTATCTCGAACGCTCTCTCCATCTCGTCAAAGGGGAAGGTATGGGTCGTCATGAGCGTAGGATCGACGCGCTTCATCTCCAGCACGCGTAGGAGGCGTTCCATGCGCAAACGACCACCAGGACACAGGCCAGTCGTAATAGTCTTTTCCGCCATGCCGACTCCCCACTCGATGCGGGGAATATGCACGAAGTCACCTTGGCCGTGATAGCCCACATTGGAGATGGTGCCGCCGGCTTTTGTGACTTTGATCGCATTCTGGAAGGTGATATCCGCTCCCAGCGCCTCGATCGCTGTGTCCACCCCCTGTCCATCCGTCAGGTCGAGGATGCGCTGCACGACGTCCTCCTTGGAGAAATCGGCGATCACATCGGCACCATAGGCGCGCGCAAGTTCTTGTCGGCTCGGGACCGCTTCTACTCCGATGATCAGCCCGGCCCCACGCAACTTCGCCCCTACGGTTGCCATCAACCCCACAGGACCCTCTGCGAAGACAGCGACTGTTCCGCCGATAGGAATATTGCCGTTCTCCGCGCCCATGAACCCGGTCGAGAGCATGTCGGCACAGTAGACCGCCACCTCATCAGGCACGCTGGCAGGAATACGGGCCATATTCGCATCGGCCTCGTTGACATGGAAGTACTCGGCGAACACGCCATCCTTCGTATTGGAGAATTTCCATCCGCCCAATGGTGCACCAGATTGGGAGGAGTGACCAGCCTGCGAGGCAGGGTCGCCCCAATCCGGAGTGATGGCACCAACCAGGACGCGATCACCTGGCTTGAAGAGCTTGACGTTGCTGCCAACTTCATAGACGATGCCCACCGCTTCATGTCCCAGGGTCAGGTTCTCTCGCGGGCCGACGGCACCGCCGACGGTATGGGAGTCCGAGGTACAAATGAGGGCTTTGGTCGTTTTGACGATGGCGTCGTTTGGACCTGGATGGGGAATGGGTTTCTCCATGAACCCAACCTGACCGATAGCTTTCATGACAAACGCTTTCATGCTCGTTCCTTTCTTTCTTTGTGTCGTTGCATCAGCGAGGCCGACGTACACGACCGGCGCACACACGATTCTAGTGAGAGCTCACATCCCGTAAGCGAAACATCGTCTACGGTTGCCCACTCAGCAAGCATACGCTCGTTCGCTCACGTATTCATCACAGGAAGCCCCTGTTTCGTCACAGTTCGATCACAAGGTGTAGCTGATACAGTGAACAGGAAGCGTTTGTACCAAATACCTCATTGACTTCCCAGAGCAGTAATAGTCATCATAGGCTTTCATATGCATATGCAGCAGTTTAGCCCGGGGTACAGAGCGCTACCTGCGTGAAGGAGATAGGGTGCCATTGGAAGAACCCTCTACCCTTGCGTGAGGGGACTGCGACAGCATCCACCCTGGTCTCGTTGGAGATCCACGGATGCCCGAATTCAGCACGTCATGGGACCTTGTGTTTCCCGTACGCCAGGAGGTTGCCCAATACATCAACTCCTCGAGCTCTGCGTCTCCTGCCCCGCAATACGCCCCTGGCGAATAACTGCCATCATGTCGGGTACGGCGGTGACCTTGACACGCGGACGCCCCTGCCTGGAGCCTTTAGCAACCTCATACTGATCCAGCATCTTCCATTCCCGATAGGTCACATACTCAATGCCTCGCTCACGTAAGTATGCCACAACCTGCGACAGGTCACGATGATCATCGCTGATACCATGGAGCATCGGCAGATCAGCCAGTATTGCTTCGACGGTGGCTGCTGAGTCAGGCTTGTTATTCCCGATCAGACCGGTGGGGCCGCGCTTGGCCCACCCGACGACATATTCACCTGGCACGACTTCACCGGTATTCGGATGCACGACTTGCCCTGCGATATTGTTGATGGTAGAGGTCGCATGGTCGAATGGCACACCCTCAATTGGCACACTCCGGTACCCAATAGAACGCAGCACCAGGCCAGCCTCAATGAGCTCAAACGTGCCGGTTCCTTTCGATCGTAGTCCGCCATTGGAATCCACGACCAGCTCATTGCGTTCGATCCTCACCGCCCTCATCCGTCCATTCACATCTACAATTTCCGCAGGCGAGGCCAGGAAGCGCATGGTAATGCGGCGAGGAGCAGTATGCTGCGTGCGAGTTGCATATGCATGCAGGCACTCCAGGTTCGCCTTCGCCGTACGATCTTCTTCTATCTCAACCAGGCTGGCCGGATCAAGTTCGATGTTGTGAGGATCGACGACGACATCCACCCCTTCAAGCTTCCCCAGTTCCTTGATCTCCGGGGTCGTAAATGCCGCTTGCGCTGCGCCACGTCGACCCAGTACCACCACCTCGCGGATCTTGCTCTCGCGAAGCTTCTCCAGTGCATGGTCGGCGATATCCGTTTTCAGCAGCGTATCCGGGGACATGACGAGGATGCGTGTCACATCCATCGCAACGTTCCCATTGCCGACCACGACAGCCCGTTCACATGAGAGATCGATAGGGAGATCGCGATAATCGGGATGCCCATTATACCAACCAACAAACGAGAGAGCTGGAAAGGTATTGGGCAGCTCTTCACCCGGGATGCCCATACGTCGATCAGCCTGGGCACCAACTGCATAGATGATCTGATCGTAGAACTGCTTGAGTTCTGGATGATGGATATCAACGCCATAGGTGACATTTCCGAAGAAACGGACGCGTGGGTCCGCAAGGATTTTATCAAAGACGCGAACCACCGCTTTGATAGACTGGTGATCGGGAGCTACACCGTCGCGGACTAATCCGAAAGGCGTTGGGAAGCGGTTGAAGATATCAATGGTCAGGACGATATCGGGTTGCCTGAGAAGCTTTTCGGCAGCATAAAAACCGGCTGGGCCAGAACCAATTATGGCAATGCGTAGTGGCCGGGCTGAAGTAGCAAGGTGTTCCAATACATCTCTCCCTTCAAGAGGCTATAGACCGTAGGTAGGGCGAAACCCAATGTATCAACGAAGAGCACATCGTGTTCTTCGTTGAAACCAGGGTTCAACTGAAATATAGGACAGTCATCTCACAAGTGCATCACAAGAAGAAGACAGAACCTCACAATCCTCACACAGTCTCTACAGCTTGGAAACCACATGTGCCAACACGCTCCGCTTTTCGGAAGAAGATCACAAAAAGATCACAAAGCGTGAGTGACTGCCAAATGAGATGCAACACAAATGCTATCATTGAAATCTATCAGGTATACTTATTTCCAGGCACGCTTTGCAAGTCATGTCTCTACGCTGCCACAGAGTTAGTGGTCCACAGTGAACTGTATGTGGAATCGCCGCATTGGCGATCCCCTTTCGTTGCAAAGTATCAAACCAGAGTGAAGAAAAAGGAGATGTACACACGATGGGAACACGCATCGGCATTAACGGTTTTGGGCGCGTCGGGCGCCAATCTCTGAAAGCAATGCTCGAATTGCACCCGGATGAACTGGAAGTCGTTGCCGTCAACGATATCACCGACACGAAAACACATGCTTACCTGCTGAAATACGACTCCACCTATGGCCGCTTCCCCGGCGACGTTGAGGCTACTTCCGATTCGCTCATCGTCAACGGACACCCCATCAAGGTCCTCGCGCAGCGCGACCCGGCGCAGATTCCCTGGGGCGATCTCGGCGTTGACCTGGTGATCGAATCAACCGGCCACTTCACCGAGGCCGAAAAGGCGGCTGCGCACCTGCGCGGCGGTGCAAAGAAGGTGACCATCTCCGCCCCGGCCAAAGGTGAGGACCTGACAATCGTGCTGGGCGTCAACGAGTCCATGTACGATCCCGCCAAACACCACATCATCTCGAACGCCTCCTGCACCACCAACTGCCTCGCTCCCGCGGCCAAAGTGCTGCACGATGCGTTCGGTATCGAACGCGGCATGATGAATACCATCCACTCCTATACCAACGACCAGCGCATCCTCGACCAGGTGCACAAGGACCTGCGCCGCGCTCGCACTGCCGGGGTCAACATCATTCCCACGACGACTGGCGCAGCTCGCGCGCTCGCGCTCGTCATTCCCGAGCTCAAAGGCCGCTTCGATGGGATGTCCTTGCGCGTTCCTACCGTCACCGTCTCCGTCGTCGACTTCGTGGCCACTGTTGGGAAAGAGACCACGAAAGACGAAGTGAATAACGCCTTCAAGGCAGCGGCAAGCGGCGCGCTCAAGGGCATTCTGGATTACAGCGAGGAGCCACTGGTCTCCTCCGATTTGCGGGGCGATCCCCATTCCGCGATCATCGACGGCCTCTCGACGATGGTCTTGGGTGGCACGATGGTCAAGGTCATGGCCTGGTACGACAACGAGTGGGGCTACTCCTGCCGTATCGCCGATCTCGCAGCATTCATCGCCGGAAAAGGTGTGTAGTCTGAAAGGGAGCGAACGTCTATGCAGAAAAAAACCATCCGTGATATCGATGTTGCAGGGAAACGTGCGCTGGTACGAGTCGATTTCAATGTGCCGCTTGATGCTGAACAGCACATTACCGACGATACGCGCATTCGCGCATCACTTCCCACCATACAGTACTTACTGGATAACGGAGCGGGTGTTATCCTCATGTCACACCTGGGGCGGCCAAAGGGAGAGGTGAATAAGAAGTATAGCCTGGCCCCAACAGCCCAGCGCCTGAGCGAACTCCTGGGCAGACCTGTCCAAATGGCACCGGATTGTATCGGCCAAGAGGTCGAATCTCAAGCACAAGCGCTGCGGCCGGGACAGGTACTCCTGTTAGAGAACCTCCGCTTCCATAAGGAAGAGGAGAAGAACGATCCTGAGTTTGCCAGGCAGCTTGCCTCCCTGGGTGAAATCTATGTCAACGATGCCTTTGGCTCCGCCCATCGCGCCCATGCCTCGACAGAAGGCGTCACCCACTCTCTGCCGGGTGTTGCCGGCCTCTTGATGGAGAAAGAGATCGACTACCTGGGATCGGCCCTGGAACATCCCAAACGACCTTTTGTATCCATCGTCGGTGGCGCTAAAATCTCTGACAAGATCATGGTGCTCGAGCGACTGATCGGCATGGTAGATAAGCTCCTGATCGGTGGGGGTATGGCGAATACGTTCCTCAGGGCGCAGGACTATGAGATCGGCGATTCGCTTTTTGAGGAGGGAAATGTTGTTACTGCCCGCGATCTTCTCACGCAAGCGCATCAAAGGAATGTGGAACTGCTCCTACCCACTGATGTTGTCATCGCAGATCGCTTCGAGTCCGATGCGAACACGAAGGTCGTCGCAAGCAACCAGGTTGAACCCGGTTGGCGTATTCTGGACATTGGCCCTCATACCATTGCTGCTTTCAGACAAGCCCTCGCGGACGCACAGACCATCGTCTTGAATGGCACGCTTGGAGTTGCAGAATGGCCTGCCTTTGCCGGAGGGACCAATGCGGTGATAGAGGCACTGGCAGGGCGTACCAAAGTTGGTGCAACCACGATCATTGGTGGAGGTGATTCGGCGGCGGCAGTCGAGCAGGCAGGTGTAGCCGAGCAGATGTCCCATGTTTCCACCGGTGGTGGTGCATCGTTAGAGTTCCTGGAAGGGCGTGTCCTGCCTGGGGTGGCAGCACTGCAGGAGAGATGATGATGATCATAGCATCTCTGGCTGCCATCATCGCAGGCAACTAGTATTCCATATGACTTCGAGGATATCGTGCGTATACTGAGTATGGCGGCTGATGCGCTTAGTGACAGTGCAGCGGGGAGGCGAGGGGACATGATGCAATGAAAGAGAGGAGAGGTGCATGGCACACATGAGCCAAAGACCGACGATGATCGAAGATATACGAGCGAGAGAAATTCTCGACTCGCGTGGCAATCCCACGATAGAAGTGGCCGTGATGCTGATGGGGGGAGCGCAGGGAGTGGCTGCCGTTCCCTCCGGGGCCTCCACCGGTGCGCATGAAGCGGTCGAACTGCGCGATGGGGACAAGAGCCGCTATGGCGGCAAGGGCGTGCTCAACGCTGTTGGGCACGTCAATGCGACTTTGCGCGAGGCGCTCGTTGGACGCGATGCCAGCGAGCAGGTGCAGGTGGATGAGCTCATGATCGCACTGGATGGGACGGCTAACAAAGCTCGCCTGGGGGCCAACGCCATCCTTGGCGCATCGCTTGCCGTGGCAAAGGCGGCTGCCAATGCACATGAGCAGCCCCTGTACCGGTATATCGGAGGGGTCGTAGCACGCACCTTGCCCATTCCCATGATGAATATCCTGAACGGGGGCAAACATGCAGACAACTCCACGGATATGCAGGAATACATGGTCTTACCTGTAGGGGCCTCGAACTTTCGTGAGGCACTGCGCATGGGTGCGGAGGTATATCAAGGTCTAAAAAAGGTCCTGAAGGGCAAAAAGCTCAACACGAATGTGGGTGATGAAGGGGGCTTCGCTCCCTCACTCGGTTCCAACCGCGAAGCGTTAGAGCTCATTGTCGCAGCTATCGAGGCAGCAGGCTACAAACCGGGTGTGGATATGTTCCTGGGGATGGATCCTGCCGCGAGTGAGTTCTATCAAGATGACCAGTATGTGCTGGCACGAGAAGGCCGCACGCTTACCTCCAGCGAGATGGTCGACCTCTACGAGCAATGGTTGAATGAGTACCCGATCATCACCATCGAAGACGGTCTGGCCGAAGATGACTGGGAAGGATGGGCTCAATTGCAGCAGCGACTTGGCCATCGGGTGCAATTGGTAGGCGATGACCTCTTCGTGACCAACACTGAGCGTCTCAAGCGTGGTATCGAGGAGCATTCGGCCAACGCGATTCTCATCAAGCTCAATCAGATTGGGACGCTCACGGAGACCCTGGCAGCCATTGAGATGGCCAAGCGTGCAGCATTTACAGCCGTGGTTTCCCATCGCTCGGGCGAGACAGAAGACACGACGATTGCAGATCTGGTGGTTGCCACCAATGCGGGGCAGATTAAAACAGGCGCACCCGCACGCAGTGAACGTGTGGCAAAGTATAATCGCCTGCTGGCCATCGAGGAGGAACTCGGGGCAGAGACGTCACGCTACGCCGGCTTCAGCGCCTTCTATAATGTGCCTTCCCTCTATGCCAGGGCATCACAGTAAGTTTCTTGTACGCTGCTTCGCTTTTTACTGTTGAGACTACACTCCAAAACGCAAAGGAGTTATAGAGGAATGAGCACACCACCGTCAGGACGATCTCGCCCTTTTGTTTTGATTGTCATGGATGGCTGGGGTATGAACCCACGCCAGGAGGGGAATGCCATTGCCCTGGCTCACACGCCAAACATTGATAGGATCGCCAGCCAGTGGCCTCATACAGCCATCAAGACGTCAGGTGCAGCAGTAGGCCTACCAGAAGGCCAGATGGGGAATTCGGAGGTGGGCCATCAGAACATCGGCGCCGGTAAGCGCGTCCTTCAGGACTATACCCGTGTCAGCGAGTCGATTGAAGATGGCAGCTTCTTCCAGAACCCGGCGCTGCTGAAAGCAATCGAGCATGTCAAGAAGAACTCATCCCAATTGCACCTCTGTGGTCTGCTTGGCAATGGCGGAGTGCACGCGCATGAGTCCCACCTGGAAGCGCTGCTGCGCCTGGCGCAGGTACATGATGTTGAGCGCGTCTACGTCCACGTCTTTACCGATGGACGCGATACCTCACCTACGGGTGGCATCGAGTTCATGAAGCTGTTACAAGCTCGTGCGCGAGAGATTGGTGGTGAGCACGCGGCGAAGGTGGCATCAGTGAGCGGTCGGTATTATGCGATGGATCGTGACAATCGTTGGGACCGCACAGGCATGACGTATGCTACGATGACGCGTGGAGGAGGACTGCTGGCCAATTCTGCAGTAGCAGCAATCCAGCAGTCCTATGACAAGGGCGTCACCGACGAGTTTATTGTTCCCGCGGTCGTCACGGAGGATGCCCATCCTGTTGCGGTCGTAAAGGCGGGTGATGCGCTGATACATTACAATTTCCGCCCCGACCGCGCTCGTCAACTCACCAAGGCGTTTGTCATGAAGGAACTGCCGCCGCAGGCTGAAGGCAAGTTTATGCGAGGGCCACAGCTGGAAGACCTGGCTTTTGTGATGATGACAGCTTACGAGGAGGGACTGAATGCCGCTGTTGCCTATCGTGCCGACGTGGTAGAGATGCCCCTTGCGCGAGTGATCTCCGATCATGGTTTGCGCCAGTTCCACACTGCTGAGACAGAGAAATACGCCCATGTGACCTACTTTATCAATGGCCGGCGCGAGACTCCTTTTCCGGGTGAAGACCGCTTACTGGTACCGTCTCCAAAGGTGCCCACGTACGACCTGCAACCAGAGATGAGCGCAGCGGGCGTCACCGATACAGCGGTCGAGCGTATTCGCAGCGGCCAATACGACCTGGTGATCATGAACTACGCCAACGCCGATATGGTTGGGCATACGGGAGTGATCGAGGCCGCTATCAAAGCGGTTGAGGTAGTCGATAAAGCTATCGGACGCGTTGTGCAAGCAACGCTGGCAGTGGGAGGAGGTGTGCTGATTACCGCCGACCATGGGAATGCCGAGCAGCTTCTGTACTATGATACGGGCAAACCATTCACAGCCCATACAACATATCCCGTGCCGCTTTACCTGGTGGTGCCGAGACTTTCGCAAGCCCGTCTGCGTACTGATGTTATTCTGGCAGATGTGGCCCCAACGATAGTGCAGGTGCTCGGGATTCCACAACCGCAGGAGATGATGGGAAAGTCGTTGATTGCGCCGTAATTTGCCCGGGTCTTGATCGACGCGCTATGACACGCTATGACAGCCAGGATAGCTCTAGGCCTCCCTCAGTTGCACAACCAGGCGTGTTGAAAGTGGTGGTGAAGGTAGCGGAGACCGCTACCTTCAGGTGCGTCTACTTATCTTTCTCCGAGCCTGTCAGCGCCGCCTGAGCGGCAGCCAATCGTGCAACTGGCACTCTGAATGGGGAACAACTCACATAATCCAACCCAATCTCATGGCAGAACTCAATACTGTCGGGATCACCTCCATGTTCGCCACAGATACCCACTTCCAGATCCGGATTCGCTGTGCGCCCGTTCTCAACTGCCATACGTACCAGTTGTCCTACACCGTCACGATCAAGTGTCTGGAATGGGTTGATGGGGAGAATTTTCACTCGCTCGCTCGCTCCAGGCTCTTCCAACCCATCAACGTATTTCAGCAGGAATTTGCCCTCGGCATCGTCACGGCTGATGCCAAAGGTTGTCTGAGTCAGGTCATTTGTGCCAAAGCTGAAGAATTGGGCAACGGTTGCGATTTGTCCAGCAGTCAGAGCAGCACGTGGTAGCTCGATCATGGTGCCGAATTTATACTCGACGGCAGTACCTGCCTCAGAAGTGATCTGCTTTGCCACGGCCTCAAGCTGTCGACGAACTTCCTTCAACTCATTGACATGACCAACCAGCGGGATCATGATCTTTGGATGGATCTTTTTCCCTTCTCTGGCCAACTCGCGCGCAGCCTCCAGGATGGCTCGCGTCTGCATCACGTTAATCTCGGGGAAAAGCAGTCCCAGTCTGCAGCCACGTAAGCCGAGCATGGGATTCATCTCGCGCATCGCCCCTACGGCTTCCAGAAGCTTGCGCTTCTCTTCCAGTTCCTGTGGGTTTTTGCCGTTCGTTTCCAGCCGTGTCACCTCCACCAGCAATTCTTCGTAGGAGGGTAGGAATTCGTGCAGTGGCGGGTCAATCAAGCGAATGACTACCGGGTAACCCTCGCCAGTCTTGGGATTTACCATTGCCTCGAAGATGCCTTTGAAGTCGCTGCGCTGGAACGGCAACAGTTGGTCAAGCGCAGCCTGGCGTTCTTCCTTGTTCTCTGCCAGGATCATCTTCTGCACGATGGGCAGGCGCTCCTGCTCCATAAACATATGCTCGGTGCGGCAGAGTCCAATACCTTCAGCGCCGAATGTTATAGCACGTCTGGCATCGCGAGGATAATCGGCATTTGCCCACACACCCAATTTGCGTATTGTGTCTGCCCACTCCAACAGTTGCTTGAGATCGGTTTCTTTGTCAAAGTCGGCATCAACCGTCTTGATGATACCGGCGAACACCTCGCCTGTCGCGCCATCTATTGAGATATCATCTCCTTCATGTATCACGATATCGGAGCCAAGCACGCGGAAAAGACGCTCTTCCTCATGGACGCGAATACCCTCGGTTCCTGCCACACACGGGAGACCGAGGCCGCGAGCTACAACGGCCGCGTGACTCGTGGCGCCGCCGCGTGCAGTCAGAATGCCCTTGGCAACCAGCATACCATGCACATCATCGGGGCTGGTCTCAGGTCGTACCAGCACGACTGGCGTTCCAGCTTTGCCCAGTTGTTCCGCGCGGTCGGCATCAAAGATAGCTTTGCCGGAAGCCGCTCCAGGTGAAGCATTCAGGCCTTTCGCCAGCAGTCTTCCCTCCTTTTCGGCTTTCTGCTTTTCTGACTCATCGAAACGTGGCAGTAATAATTGATACACCTGGATTGGCTCGACTCGCTTGACGGCTTCTTGCTCGCTAATCAAGCCTTCCGTCACCATATCGACAGCTACTTTGACAGCCGCCTGTGCGGTGCGCTTAGCTGAGCGTGTTTGAAGCATGTAGAGGCGGCCTTTCTCGACCGTAAATTCCAGGTCCTGCATATCTCGGTAGTGCTGCTCAAGTCGGCGTGCGATTTCCTTGAACTGCTCATATACATGTGGCAAGTCTTCTTGCAAGCGAGCGATCTTTGAGGGGGTGCGGATGCCTGCAACGACATCCTCACCCTGAGCATTCAGAAGATATTCGCCGTAAAGTTGTTTTTCTCCTGTGCTGGGATTACGTGTGAAAGCCACGCCGGTACCGCTATCGTTGCCCATGTTGCCGAAGACCATACTTTGCACATTGACGGCTGTTCCAAGGTTGTGCGCAATTTTGTTGAAGTTGCGATAATCGATAGCTCGCTTGTTGTTCCACGATGAAAATACGGCTT
>WNFX01002003.1_pt1 | contig 26995 bp, 28 predicted proteins | sample 5400111 | NCBI WGS metagenome assembly WNFX01 (sample SAMN13153363, study PRJNA577476) | soil metagenome | isolation source: 40 cm soil or saprolite under grassland replicate 1 | place: USA:California | collected 2016-06-15
ATCCTAACAATGCAAAACAGTTTGATACGAGCATTATAGAAGCTGGAAAAACAGCAGACATTCAGACTACCAACCTTAGTCCAGGACAATATCCATTCTTCTGCAATGTTCATCCATACATGACAGGAAAACTTGTAGTCCAGTAGTCCTAAAATTGAAACTCAAATTGAATATCAAAGCCAAAAAGACTAGAGAAAGTTAACATAGTAGGCCAAAATGTTTCTAGCGAAGCTTTCCTTTTCTACTTTGTTCGTAGTCTTTGCCCTTATCTTTATTGGAGGATATGTTGGTTCGTCAGGTGTAGGGCTTAGCTGTCCTGAATGGCCCCTTTGCCCGGCAGGTCTTGTTCCAATGAAGGAGTTTATCATTGAATATTTTCATAGAACGGTTGCTGCAACAACTAGCGTTATGGTGTTTGCCACCATGCTATTTACATTAAGATCAAGAGAAACTTCAAAGTCTACAAAAATTGCATCAATGATAGCGGCAGGATTGGTAGTAGGACAAATTACTTTGGGTGCGATTGTCATAGTTGAAAAACTGCACGCACTTTTGGTGACTGTGCATTTGGGAATGGGATTGATTCTGTTCCTAATGATACTCACGGTAACGCTAGACGTAAATAAATTTTTCAAAAAACAATCAGAAAATAAAATGGAGAATTTAATTCATGGAAGGCCATCTGACGTCGAAGAGCCGACTCCTGTGTAAAGTCTTCTGTGTAAAAAGACGTCTTCTGTGTAAAAAGACGTCTTCTGTCAACGAAAGTACGAGTTTTTTTACACCGTTCGTACATTTCTAACGAGTATGTGAAGAGTATGTGAAAAATAACTTAATGCTATTCGATTGACTAGGCCATATGCTAAATTGGGCTAGAAGTTTACCGTCGATGCTTTGTCGTTATTGTATGTCTACGCCAGCATAGTTTGCTGAGACCACCGTATCAGTTTTTGAATTTTGGAGAAGTCTATACATCGTAAACTGATTTGATTAATTGCCGTAAAACATAATACCAATTGACATATCACCATGGAATATGTGGAAAGTAATGATGCCAAGGAAGATAGCCTATGGAGCTAATGCTGCAAGTGAGTTTCAGTATCCGGAAAATTCCCTTGTCATAACTACTACAACTCCTGATATTTATGAAAAATGGCTAAATTATATGGGCATCAAAAAATACGAAATATACGACAAGGTAACACCCGATCCTGCTATCGAAACAATAGAAGAAATTAAAAGGAAATTTGAAGGCAAGGAAATTTCTACATATATCGGACTTGGAGGCGGAAGCTCGATGGATGTATGCAAATATCTTGGGAAATTAACTGGAATTCCGAAAATTTTGATTCCAACTACATTTGGGACCGGTGCTGAAATGACAACGTACACTGTAGTTAGTTTTGATCACAAGAAAAAGTTATTACAGGACGAAGCGTTTCTGGCTGACACAGCAATAGTTGATCCCTATTTTCTTTCTGGAACGCCATTTAACATTATGAGAAATTCTGCATGTGATGCATTAGCACAGGCATCTGAAGGATATGATAGCAAATTGGGAAACCCATTTACAAAGCTATTTTGCAAAGAGGCATTTGAGATACTCGATGATGCAATAATAAATGATAAGCAAGAGCTACTACCTTACGGTGCAATGCTCTCCGGCATAGGATTTGGAAATTCATCAACTACTTTGGGGCATGCACTTTCTTATGTATTCTCTAACGAAGGTGTCCCTCACGGATATGCATTGTCTTCCTGTACTACAGTGGCTCATAAATTTAACAAATCAATTTACTATGAGAGATTCAAAAAAGTATGTCAGAAACTAAAATTTGAACGGCTAACACTCAAACAATCCTTGGATGAAGCAGCAGATGTAATTATGCCTGATAGAGGACATCTTGATAATAATCCCATTGAAGTTACTAAACAAGATATAGTAAATTGTCTGGACGAAATAGTCAACAAGAATCCATTACAATGACACATAACCTTATTCCCTAAGTTCTCTGCTACTTGATAGAGTAACGTAATTTTATTCTTGCATCGATTAGACCGAATGCATGCAAGCATAAAGTTGCAAACTTCAGAATGACAGCTTATGAGTCATTAAAAATACAATTGGCACAAATATAGCTCATTTTATAAAGCTAAGCTAACCATAATCTAACTTGTTCAATTTGTTTCTCGTAAATTAGATTAGATAATCCATTCAAAAAAGCATAATAAAGTAACCGGCTAATTCAACTCTAAATATTGTCAATGGGACATTTAAGAAACCTTTAAATCCAGTTTAGCGAATCCTGATTCTTACATTGACTACGATCAATAAGAGCATGCTAATTAATGCTCCTATTAGCGAAGTATTCACCTATTTTGCAAGACCTGAACACATGGCAGATCAATTTCCTGAAAATATGGGTTTGAACATATTACCTATAGAAGTGAAAAATGGGTTTGGAGTTGGAACAATATTCAGAATAAGCGGAGATTTTGATGGAAAAAGACTGGAGTGGGATTGTGAAACAACGGAATACATTCCGCATCGCAAAATCGTGGCCAAGATGATTGAAGGACCATTTAAAAGCTGGATAATCACTGTCAATTTTGAACCTCTAGAAGAAAAGCAAACCAATACAAGCATACGTGTAGATTATGATATGCCTCTGGGTCCACTGGGCGGATTTATTGACAAGATAAAACTTAAAAAAATAGCTGAACGGGGAATTGAAAATGGTCTGTATAGAGTAAAAGCATTACTTGAAGGCACAGGCTCAATACCAGTTTACATAACTCTGGATGCGTATAGAGAGATCCTCAAAGAGAAAGAAAAGGCAAAACTATCTGTGTCTGAAACCATAATCAAAATAATTAAGGATCATCAAGTTCAGAAAGTCACGCAGCAATGAAGTGCAGCCAACAAACTGCTTTCAGTGATAAAGATTATCTCTTCAAAAATTTGTTTTAATTATTCCTGTGGCATCAAGTTTAATTTAAATAACACAAACTGAACAGACAACTTTTGTGGGTTCGTAGCTCAGCCAGGTAGAGCGTCTGGCTCTTAACCAGTCTCAAAAGGGGTTAAAATGTCGTGGGTCCGAATCCCACCGAACCCGATATATCTTTACCATAGTTAGTAACATTCGGTATTGTTATATTGCCCAATATTTTTATCATCCCTCGTTTTTTTACAGAACCGTTTAGTTATTCATCACCCAAATTGCAACACCTCAATGAATCAGTCGAGATCGCAACAGAACTCAAAAAGATCTAATAATAAATATCGCTAGTGATATGAGTATCATAATATCATTATGATATAGTTAACAATTAGGCTAGTGTATAATTCCACATGGTTCCCACCGAAGCCGAATTATTATTATCATAATTAGTAAATATATGCAAGATTTAATAATTTTTGAAACCCTCATTTTAGGTCTAACCTATAAATAAGAAATTGCATTCCAAATGTACATGGAGAACAACCTGTCATGAATAAAGCTCAGATTGCTACAGGAAAAGTAGTTTCCATATGGCGATACCCATTGAAGTCAATGATGGGAGAGGAGCTCAATTCTTCATATGTAGCAGAACGTGGTCTCTTAGGGGATCGTACGTACGCTCTAATTGACCAAGAAACAGGCAAAGTAGCTAGTGCCAAGAACCCTAGGAAATGGGGAACTCTCTTCGACTTTCACGCTACCTTTATAGATCCATTAAAAGACGTAGAGAACATTCCACCCATTCGTATCACGTTCCCGGATGGTACCCAATTCTTCTCCGATCAGAGTGATATTGATCATACTTTGTCAAAGGTTATTGGTCGAGAGGTTAGTCTCATGAGGGCTAGTTTGGACAAGCCAAGCTACGAGGAGTACTGGCCGGATATAGAGGGCTTAGCACAAAGAGAAAAGGTCACAGATGAAGCCATGCCTCCCCAGACTTTCTTCGACATTGCTGTAATTCATATCCTGACGACTTCAACAATCAATCGTCTGCGAGAACTCTATCCAGAAGGGCGCTTTGAGGTTCGACGGTTTAGACCAAACATAGTGGTAGAGTCAACTTCTGGAGAAAAGGATTTTATTGAAAATTCATGGATTGGCAAGAAGTTAATGATCGGCGAAGAGATTTTGCTAAGGGTCACTGGACCTTGCACTCGGTGTGTGATGACGACTCTGCCGCAGGGAGACCTTCCTAAAGATTTAGGTATCTTACACACGACTGCAAAATACAACCAAGTGCACGCCGGAGTCTACGCATCAGTGCATCGGGGTGGAACAATTCGTCGTGGAGACCGAGTACAACTCGAAGATTAAGATATCCGTTCTAGGCTCTTTATTGGAGAATTTGATTTGTTCGACACCTGATCCTTTCCGTTTGACCTAATCTGTAGTCTACGGTATTTCGTATGGAATGAATGAGATCCCTAATAATGCGAAATATGGACAAATTAAAAATTCTAATAAAGTTCCGGTTGAATATTCATTCATATTCCATTGGATCCAAACCAAGGTTGTCTCGCCTTACTGCCATCGATTACATACAATAATGTACTCCATCCCACCCAACCCGAGTAAAATTTGCATCAACCTTCTTATCCTATTATTAGTAACACAATTATTGCATCCCGCTAAACCAGATATAAATTTACATGTTTTTAAAACATTTATCGTAAATATTATGTCAGATTTTGAAACATGAGTGGATAACGATACTAATAATGGTAATTATTTACCCATTAATACAAATCAGAACATACATAAATTCATTTACAATTTTATCTGTACCTATTTGCAAGTCTAGATAAAATATATTTAAAGAGAAGCGATAATTGTTATATTGCTGAGAAATTCTACATCGTGTGTGAACTTCTAACCACCAAAGTTACTCTCTTCATTATGAAATAACAACACCAAAGGGAATAGTAAAAAATAAAGAATTATTTATTGCTGTTCTGTCCTAATACACCTATTGTAGGATTGCCGGTTAGTCCTTTGTTGATATCAAACCCTCTATAGTCTTCAACTACAAAATCAAAATTTGCTTTTTGGGTTCCATTGGTGTCAGTAACTGGTTTCGTTATTAATGTATCTTTTACAGCAAAATCCCTAGGTTGCCCTTCAAAATATACTTGTGTAGTAATCATGGGTTGACCTGGAACTCCAACTATTACATGGATGTGACTTGGACGAGTTATATTGCCTTCTAAATGTAATCTTGCAGGATAAATAGTATCCAATACGTATTTACCATCTTTACCAGTTACTATCTTACCTCTCAGATTGAATCCTTTATAGTCGTAATCTCCACTTGAATTCGTTTGCCATAAATCTAATACAGCTCCTTGTACTGGTTTACATGTAGCCAGATTCAATACCCTTCCACTTAGCTCTAATCGTTGTCCTTGTAATCCTTTGGCAAAATCGTCTCCTTGCTTGGATGGTGCTTCCGTTTTATATTCTGGACCTTGTGCTGTCGACTCCGTTAATTTACAGGGAAACGTTAATGTTTTTAGTTGTGATTGTACTGCTGTGGATGTCTGATTTGTATTTGTTGTTTGTGCGAAAGAAGTCTGTGATAAATTAACAAGAGTCACGTATGTTAAAAGGAGAGTAAGAGACAGAATGGTTACCACCGTTGTTGTTGATATCGTCGTTAATCTTATCAGTTTATCAGTTTCTAATGTCATAGACAGTTTTCAGCCTCTTTTGATTTCGAGTTCAATTCAGATATCATTGCTAAAGATCTATTATCTTAGATTGATTTATCATTTGTGCAAAGCCAAAGTTCTGTTTTATGACAATCTTTGCATTATTTGTCCAGTCTTAATTTGTCAATCTTGTCCCTTTATTTTTCCTATTATATCTCGTAGAAATCAAAGAATATCATGATTTTGAAAAATAGATAAGTGTATCAAAAAATTAAATAGTATGTAACAGAACCCGAATAATACTGATACCAAAATTAGTAAACAGATACAAGGTTAAAAACATTTGCAAAATTTGTTGAAATGGATGAGAAGATAAAATTTAAATTATGCAGTTTGGGGTGTCGATTGAGCCACTTCACCACCTAGGATGTAGTTCTGTGCAATATTTTTGCGGCAAACTGAATAATCTTCTTTTGAATGTTTTAATTTTTTGTTTAACCTAGTCAAGCAATCGCCAAAAACTGATATTCAATGGCACATAGATATAGAATAATAGTACAGAGCTTATGGTAACGATACTAACATATGATTAATTTAACCTTTTTATTCTTTTACTTTTCAGATATACTCTATTTGGTTATTGTCATTTTTTCTTTAAAAATAGGGCTAGTCCTATAGAGGCTAATGAAATTATTGCCGCTGTAAGAAATATCATGTTATATGCTTCTGGTGATGGAAAGGAGCCAGTAACAATGGCATTGCTTACAGATACCTGTTGTGTTTGCATATACAGTCCGGCAATCGTTGGTCCCATAGCCATTCCGATATAAAAGAAAAGAACAGTCATTCCGTAAGCAATACCACTATATTGACTAGGAGTTGATGCTGCCACAATGTTATAACCGCCAACTCTTGATAATGATAATCCAATGGCTATTATGCCAAGGTTAGTAGAGAGTAGAATTGTAGAAGAGTGAAACATAAACAGCAAAACAAATCCCATAGTACTTATCACATTTCCTACCAATGTAGTGTTAACATTTCCAAATTTGGATATAATAATACCTGCTGCGGAAGATACTATGAAGGATATTACCATGAAAGGAAGCTGAACATTTGCTGTGGCTATTGCATCACCGCCAAATCCTGCGGGATTAGGGCTTCTTATCAAAATGGGCATACTCTGATATACCATAAACATCGTAAGACTTACTATCATTAGGTTGATAATTGTTGGAAGAATAGTTTTGTCAATCATTAGATTAAGATTAACTAATGGAGATGGCATTATTGCCGATGATGATGGTGATTCATATACAGCGGTTGCCGTCATAGTCTTCAAACTTCTTCTTTCTACGACTACAAATAACAAAAGTGAAATTACTGCCGTAACTGAGAAGATAATAACTGGTATCAAATTATTAATATTGATATCTTCTAAATATGAAAGCGCAAGTAAAAATGAAGTTATGGTAACGGCTAATGTTATTGCACCTTTAACATCTAAACTTCTAATAAAGTTACTGGTTCCGCTTCTGCTATTGGCAGCTTTCTGCACCTCTACATAACTATCGTTGCCTTCTCTTTGAGGTATCAACTGTTCTTCACGTATCTTCGTAAACACACAGCAATAATCAAAATTCAGGTTTGATTTTTCTGATGTACCTTGTTTTTCTTCCTCGCTTGCATGAATTATTCTCTTTACCATTACAATTAATCCAATAGCTATAGGTATTATTGAGAGAAAAGTAGCATGCCATCCAAAGTAATGAACAATTGTTCCTCCTACTGCTAAACCTAATGCTGATCCACCTGCGAAAGTACTTATAAAAATTCCTTGTGCAAACGCAAGTTTTTGTTGGGGAAATTGAGATCTTATAATTCCAAAAGCAATTGGAAACATAGCCAAGCCAACACCTTGAATTATTCTAGCAGCAAGTAGAGAAGATATTGAAAATGATAAAGCACCCAAAGTGACACCTATGGTATAGATTATCATTATTATAAGTAAAATCTTCTTTCTCCCATAGATATCAGAAAGCTTTCCTGCTATGGGAGTAATAACAGCGCCTGATATTAGATATGCTGTGAGTATCCATGCCGAAGTACTATAATTAATATGAAAGTCTCTTATAATATCCGGAATAGCTGGCAAAAGCATTGTCTCTGCATGCATCGAAATAAGACCAATAGAGCTGAGTATTGCAAGTGTTATCCAAGGTTTACCCTGGACATTAGGACTACTTAATTTCATCTAATCTTATCGATCTACTTTAGTATGTATATGTTTTAAAATATATGTTTTAAAATCTATCATCAAGATATAGCCAATAGGAATTTCCAAATTACCTAATTTGTACAGGCAACCAAACGTAAGTCAACTTCTGAAAACTAGTCTAATCATGTTGCTTACTTCAGAAGGTGCTTGTATCCTGAGAGCAGAAACGGTAGACTTTATTCTATAAAGAATTCATCTTGTTGTCTATTCCACTAGCCTTACTTGCCGGCCCGTTTTCTGTAGTAGAAGTTATTTATGATTAAAGAGCTAAATAGGAAATCAACAGAACCCGTATATATGCAAGGACCGAATCCCACCGAACCCGATGTATCTTTACCATAGTTAGTAACATTCGGTATTGTTATATTGGAAAATTGGTAGATCCAAAAAAGATTAGTTATCATAATTGGAAAAATATCTTAAACTGCTACAAATGCGTATGATTGATGAAAGATCAACTCGTCACTTCATAGAGGAACTTAGGAGATTACGGTTAGAAAATGACAGACGGTTTTTTCTCGCATGTGGTTTTGATAAAAAAAGTTATTAATTCGATTTTTCCTCTAGATCATCAACACGACTAGTCAGTTTAGCAACATCTTTTTCGAGGTCGCCAATTAGTTTTATTACTAGCAATTTAGTCGTTAAATTGTTAATTAAAGTTGTGACCTCATTGGACTCTTGTAAACTCTTAATCAATGGTCTATAAGCATTGCACAATTGTAGTTGCTTTTCAATAATTGTTCGCATTCTATCGCTTTCACCATACACTGAGTCAAATTGGTCTTGCAGTTCTTTGAAATCCTTAAGAAATTTCTTTCGAAAATCAGGGATATTCACTCTTGAAGTTTACATTTCGTAGTTCTTAAACCTACTAAACTCGTCTTCCTAGTCCAACAGGTTAGACAATGGTAAATACCTACTAGCAACGCGTTCATAACGCATGTAATGAAACCACTATACACAATTGTAGCAGTATTGGTGGCTGTAGCATTGATAGGTTCTATAGGTGCAATAACTTTGCAACAACAAGCGTCCGCAGATCATCCAGTCGGTGGAGCCAAAACTTTCAAGGAAGTGACAAACGATTTTGAAAAGAACGTAATTAATACACTCAGAGACGAGAGACAGGGTCGAGTCCCACTGATATGAGAGAATTGTTGAGTGATTACATAGTCAATGTGAACAGGATATTTCTTCCTGATCCAGTACTAGCCTTGATTCAGAACTATGAACGCGATGTAACAACGATATTTGATCAGCAACCACCGGAACCAGAGAAACAGACAAAAGACTTTAGAGCAACAACACACGACTTCGTAAAGGTTGTATTAGGTGAAGTAAACCCATCCCTTTAACTTACCAGAACCTGATTAAATCCCCAAACTTTATTTTTTCAGTTCCATCACCCGAAATGCAGCACGTACCTAGATCACCCATTAATGCAGCAGAACTCAAAAAGAAGTTCTGTTGCAAAGACGACTGATTTTCTTCTGTGTTGCATTTCGACTGATAAAACCCGCAAAAAGATTTAGAGTACATAAAAAATTAACTTATAATGGATACATATTTACGAGATCTCTTCCTTCGAGAAATCGCCCATCAGTGTAGATTTGCCAGTATAGGCTATAATAATTTGGAACATTTCTTATATCACTGCATGAGCGATAATAATAACGATAAAATATTTTTTTCATTACAATCTTTCCTAATAGCATCTGCAAACATATCTAAAATTCTTTGGCCAAGAAATGTAAGCCCTTACAAAGAACGTGGGGAGTTTCTAAGGAATCTTCTGAACATCAACGGGAGTGAACCTTTTAAGTTCACTGCTCCACGAAATGATCTAGAACACTTTGATGAAAGGTTAGACAACTGGTATTTGAAATCAGAACTTCATAATATTCTTGATAATAGCGTAGGACAAGATGAGTCATTTAGTGGTTTAGATTATATGAGATATTTCAATACACAACGATTTGTATTTAGGTTCGGCGATAATGAATATGAAATAAAACCTATCCAAGAAGCGATACAACAATTGTTACTTAATGTGGAAGCGAAGTTGAAGAAACCTATTTCGAATTAGTTTGTTTAGATGTTAGAACGCTTTCCATTTTTTCAGCCCATGAATGAATCAAAGATATATTTTCGAGAAAATATTTTCTATCTACTATTATTAGATCCTTGGACTTATGTAAGTCGATATACCTCTTATCATCTGCTAGAAAATAATTCTTACCTACTAATAGTCCACCTAAAAAACATCTTTCCAATCATTTATTCACCGTCGCAAGTCTAATCAGAGATTCCACTTTGTTTCCTTTCAATTCTAGTTTAATACCTGCTACCTCGCTCGGTGTCTTTCCTAGCGTTTGATGCTCTCTACAAAAGTTATAATGTATTCTCATTGCTTCAATTATCTTTTGTGCGGATTCCTTTGTATTCATTCCACGCATAATTCTTTCTCTATCCCTGGTAGTACCATTTAGGCGCTCTACTTAGGAATTAAGACCCTCATGTCTTATAGATACACTATAGATACACTACGAATGTTCTTTACTCTAGGATTCTTAAGTGTGTAAAACTCTTTTTGAAATGCTTTATCATAAGATGGTAGTCCATCATGTATTATTACTTTAGGTACCCCAGTCTTTAGTTTTGCATCTTGGTAAACCTTTCTAGCATCAACAATCTCTCTCTACGCTGACTTACTATACCACTAATCCAAAACTTAGTGGTATTATCCATCACATTCCATAGCCATTGATAATGACCTACCTCATGATCCTCTCGTCTAACATGGATCATCATTTCATCTACATGGTAAATGCCACTAAGATGTGGTACTTCTAAACTATTTACAAATGGTGATACTACATTAGCAAATCTTTGTATCCATCTCAATACAGAGGTATAGTCTATTTTTACCCCATAGAACTGTTGGATATGATCTGCTACTTTTCGTAGTGATACTCCCTTAAAGTATAAGTCTATTGATGCACAAATTATCTTTGGATTCTTCTTTGAGTATTCAAAGCCAATATTTGATATAAATCGGTACTTACATTCACGACATAGATATTTTTGAATTGATCCACTTTTATTATATCTTCTACCATCTTTTACTATGTTAGATGATTTACACTTTTGACAGATAATTTCATTATTAATTGAAGGTATTGACGACTGTGCAACATCTTGGATAACTATTTTCTTTTTGAGTTGTTTTGAATATCCAACTGCATAGATGTGTTTGCAAGATTGATATCTGTATAGAAAGTCTAGACAAGTACAAATCCATTGTCCTTCTTGATGCCCACCTAGATTGTGTCCGTATTGCTTTACTACGTCGTACCATAATCCATCGTCTGAATCTGATTTTACCTTAAATCGTAATTTATTCTTATGTTTAATTTTACTGTCAAGTGAAACTATCTTTAAACCACGAACTTGCCTCTCCGACAATTCTGGTGGTTCATGGTACATACTTTAGTATATACCATAGTATGTATATAAATGTTTACACACTAGAATGAATACCAAAATACTTAAATTAGTATATACCAAATACAACATGTGGTAAGTCAGACTAGGACAAAGATTGCTAAGGTAGGTTCTAGACATACGATATATTTAGAAAAGGCTTTCGTAGAAGATAGTTCATTCCCATTCAAACCTGATGAATATCTATCAATAAGGATAGACAAGAATAGACTGATAGTCGAAAAAGGATAATAGATAGTTAGAGCTAAATTAGGGTTAGTTGTCAGCATAATACATGAATGATAGGGATTAATGGAAGCCTCTCCCAAGGTTGACACATTGACCTATCACTCACTTTTCATGATTCTGACTAACCCTAACATTCTATACAGCTAAAGCTTAGCTTAAATACATTATCTTACTAAAAAATAATATAATGAGGGTTTAAACTCTTCTATTCGGTATGATTCAGTTACTATCATCTGTAATCATTACAAATCTTATAGAATCATATCTCTAATGTCAGGTAGTTCTTAGATGTCATATATCGCTGTGAACACTTAGTAGCTAAATTGTTAACCGAAGAAGAGAAAAATTCACTGAAAAAAGATATTGAGCGACGAATGAAAGGTGTTTATCTCTATACTAAACTCTACGAGACGAGTCAAAACCCTGATCCATAATTAAGTCAATTAATGAAAGTATGTATCCATGCCCAGAATTTACCTTGAATAGAGATTCCACTAGTGTATGTTTTGTCAGTCCATCTAGAATAATTTGGGTTTGCATCTTAATCCTTTCTACGTTCTGTGGATTAGGCTCGACTACAAAATTCAGATGCATTAGTAGAAATCCCTGTGTCAATTGTTTTAGGAATTTTGTCTTGGCATCAGTCTTTAATCCTGCAATTGATTTAATGTAGTCGTCAGAAAGTTGCCAATAAATTTCAATTATAAGTCTATCGGCCGCGTTTTTTAAAATAAAAATGTGGGTAGGTATGGATGTATCGTCTTTAATATCAATTTGAAATAGGGCTGTAGAGTTATGTATTAATTGAATATCTGCGAGTGGATATTCTTCCTTTAACCATTGCATGACTTTCTGTTGTAATTGGTGGGGTTTAACACTCATGTTTGTTTTGTTTATTTGATTCGCTATATGTAAACTGTGAGAATTAGTTGTCATAACTTTTCAAACAATCCTTTATTCTATTGAAAACAGAAGGTGTATCTTCCAAAGAATTTGTTGTAACTTGCGAACAATGTTGGAAAACATTTTACTTTCGACGTGATTATACAAAACACTTGCCATGTGACAGAAAGTCAAAACTTCAATTAGATAATTAGGTAAGGGAATGGTGACCTATCAGTCGAAATGCAACACAGAAGAAAATCAGTCGTCTTTGCAACAGAACTCAAAAAGATCTAATTAATAAATATCACTAGTGATATGAGTATCATAATATCATTATGAGATACTTAACAATTGAACTAGTGTGAAATTCCACATGGTTCCCACCGAACCCGCAAGTATGGCATTACATTTATAGAACCCGGGCTATTGCATGACGGGAATGGCGAGACTGGTAGTAATGATAGGATTACTATTATTATCTGTATCAACTGTGGTAACAATTGCCTTATTACCGTCCTCCTCTGCAGTAGTCCAAACGATTGTGAAAGGTTTGAATGGGTCTAATGCACATTATGCCTCCTCTGCTGAGATTAGTTATGACACTCAAAATATGAGTCACCGTTCAGCAAAAGAGGAATGGCAACCACATCGAGCTCAGACTACAACATCAATGGAATGGTGGTATATTACTGCTTTATTGTATGATTCCTCTGGTAACAAATACTTGCTTTTTACCACGCTTTTCAAGTTCAATGGCAACGATCTTTCTGCTGTAAAAAGTGAACCACAGATGGCAACTATGTTAGGACCTAGTAGGACAATGAGCTTGATATCAGTAGCACTAAGCAACTATAATACGGGCTTTCATTATTACTATAGTGACAGGTCAATAGTTAATCCGAAACAGATGTGGAATTCAGAAACCAATACCCTGAATCACAGTACACCTAATTTTACAGGTTCATGGAGCTTTGATGGAGAAAACATGACAGCTGTATTAAAATCAGAAAAGCTGTCGTATCACCTGAATATTCTAGGAGCTCAGCAAGTGATGTGGGCAAAAGATAGAATATACAACAAAGAGGGATTCATCCAAGAAGGGCTTCCTGGGAATGTCAGTTTTTACTATTCACTTCCACGTTTGATCGTATCAGGAAAGCTTTCATATATGGATGAATCAGGAACCAACAGGACTATCGATGTTGCAGGACAAGGTTGGGTAGATCGCCAATGGGGCGACTTTAAAACCAACGCATGGGAATGGGCTTCATTTAGATTCGATAGTGGTGCACGGGTTAATCTCTATAGCTTCGAGAATGAACATAAAGTAATGACATATCAAAAGCCAGATGGCTCAGTTCAGTGGTTTAACAACTTTACGGTCAGACAGAATGGATATGCTAAAGCGCCAAACGGACAATGGGTGTCATTTGGCTGGAGTTATGACTTTCCTACCAACGTCGAAGGCAGCATGCATTATACAGTTATTCCTTTTAGCAAGAATGATTGGATTTGCGTCTCTAGATCATATTGTTTTTTTGAAGGAGCAGGACAACTTATCAATGATATCACGGGTAAGGAAGTAGGAAGCTCTGTCCATGAATCTATGGATATTCGGATACTAAAAAATGGACCGTACAATGTTAATCAGGATTGATAGTCTATCGTTCTTATTGCAATAAAAACACATTTTCTATGTCTTGATTCCTGATGTGTCATATATTCGAATTCTATTTAATTATAGTTCAAGATCAGCCCGCAGCAAATGAATGTGGGATAGAAATTATTAATTGATTTATTTCGAAGTATCACTGCAATGGGTTCAGTAGAATTTGAACTTCACGCTGTTTTGTTGCGTATAGACTTACTCCCCGTCTAATAGTTTCTTGTTATATAACAAAATGCAACTTTGATTTGAAATTCCTGTTAATTAGCCAGGTGCAAATGTCCTAAGGGATCTTGTTTTTCAAATGGTACCAATTCGAATTTACCAAGAATCATCATTGTTGTAAAATTGACAACTGTATGAAATAATTAAATACCGTGTGTCAGGACCAGTATACATGCAGTGTCCGAATCCCACCGAACCCGAATTATTGATACTATTATTAGTAACTAAAGAAGATTAATCATTACAAAGATATATGAGTTAACTATTTTCCACACATCGCACATCACATTCAATAGCGCAGCCATATATCGGCCCTGGCGTATGACAATTATGGAGTTTTAAGTTGTCAGGCTTTCGTTGCCTCATAGTGAAGTAATACTTTTCCAGAGTCAAATGCTATAGTTTTAATCAAATTGAATTTTTGAATTTCATTCAAGTCTTTAAATATAGTCTTGCCGTTTCCAATTGCAACAGGATTGATGAACAAAAGAAATTCATCTATTAGTCCAAATTTAATTAAGGAAGAATCGAATGAAGCACCACCATAAACGACCATGTCTTTGCCGTTTCGGTTCTTTAACTTGATGATTTCGTCCGTAATGTCACCTGTTGCTATCTCTGTATTTATCCACTTTGATTTGTCCAGTGTTTTAGTGAAAACAACTTTTGGGGTTTCTATCATCTTCTTAGCAAATGCATGCCAGGGGTCATCAGGTTTGTTTATCACATCCGACCAGTAAGAAATAAAGTCATCAGTCATTTTACGTCCTAAGAGAATGGTATCAATGGATTCCATTAATTCATATGCGTATTTAATGTGTTTGTCATCAGAGAGCCCAACCATCCAGTCCATTTCACCATTAGGTCCTGCAATGCAGCCGTCAATGGACATCTGCACCTGTAGTTTTAATTTTCTTAAACCACTTTTGTTATTTACCACTTGTGGAATAAGGAGCTTGGATTTTTATAACTGTTGTGACCTATACATTAAAGGCGTCAAATTGAATGGAAGATGAGTCGAAAATATATTACCAATGAGTTTTGGTACGGGTTCCTAAATCGTAATTCTAGCGTTATCAGTTCCACCGAACCCGATATAAAATTTACATCTAATATTATAAAATAATATAACTAGAGACGGAACGAAAGCATAAAATGGGATAGAAAATTCTTCCTTTCTATCTATTGTTACTCACCAATGGTTCCATTAGTAGCAAGTTTCAACAATGGTCCAAATGTCTTACCATTATCGTTACTAACTTTCATTACTGGCATATCGCTTGTTTGATTTGTCTCCCACCAAGTAACTACTACGCTATTTGCGTCAGAATCTATTTCTACTCTTGTTGAATCTGCACCAGTTGTATTGCTCAAATTGATTTTATCTCCAAAAGTTTTTCCTGCATCAGTAGACGCCCTAAACATTACTTCATCATTCCCTGTCTTGTTACTCCACCATGCTACGTAGATATTATCGCCTGTGATCGCAGGAGGCGCAGCCACTTTGAAAGTAGTGTCGGCTCCTCCCTTAAAGCTGTATGCAAACTGTGTTCCGGTGACTGCTCCAAGAGTTATCATTACAATAACTCCTAAAATGATTTTCCTATTATTCATGAGAGTTTAAGAAGAATGGTAGAATATAAGCAAATAATCACCCGATGGTTAACACCTAGATTTGTCACCTATCAAGTTAACAAAGCCCTCAAATACCTACTTTTTAATAGATTTACTTATTAGGAATGTATCCATAACACAGGTAACGAGTTCACTTTACATAATTGTGGCAGTATTGGCGGCTGTAGCGTTGATAGGCTCTATAGGTGCGACAAATTTACAACAAGCAGTATTTGCTATTGGAGACCCCGGTCTAGTTCCAGACCCAGCAACGGGACGACATGGTCGTTCTATATGAAGGATTGCAGAAAAATGAGCCAAGTAAGTTTTCATTTGAATCCAATGGTAACGTTTCGCCGAAAAACATCACCTTGCCACAAATGAGTCAGATAAATCGTGTAATTCTATCTTGTTCCCTCGAATCAGAAATCGTTTTAGTTTTCTAAACTCAACTAGTTACCAGTTTCCATTACGCCCTAACAGAGCAAGTCTATCGTAACATCTTGGTGGAATGAACCGCTAGGAGCATTGACCCATGCCAAAAACTGGAAATAAACTGGTATAGATTGTCCACCAGACATCTGACCTAATTCCCATCCAGTAGTTGACAGAGACTTTTTGTTATTAAAATCGACAGGGGCAATAGCAGCACGAGTTACTTCCGGGCCAGAAATCGTAGCACCCGTTGCATCATTAATCCAGCTGCCTCCCTTAATCGTGAATTTTGCTAGTGTTTGTGAAGTACCTTCATTTTTTATCATAACTTGCTTTTCGGCGCTTGGTTGTCCTGGAGCAAGTTGTCCGTAATTAATGGGAGCGCCAGAAACTATTTGCAGTCCGCATGTCCCTGCCGGTGTTCCGGTGGGTGAAGTGCAGGGTGCTCCAGTCATATCATTTACTCCATCATTATTAGCATCTGGACAAGTCCCTGCTGGAGGAGTCGTAGCCGGATTAGCTATTGTTACTCCGCTTTGAAATTTTGCTGCATCAACATAAGAAAAGGGAAGTAAAGAGAGAACAAAGACTAGTCCAGTCAATATTGCTATGTTAAGCAAAACTTGGTTTTTCACATCTAAAATTTAGTTAGCTAATATTTAACCATTTTTTGCAGAATATATTTAAAGTACGAAATTCAGCATTTATTCGAGACAAATTATTATTAACATGGATTTTCCAATTTAATCAGAGTTGAAATCCTCTCTACTTACATTTTTACTCATGATGCTGCTTGTTACAATAGTCGTTCTTATGATGACCATGAGCTCATCAATGCAACAGGTTAGAGCTTTTCAACAAGTTGCCGGACCCGTCATCATTAATCTAAATCCAGGTGAGACCAAGTCATTTTCATGGGGACTAATTGCAGGAAATAATGAAACTAGCACCTTGAGGATTTACGCCGATGGAAACGGATCAGAATTCCTTTCAATTCCAGAAACCTTCAAGCTTGCTCCAGGTAGACTTAATTCCGTAGGCGGAAACATAACCATCCCGCCCAATTATCCTACCAACACAACTTTAAGTCCAATAGTACACTCAACTTTATCAGAAAATGATACAGCAAACACAGGAGGAAATGCAGTAGCTACGGAGCTATCCAAAATGTTAACGATATCAATTGGAGCAAATAATACACAGCCAATAATAAACAGTCTCAGTTCTACTCCTCCAACTCAAAAACCAGCGTTAATTGGTATTGGTCTCTTAACAAAAGGCACAGTAAACTCTGTTATCAGGACTCCCACAACCCAGTGGATTGCGAGCGGCAACTGGAGTCTAGATGTAAAAGATGGAAACGTTACCTTATTTGAAACTAAAATGACTTGGAATAATATCAACGGCACAGATTCCCATACGCATGAATTCGTAAACCTAAGAGTTAGCAAACCAATTTTACTGAATCAGTCAGAGAAGAACATTTCTATTAAAGGATTAATGGATGTTGGAACGAATCAAAGAATAGTGTGGAAGGATGTACCTAGTACCATAAACATTAACGGAAAGAAGACAATTTCTATTTTTGCAGACGATAATATGACTAATCATCATTTTGCCTCGCAACCTATACTTGGAGTGGTTAACTCGCTTCTTATTTGTTCAGACATTCCCGGACCTAATATGGAGGTCCTTCCACCTTGCAGTGAACCTAATTCGGTAAGCGGTTCTGCTTCTCCTTTGAGCGGCGAACCAACGATATCAATGCAACCCGTCCAACCCGTCCAACCCGTCATACCTTCATTGCCACCCTCAATGCCAACAAGTGAACCTCAACAATTTAACCAAGAATCTCAAATTCAAAACTCTACGATGCCTAATCTGCAAAATGATGACATTTCTGCCAATCAAATCATTTCACCAACAGAATCAATGGGAGCTTGTAAAAACATCTCTATTACGTCTGCAAATGCAAGTGGATTTGAAACAGACCCCAAGGATTACAACCCCCCAGGTGAAGCAATAGACTCGGATATGAAAACTTGGTGGGCTAATAAAGGGGTCCCATCATGGTTGCGAATAGACTTGGAAAGACCAACTGTTCTTTGTACAGTTGAAATAGCTTGGAATAAAGGAAATGAAAGAACATATGACTTTGTTATTGCAACATCTGATAATGGAAATACTTTTACAGATGTGTATAAAGGCACTAGCAGTGGAGATACGGAATCTTACGAGAAGTATGATATTGCCAATTCTCCTTCAAATGTCAAAAATATTAAACTAGACTTTATTGGTAGTAGTTCGAAAACTGGCTGGGTTAGCATTAAAGAAATTAGTGTGATAGGGAGATGACTAGAGAAGTAGCAACGGGTTCAAAAAATAGAGCGCTAGCATTATCAGTTCCACCGAACCCGATATAAAATTTACATGATTTTAATAAATTTTGATTATTGACATTAAAGAAAATAAATTAATTTAGGAATATCTGTTAAGTGTTAAGAAATAAGAACTAATCACAGGCCAAGTGTAGTTGTTATGGTTTGTAATTGTAACGATATCCTTAGTGAATGAATGCATTATATGAGGATAGTAAACTTATCGATAATTTTGTTGTATTATATAGAGTGTCATTTGTTCTCTCATCTCTTCAACATATGTGTAGATAATTTTTATGCATCTCTGAGGTATTTGAATACAGATTTGATTTTTTTGATAACAATTTAATTCTTAATCTAACAAAATTTCAATACTCATCTACGTTAAATTTACAAGCCTTTGGCTGATGAATAACAACGAATTGGTCGTTATACTTACATGATCTAAAAATTTATATTATAAGAGCAACACAGTGTAACGCAGTGACTAGCAAGTTTAACTGGAGTTGCACAATTTGCGGCATGTCTTCTAGTAGAAGGTTCTCCGTCCAGCGTCATATAGCCAATATCCATAAAGGGTTGGGTGTTGCCGTTCCTTTTATAGAGTACTTAACTGGCAGAAAAGAAGGAAAATATCTATCGCAAAGGACGCCTCGATTCATTGCACCTCAAACTCCTTTTCTCCAAAAGCTGTTAACAGAAGCAGAAAATGATTTTGCAAGAAAGGTGGCGGAGAGAGTTAATTTGCCAAGTGGCCCAGCATATGATGGAGTTGCCTCATTCATCAGGCAACATAAAATGTATAAATTGTTTAAAGACACTTTAAGCCAGTTCAGGTGACATTATTCCCTCTGCTAATTTTGCTTTAGAGCTCATTTGCAATGGTCACAAATATATGTTTCACAAAAATATAAAAGTTGCAACAAACGATTGAGGAAGCTCCTTGCAAATATCAACAAAGGTAAGATAAAGGAGACAATTACAAACAGTCTAAATGATATCTTATATCAGATTTATCAGTGAATAGATAAAACTCATCCGTGTTTCATTTGTACTTCTATTAGCCATCAACGTCAGTATAAGCTGAAGATTTGCGGATTACATATACTAGTATATTGCATTCCACCGAACTCATTTTATACAATAATTTGTCTATATGAAATTGCTAATGATTTGCTTTAATTGCTATACCGAATTTCATGCAACATTATCAAAGCCTTTGTGCCCAAATTGTGATTTTTGTTACTGGTGTAGAGATTTCACACCATTTTCTTTTACTTTCTCTGACTTTATCAGGATTGTCACGTTTACATTGTTCTAAACGTTCTAAATCTATCTTTTATTTTTCAGGGTTGTTTTTCTTATATCTAGACCATATATTAATTTATTATAGCATTTCTTACAGAGATAACCATCTTTGCGTTTATACCATACTTCATATGGTTTTCCTTTTGCTGATTTTCCAATATACGTTTTATCTGAATTGCAGTTAATACAAATCCTCATTTTATTTATCACCAAAAGACAACTACCACATTAATATAAATACACATTGTTATTAATATGCTCAACTTTTTGAAGTTACAAAATAGATTTTGATTCATTACTTACTTATCACTTCCATCGGTGCGATTTGTATTTTTTCTTTTTCACACTTTTGTTTAGTTTCTAAATATGTTGCAATTGCTTCATTGATTGCTGTATTTCTATCATTAGTATAAACATGTACTGAGATTCTAACACCTTTAGCAGTTTCTTCTAACTTCAAAGAGTGTGAATTTGAGATCAAGAAAGTAAAGCAAGCATAATTATACCTAATTGTGTTATAATTATAACCAACTATAACGCCAATTATTATTTCAGACGATAATTTAGAATTCTTAAAGAAAAAATTAGATGATCCAAACTTATCACAATATCTGAAAAGACGCTTTATTAGAGAAATAATGGGCAGTACCTGTTTCATATGTCGAGAAATGCCTACAAAGATGGCAAGTTATGATATGGATGGTATTTCATTGATTGAAAGATATTGTGACAAATGCTTTAAAATTAAAAGCGAATAAAAAATTTTAAAATACGATAAATTAAAGGCTTAGTTTCTCATTTTATTTAACGAGAATAATAAGATGGAGGCTAAATACGATTTGTGCGTTTGTGGTCATATTAGAGATCATCATCAGTATTATTTGACTGGAGGAGAAACTGCACATTCTTGTAAGAGGTATGTCTATCCAGAATTTAGAAAAGTGTAGTCACTCTGTAATGCAGGAAACATTTAATTTTTGTAAATACCTATTGTTTTTGTGACTCGTAGGTGTGTAACTGTTTATTTACTTCTGTACGCAAATCATCTAAATTGATAGACTTCTGAAGGAATCCATCGACAGATTTGTCCTTAATCCCTTCCAACATAATACAGAATTGATGATAGCCGTTAATAACGGCTTAAATCTGTGAATGGATTCACATTGTAAACAATTTGCATCCCTTTCCACTCACACCAAAAACAATATGGGCCAATAATTCATTTTACATGCATGCTGATTGATAGAATAGAAATTCATCCTTCACTCAACACTAAAAAAGTATGTCGAGCATGTTAATTCAATGTTAGACGAAAGTCAAGAACTATTCCAATCTATCCGTAGGCGAGATAATAAATGTACATAGAGATGCTAGAAAAAGGTAACAATCAGGTTGAGATTATGTATCTGTCGACAAGTAGTGGGAAAATTCGTTTTCGATACGATGGTAGGGAAGGAAATTGGTACGATTTCAAAGGTGACGCTAGATTTAAGACGGATTATTTCTTAGAAAAGGGTTGGAAACGGAAGAAATCACAAACAATAATAAACGAATAAAATTATTAATAACTTGCTTTATTGTATTTATAGAATTGACTATCTGCAATAATCATCATAGAAATTCTAATTATGTTCCGCTACAATATTCAATCATATCCCTCCCGGCCCGAACCAAAGTTGTCCCCTTATTAGGGCCCACTTTATATAGCATTATATAGAAAATGCAATGTTGGCTCAGCTCTGAAGTGCTACGACCTTTGTAAAATGATTAGCTTTGGTCATCTATTTACAATGATTAATTAGTTCAAATATCATAAGAAATTATATGAACGAGAATCTAGTTACACGTGATTCAATACAAGACTTGCTGAAAAGCATCCCAGAGAAGAATCGTGATGTAATAAAAAAGTTAGTTGAAGATCTATTCATTTCTGAGGCATTTATGGAGCCTATAAAAGAATATGAAAATGCAACTAAAAATTATAACCGGAATTTTTTTGATGTGACGGTTAGAAGGAGAGGGGAAGAACTTGTCTATCCAGATTTACATGAAAACTCAATAAGCGTACCATTGTTGAAGGTGCTGCAATGGATCAAGAGAGACCTACCTTTGACTGATAGTTATGATGAGTTTAAGAGAAAATGGGATTTAGAAAATAAAAAAAGAATAATAAATTATGATGAATTGAAAAAGGAGAAAGATCCAGATCTAGAAAGGTCATACAGACTTCTACAAGAGCGCAAGACCAAACTAAAGAAAATGTTCAGCCAGGATGAAGTAGATGCAATCCCTGCTCCAACTGAAGAATTATGATTGAAGAATTTCTAAAGTAACCTATGCCGAAAAAGAATTGACACATCCAAATAAGATTAAGCAAGTATTGGCATCTTTGAACAAAATCCGTTCCTCTATAGTCAGTACAGTTTTTGTGATTGGTTCAAACGACGCCAAGGTTAATGGAACACTAATTGTCAACATTCCATACCATACACACCTCAGCGCATTCTCCATAGATCTTGAGCATTTCGTATTCATGGATGGATTACATACACAATGCATTTCATCTACCTCACCTGTTTTTGATATTTATTTAGGAATGTCATGACGAAAGCGGGTTGCAAAATTAGAGTGCTAGCGTTATCAGTCCCACCGAACCTGAATAACATTTACATGTTTCTAACATATTTCTTGTAAATATTATAAAGTAATATATTTTATCTAATATGAAACCTGTTACTCATTTTAAAGATACACTTTTCAGAATTCTAATTCTCAGCTGTTATTATTAATTATATACATCGAATATTACAAAATTTTAATAGCAAACTAATACTATTATATATATGTGCTAGTGCATAGAAACATTCTAACATCAATCTACCGTTGAGAATAAGTATGTGAGGGTTCGATTTTAATTTTAGACATTAGCCATCATAGTTGGTAGAGGCGATTGGGTTACTTGAGATAAGGGTTCGGAATTCGTATACAATGCGGAAGGCAAGAATTTTCAGATAACCTTACTACCTAACGGAAAAGAAAAGGGTAAGACTAGCGGACTGTTACTTCCAGGTCCTAGTTATGGCTGTTCTATGTGGTGTAGAGACTCAAAGCCTGGTGAAACAACTACTAATCCCGAAGCTGTAGGTGAGTTTAATTGTTACTTCAAAACTATACTTAAAGAAAACGGAGGTGTGCAAGTCCTTTGGACTATGCTTCATCCAGAGCATTGAACTAGATTTGCTCAAAAATAGGAGTAATCTAGGAACCTAATTTAATTGAGCCCTTTAGAATCTTTTCATTGAATGGTCCTTCTGAACCATCAGGCATATTTCCTTGGATACCATCACCGTTTACGTCAGTAGTAAGTATAAGTGTACCATTCTCTCTACTACCATCTTTTAAGCCAGTCTGTGACGCTACTGCGTTGAAAGTACCTGCCCCAGCTCCAAAACCTGTCACTGTTGTTGGTCCGCTTATAATTACAGAAGTTCCATTAGCAGATATTGTAAGATTCGTCACTGTACCCTTTACATACATAGTGTTACCATCTGGCATAACTGCAAAGCATTCAAAATTTCCAGATACAGCTCCATCTTGTTTTATTGCTTTAAAGCTAAAGAGTGTGGGAATACCACCAGGCAGCACTGATTGGCCCCAACCTGAGGCATTTTGTAATTGGTTCTGAGCATAGATATTTGGAATTTCTAAAGACGCAGTTGCTAGTATGAGCATAATGGTTAATGCTACTGTCATCGAAATCACTACTATCAAGAATGGCATGGATCTGATCATCAACCCTCATTCTGGTAAAGACTTATCTCTAATAAACTTATTTGCAATATCTTAATTTGAATTATCACAAATTGTAAATGCATTATGATTTATTAAGTTACGACTCGTTCATCTTTAATAGAGGTAAAAATATGATACATCATCTTCATCAGCATAGTCAAAGTGATGCAGTGTCTAATTAGCTAATAGCTAATACTTTTCAGTAGGTTTTATTCATGAACATATTTCACAATGAAAATATCATAAGTCAAATTTAATCAAGGACATAGTCTAGATAAAGATATTTAGTAAAGACCATCCGACACTATCCTGATTAGGTATGATTCAATCATGGGAAACTGAGCCTCATAAAAAGAGGCCGTAGAGCAGATTCGAAATCAAACTTGGAGGGTATGGGAGAAACTTATGAACCATATATGAATGGATGGATAGGCTTATGCATATCATCAACCACCTTCTCCGCTACTTTATTACCTTGGTCAATACCATTAATAATATCTTGTTTAAAGTGGATACCAGCCAATAATCTTGAAAGCGCTGCTTCAATAGCCTGACCTTTAAAATAATCTCTCTCGTCTGGAAATATCTCACCTAAAACTCTGCTTGCAACCATTGAAATTACTGAGTGACCTGATGTATAACCAGGGAAATTTGGTGTGGGTATTTCTGTTGTGATATTCCCAATTCGTTGGAAAGGTCTTGCAGTCCAATAATTATATTTAGTATACCAACAGGACACAAATCCATCATACATTCCTACATTAAGATATACACTGGAATAGGCGACTTGAAGGATACTCATGTTATATTTTTGGATATGTTGATTGAGTATATTATTCCATACGACCGGAGGAGGCTTATCACCCCAATAATGTATAGCAGCATTATGTTTGGGCGTTCTATTTTTTGAGATATCATAGGTCTCTCTTACATCCTGCAAATCAGCCTCTGAATTACATTGCGTGGGTATTCCTGGTTGAACCTCTGATCCTGATTTGAGTATATATGTCTTCCAAAATCCAGCCATAGGATTAATAGGATTACTTCCATTCCAAATGCATTTTTGGTTTTTCACATGAAGTGTTTTAGTGCTGTTCCATAACATCTTCGAATTATCTGTTTTAGCATGATCTATAACTGCCTGAGATACTCTATGTCCTAGCATTTGTCCGCTCTGTATTGATAAATTATTATCATCATAGTTTTGGGCTTGACCGATTTGTATAGATTTTAACTTATCAATTTCATCACTATGATTTGGAAATAAATAATTCAATACTGTAGATGCTGCTTCTGCTATAGAAGAAACATAAAATGATTTATTATCAAACGTTGCACTATATTCTTCTCTATTTGCCGCAGCAGCCAACAAAGAATCGTACATTGCAACATGAACTAAGGCGTATACCCTTGCAAATTCTGGTGGTGACAATTTTTCTTTGATGCCAAGTTCGGTGATCAAATTATTCCAATCTATAATAATATTTGAATGAATTTTTTGACCAATTATAGGTGTATTAGTGTCAAAAGTTGCAATCGTAATCGTACTACTGTTTGCTAGTATTGTTATCAAAAGAAGGAAGCAAATAACACGCGAGCTAACCTTTGCAGAATGATTCCATCTGATGAAAGAAAAACGCATATCTATTTTCTTAACTCCAAATTTATAAAAGCGATTAAGGTATTGTGATGAATTTGAATGCTTTGATCTTATAGTAGATGGTAACACTATGTATGTAAAGGGTACAGTGACGAATCTTACAATATCTGCTAATGGAACTTCTGTAATTATAAGCGGACCAACAACAGTGACAGGTTTTGGAGGTGGCAGGGGTAACTTTAAGGCTATAGTTTCTCCAGAAGGAATGGGAATGAATAATTTGGTTCTTAATACTGATGTTAATGGAAATGGAGTTCAACCAAGTATATCTGATGGATCGGAGGGTCCATTGAAAGAAAAAGTGGTGGAGTTCTCTTCACATTAGGTAAGTCTTAATCAACCTACGTCATCGCTACGGCCATTTAATATCAAGGACAACATCAAAAGGAACTTTAGTTCCCTCCATTTTGTGCTCAGTTAATCCAGCAATACCTGTTATACTCTTATAGTTGCCAGTACCTCCAGCAATTGCTGCATCAACTAGTTTTCCTTCTGCATCCATACTAGGCTCATCACCAACTGCTACGATGGTTCCATTTCCTTTAATATCAAATACCTGAATAGCGGGAGTAACTGAAACTCCTTCAGTAGTATTTGCCCAACCGCCCCATGAAAAGAAGCACCTATACTTACCAATTTCATTTTCCGTTCCTGTTGCATACAATGTGCCTACTATGGATACGAATTCACCTGTATCAGGTTGTTTATTGTTATTCAAATCTTGAATCTTTGCATTCGTTGTGTCTACAACTAGTTTCATGTTGATTGGATCTGCCGTAGCTGTTTGTCGTGATATCGCGCTTAGGAGTCCTAGTGACGTCACCAAGACTATCCCCACAATAACTACAGTGGAGTTTCCGATTAGATTCATCACTTATTTCTGAACTCACAGCTATAAAAGCAAATTGTTATCTAAAGCAATACGATATGTAATTGTATTGGATTGATTGGTCCAACCTTGAATATCGTGACAATACTAGATATTCTATAAATCTTAATCTTTAAATGTTAACATTTTATGAAAGAATCGAATTCTAAGTATCTTCAATCTAATTTCCAAAGAATTAATGAATACTAACCTAAGCTCCATTCATCTCATTATCGAATGTAATTGGGTAGAAAATCTTGTAATACTCTTGCTTTTGTTTTTATGCATTATAATTAAACAAAAAAAGAGTCAGGACAAGATGTTTATATCCTGAAAACGTCATTACAGTATTGCTTATTAGATTATGGTATAGAAAAGAGTTGTCTACGCTATTTATTATTAGCATAGCTTTTCTAACTCTTACCTCTGTTGTGAACAGTTGTTATTATTTCAATACCACTTCTGCTCAAAAGTCAGATGAGCAGATTAAAAACC
>WNFX01001172.1_pt1 | contig 26945 bp, 32 predicted proteins | sample 5400111 | NCBI WGS metagenome assembly WNFX01 (sample SAMN13153363, study PRJNA577476) | soil metagenome | isolation source: 40 cm soil or saprolite under grassland replicate 1 | place: USA:California | collected 2016-06-15
AGAGTAATCCTGATATCGATTTGTGGTCGTTTCCGGCACAACCCGATAATCCGGGATGCGCCGGGGCACTTGCCAAAATGCAGGGCAAGGACTCCGGTGGAGGCGGCACGATTATTTATTTCTCTTGTGCTGACTGTGCAGTCGAGGCTGCGCGCGCCGTGCAGAATGGCGGGCGAATCCAGAAAGAGAAATTGTCGATCGGCCAGCATGGCTTTATTGCCCTGGTTTATGATACCGAGGGAAACATGATTGGGCTTCACTCCCTGCAATAACAACGAAACCTGACTGAAATACTAAGACTATGAAGCATTTCATTCGTCTCCTATTTGTGCTCCTGACCATTGCCATAACCGCAGGTCCGACTGTCGCGCAGAACAATCTGCCGCCGGAAGTGCGCGAGATGGCGCGCAAAGTAATGATGCCGCTCGTCTATAAGGTGCCGGGCATGGACAAAGTGAAGGTTGTCCAAAACTTGAAATACACCACGTCCGACGATCCGAACGTTTTGATGGACGTTTATCTCCCGCCCGACCTGGCGCAAAGCGACAAGCGTCCGGCCGTGATCTTTATTCACGGCGGAGCGAAAACAGAATACACCCCAAAAGATTGGGGCGTGTACACGACCTGGGGACGCGTCGTGGCGGCTTCAGGGTTTGCCGGCGTCACCTTCACCCATCGGCTCGATTATCCGAATAAGTCTTTGGAGAATGGCGCCCAGGATGTCCGCGCGGCCGTCGATTACGTGCGCACTAATGCGGACAAATACAACATCGATAAAGATCGCATTTGTCTGATCGCTTATTCGGCAGGCGGACCGATGTTATCGCTAGGGATGCGGGGCGAAACGCCGTTCGTGCGTTGCCTAGTCGGCTTCTATGCTTTCATGGATATTCAGCAGTCAGATTATCGAAAGACCGAAACCCCTGAAACGCTTAAGGCTTTCTCGCCAATTACTTATCTTCAAAAGGAGGTGAGCAAAATTCCGCCAATGTTTATCGCCCGCGCCGGACGTGACGAAGTGCCGACAATGGACGATTCGATCGATCGTTTTGTCAAAGAAGCATTGGCTCGAAATATCGCGCTCAATCTGGCGAATCATCCGAACGGCGTGCACGGATTCGACAACCAAAATGACGATGAGCGCTCGCGCGAGATCATTCGGGCTGCACTTGCTTTCATGCAGGCTCATTTAAACGCAGCTAAGTAGCTACTAACTACTGTCTCAACGTTGACTCGATCTGAAGCCTTTGTTCTGAGCTTTTTATCGCCCGCGATAAAGATTCATGGCCAACAATAGATCTTCCGACGACTGGCTCGCGATTCGTGAGGACCGACAATGGCGTCAAATCGCTGACGATGCCGTCCTAATGTCATTTCCATTTCGCACCCTTGGCATCGACTTCCGGCGCAATGTCACGCTGCTCCGGTTGGGCGATGGGCGGGTGGTGATTCATTCCACGGCGCCTTTCACTGGGCAAGATATTGCCGCGATTCGAAGCTTCGGCGAACCGGCCTGGCTGATGGACGCGACACTGATGCACGACACATTCGCGAAGGAGGGGCGGGCAGCTCTCCCCGATTTGCAATATCTCGCACCGGATGGTTTTGCCAAAGCGAGCGGTCTTCCGACTCAGTCTTTGGATCTGCCACCGGCAGATTGGGCCGGCGAGATTGACGTGTTGAAAATTGACGGAACTAAGAAGAACGAACACGCTTTATTTCATCGTCGTTCCCGGACTCTGGTAGTGGCAGATTTATTCTTTTCACTCCCGCCCAAGACCCGGGGCTGGCCAGGTTTTTTCGCGGCATATCATGCGCCTCCCGCAGCTATTTGGGATCAGCGGTTTCTTTCGTTTTATGATTTGTGACAAGGAGGCCTTTGAGCGCTTTGTTTCATTGGCAAGTTTCGGTAGTTTCCTCTTGTCGGTTATATTTCCGAAAAGGAACGATGAGAGTAGTCGTCGCTGAGTTTCTTTCGTTGGACGGCGTGATGGAAGCGCCCGAAAAGTGGTCCTTCCAATTTTGGAACGACGAAATCGCGAGACTCAACCGCGATGAGCTGTTTGCCAGCGACGCTCACCTCCTGAATTCGCAGCGCAATTGCTTTCGTCCGCACGCACCTGATGGCAACAGAAAAGCCGCGAAGGATTAGACTATGAGTTATTTGAAAATCATGGCGAAGGTTACTTCAGTGTTGATCGGTCTTGTTGCTTTGGGTTGGCTGATTCACACGAGTACGGCAACCCCAGCACCGCAACGCTCTGCGGAGCAAGACCGGCAGGCACTCATCACGCTGGAGAACGACTGGTTAAAACACGAGCATGACGCCGCTGCCCTGGAACGTATTCTCGCACCTGATTTCGTTCATCCGGTGGCGACCGGCGATTTTCTAGACAAAGGGCAGCACATTCACTACTCGAGTAAGCATCCGCCGCGTGGTAATCTCAAGCAACGCTTCGATAATCTAACCGTGCGCGTCTATGGCGATGTCGGAATAGTGAACGGCATCGTTGTGACTAGCGACGAACGTAACACGGATATTGACCGGACAATCTTTACAGATGTCTTTGTCTTTCGCGATGGTCGGTGGCAGGCAATCAATGCGCAGGAAACCAAGATGGAGAAACTCTAGGGTCAACCTAATGTTTTGCACAGGTCCATCTCCGAACAAGGAAAGTAGGTTCGCACATTATGAAAAGACGTTGTCAAAGGCGACGAACCATTTTTCGTCATCGGCGCAATCGCCGGAGGATGAAGCAGTTGGGAGTTGATGGTTGAGTGTTGAGAGTAGGTCATGCCTACAAAAATCACCGGTGGGTGCGCGTGTGGTGCGATTCGTTACGAAGTCACCGCGGAACCGCTCGTGACATTCAATTGTCACTGCCGCGATTGTCAGAAAACAACCGGCGGCGGGTACACGCCCGTCTTCTACGCGCCGGCGAACGCGTTTAAGATCACGAAGGGGACGCCGAAATATTACCAAACGAAGAGCGAGACGATGGGCGACAACATCCGCGGCTTCTGTCCGGAATGCGGTTCGCGATTGTTCGGCGGAAAGACCGATTTCGGTCAGGGCATCGCGGCGGGAACGTTGGACGATCCGAGCTTATATAAACCGCAGCACGAAATTTGGACGTCAGACGCCCAACCGTGGGACCAGATGGATCCAAAATTGCCGAAGTTCGAGAAGTACGCGCCTCAATAATGAGCGAATCATTCGAAAGCAAACGCGCGCCAGAACCGGTCGGCGCATTTCCGCATGCGAAGCGCGTCGGCAACTTGCTTTTCCTTTCCGGGATCGGACCACGTGTGCGCGACAGCAAAGAAATTCCCGGCGTCACACTCGACAGTGCCGGCAACATCACGACTTACGACATTGAAAAACAATGCCGAACCGTCTTTGAAAATGTGCGGTTGGTTTTAGAAGACGCCGGCGCGAGCTGGAGCGACATTGTCGACGTCACAGTGTTTCTCACCAACATGAAGAAAGATTTTCCGATCTACAACAAACTCTACGCCGAATATTTCGCCGGCGACGGCAAGCCAAATCCGACGCGCACGACCGTCGAAGTAACCGCATTACCCACGCCGATCGCGATCGAGCTCAAGGTTATCGCCGCTCTCAGATAGAATTCTTCTGTGGCGGCAGCCGTCCCCGGCTGCAATTATTCCCCGCAGGCGAGACGGTCCGAGCCGGACTGGCACTTGCCGCCACAAGTTTTAGAAAATGTCATTTCGAATCATCGCGGCTGATCACACGGGAATTACGGTTTCGAATCTCGAACGCGCACTCGAATTCTGGCAGAACGTGCTCGGGTTTGAGTTTTCGCACCGCGCGCACCAATCCGGCGAAATGGTGGAACAAATTACCGGCGTGAAAGGGGCCGAACTAAAACTTGCGGTAGTGAAAGCGCCGGGCGGTCACAAAATCGAATTGCTCGAATATCTCGCGCCGCCCGATCGAAAGAAACATGCCGATCTTCGGCCGTGTGACGTTGGACACGTTCATGTTGCCCTCACGGTCGAAAATCTCGATGCGATCTTAGAAAAGATCGCGGCGTCCGGCTGGAAAGCTGCCGGCAAACCGCAAACGCTCAAGACAGGGCCGAACGCAGGCAAGCGCGTTGTCTACGTCCGAGATCCCGACGGCACCACCATCGAGTTCATGGAAATGCCAAAGAAAGTTGATGGTTGATAGTTGAGTGTTGAGAGTATGACGATGCAGTTTTCCGCCGACGAAGATTTCGCCAAGCAACTCGATGCCGAGGATCCGTTGCGTCATTTCCGGGAAAAATTTCATCTTCCGCTCGGCAAAGACGGCAAACTGCTAATCTATTTGGCCGGCAATTCGTTAGGTCTGATGCCGAAGGCAGCGCGGCAAATTGTTGGTCAAGAATTGGACGACTGGGCAAAACTGGGCGTCGACGCCCATCTCGAAGCGAAGACGCCGTGGTATTCGTATCACGAAACGTTGCGCGAACCGACGGCGCGGCTCATCGGCGCAAAGCCGGTCGAACTGATCTGCATGAACAGCCTGACGGTCAACCTGCACCTGATGATGGCGACATTTTATCGGCCGACGAAATCTCGCTTCAAAATTTTAATGGAAGATCCGGCGTTTCCTTCCGACACCTACGCGATCAAAACACAGATCGTTCATCATGGACTTGATCCCAAGGACGCGCTGATTCTCGCGAGTCCGCGCAAAGCCGAGTTCACAGTGTGCACGGAGGACATTGTCGATCTTATCGAAAAGAATCGCGATCAACTCGCCGTCGTGATGATCGCTGGCGTGAATTTTTTTACCGGCCAGCTCTTCGACATCCCAACGATCACGAAATCGGCGCAGAAGCACGGCATCACGGTCGGTGTCGATCTTGCCCACGCGATCGGCAATGTGCCGTTGTCGCTGCACGATTGGAACGTCGATTTCGCCGTCTGGTGTTCCTACAAATATCTCAACGCCGGGCCCGGCGCGGTCGCGGGCGCTTGCGTGCACGAACGTCATGCGACGAACACGAAATTGCCGCGACTCGCCGGCTGGTTTGGAAACGATCCGAACACCCGTTTCCGATTACATCTCGAGCCGGACTTTATCCCGGTCCCTTCCGCCGATGGTTGGCAAATCAGCAACCCACCGATTTTTTCCATGGCGCCGCTGCGCGCATCGTTGTCGATCTTCGATGAAGCGGGCGGAATGAAACCGCTGCGCGCGAAATCGATTAAGCTGACCGGTTATCTCGCGTTTCTATTGAACGAGATAAGTGCCAGTGCGGCTCGCACATCGAAAAAATTCACGGTGATCACACCGCGCGATGCGGACGCGCGCGGCTGCCAGTTGTCGATCCTGGCGCACGAACATCCAAAAGAACTCTTCCAGGAACTCCAAGCCGCCGGCGTGAAATGCGATTTCCGCGAACCGGATGTCATCCGCGTCGCGCCGACGCCGCTTTACAATACGTTCCACGAAGTCTGGCGCTTTGCGGAGATTCTTTCGAAGCATCGGTAAAGGTGTTTCTGTTAGATGTCAGTGCGGCCGGGACTCAGCAGAGCAATTGTTTGACGCAATCAATCAGCACCCCGATGGGAAACGGTTTCACCAAATATTTCACTTCGTGCTTGTTGAAAAAGAGCGCGATCGACGGATCGGTCGCGAAACCGGTGATGAATATGAACCGATCGGCCAGAGACGGCCGCAGATTTTTCGCCTTTAGATAAAATTCGTCGCCGCGGAGCTTCGGCATTTTCAGATCGCAAATCACGGCGTCGTACTCGTGCGCCTTGACCTTCATCATCGCTTGCTCGCCGTCAAACGCGACGTCGACCAGAAAATTTTCATCCGCCAGGATCCACTGTAAAGCGGAGGCGAGTTGCTGATCATCGTCCACGACGAGAACCGCCTTCAGCTCCAAGCTGTGGACGAGAGGCTCAAGAGGCTGAGGCTGGGGATCGAATCTTCTCATCTCGAGGCTGCTTTTTCAGCAGCCTCAGTGCCAAACAACGGAGGTCAGATGTATCCGTGATATCCGCTTGGTCCGCGAAAGAGTCACGGATTTTTGTGTTTAAGAGCCACAGCGAACGGATACAGATCTGCCGTCATTACCCCGGCCACCACCGCCAGATCTTCTTCCATGAATCTCCGAGCCGAATCCAAAATTCATTTTGATCGGCAGCTCCGAAAGCGTTCGTGAGGAACCAGCCTCATCTTTTCCTGTTTTCCCGGCTTCCCGATTCATTCATGCTTTTTGAATGCCTAAGTTCGTATTAATTGGTTCCGGACTAGCCGGCGGCCTACTTGCTGCCTATCTCGGCCGGCGCGGATACGATGTCGATCTTTACGAGCGCCGGGCCGATCCGCGCGAAGGCAACATGGTCGGCGGACGCTCGATCAATCTCGCGCTTTCAACCCGCGGAATTCAGGCGCTCGAACAAATCGGAATCGCCGACGAAGTACTCAAGCACGCGATCCCGATGCGCGGCCGAATGATTCATCCCGCAAGGGCGGGAGACCGCATCATTTTCGCGCCCTACGATGTCGATCCAAACAAGCACATCAATTCGATCGGGCGCGCGGCGCTTAACACCACACTGATCGAAGCGGCACAGCGTTATTCAAACGTGCGCGTGCATTTCAATCACAAATGCACGGATGTCGATCTCGACTCAGCGACGGCTCAACTTCTCAACACGTCAACCTCTCAACCGCTGTCGGCGTCAGCCGACAGCATCATCGGCGTTGATGGCGCCTTCTCCGCCGTGCGCCAATCGATGCAACTCAAGATCGACAATTTCCAGTACGACGAGAGTTATCTCGCCCACGGTTATAAGGAACTGACGATTCCGCCCGGACCGAATGGTTCGTGGCAAATGGAAAAGAACGCGCTCCACATCTGGCCGCGCAAAAGTTTCATGATGATCGCGCTGCCGAATCCCGACGGCTCGTTCACCTGCACGTTGTTTTGGGAATTCGAAGGGCCGCGCAGCTTCGCGACGACCAAAACCGACGACGACGTCCGCCGGTTCTTCAGCGAGGAATTTCCCGATGCCGTCGCGCTCATGCCAAATCTACTCGATGATTTTAGAAACAATCCGACTGGCTCGTTGGTCACGATTCGTTGCGCGCCCTGGTTCTACAAAGACAAGGTTGCACTCGTAGGCGACGCCGCTCACGCGGTGGTGCCATTTTACGGCCAGGGAATGAACGCGGCGTTCGAAGATTGCGTCGTGCTCGACGAATGCCTGGCGGAATTCGCATCCGCCACGGCGGGTCCGTCCGTTGGCGGACAAGATCGACAACGTGCGTTCGCCGAGTATTTCCTAAAGCGAAAAGTAAATGCCGACGCGTTAGCTGATCTCGCCGTCGAAAATTTTATCGAGATGCGTGACAAAACCGCGTCGCGCACGTTCCGGGCCAAAAAAAAACTCGACCATTTCCTCGAAGCCGCGCTCCCCGGCATCTACTTACCTCTTTATACAATGGTGACCTTTACAAGGATTCCGTATGCCCAAGCAGCTAAACGTGCTCGATTCCAAGATAGAGTCATTTACGGTTCTCTCGTGGGTGTGATCGTGGTGTTAATCGGTCTGCTGGCGCTCGCATTCACCTAAGCTGCCGCTTACACCACCTGTCACGCCGAAGCTAGGCGAAGGCGGATGGTCACGTTCACGCGCATTCCGTGCAAGACCGCATCGTTTACGCCGGGTTAATCGCCATCGCGGCGTTATTGATCTGCACCCTTCTTCGGTTCGCAGGCTAAATCAAAAGATGCCCGGCGAGGGCGATGGGCTGGTGAAGTTTTGTCCGCCTCCTCGATGTCCGCCGTGATGATGTGGATGATCCTCGGAAGCATCGGAGGCGTCATGCGTACACCCGGCAGCAAGCAATGCACATGCAACGAGAAGCAACTTCAGTTTTCTTTCCCGCCAGGCGAACAATAGAGATCGGTGCATAATGGAAAAGACCGTTTGCGGCCAGAACGGTTACGCAATTTTTTCGCACGGCCGGCTGCTGAACGACGCCGTCAGGGGCGCTGCTGTCGCGTCCGATGATGAGCTTCCTGTTCGAGCACCGCTACAACGTTGTTGAACCCTTTGATGTCGGCGGCACTTACGCGTCGCACGACGTCCCGTTCCAAATCTGACAAGTGACGGCTGACGCGGCGCGCCAACTTTCGGCCCCTGGCAGTCAGCGTGACGAGAAAGGTGCGGCGATCTGTTTTCCCAACTTCGCGCGTGACCAAGCCGCGCTCGGTGAGCCGATCGAGAATGCTGGTCAGTGTGGATCTCTTGTGGGCAAGGCCGCGGTGGAGATCGGCCACGTTTGCGGAAGAGCGATGGGCGAGGAGCGCGAGAATATGCGCTTCTCCCTGGGTCAATCCGGGTTCGCGCAACGCGTCAAGAAACAGGCCGATCCGGTGTGTGGCGCGGTGAACTGGATGAACAAAACGCAGTGGCATCGAAGGAAAGCGGTTTCAGATCAGGTTCCACCCAAGAAGTCCGGGCGTGCTCACTGAAAAGCCGCTCTCGCGAATAATAAGTGAGTGGAAAATTCCTTTCCGGCAAGCGCGGATTGGCATGAACGATTTTCTCCAAGCTCTCGCCACCGGCTGACGCGTGTGCTCGCGAAAGAAGGTGGACCCAAAACAGTGTGATCGTCTCATGGTATTTTTCCAATTTACCCGCGCAAGCCGCGAATCGTCGGAGCGTGTTCCGCATCTTAGCGGCAGCCTCGTCCACCGACGACGATTCGGAGAGATAAACCCAAGCCACGTGTAGGTGCGAAGCATGATGGAAATTTTTATTCGCGATCTCGCAGCGCTCGAGCGCGCGGGTGAGTTCGACGTCATTCATGAGCGCGTCCTTTTGCCAGCGTCTCATTGATCGCCGTCTCCCAGTGAACGCGCTGTTGTTCCGCCCAATCGGCATCTAGTTTTGCGACTTCCTCGTTTCCCTCCGGCGCAAGCGCAGAATGTCGATAGGTGATCGTTGCCCTGGACTGCTTCTCACCATCAGGCATGACTTGAATTTTGATTTCGTTAGCGGTGAAACCAGGAGTAACAAACACGTACTCGACGCGACCTTTTTTCTCTTCATAAGCGGTCAGCAGCCACAGTCCCTCTTTGCCATTGGTACTTGCCGTTGTGAACACAGCCCCATCACGTTGACCACCGTTTGCGGGATGAAGGAAACGAGGCGCCCAACTGGGGGCCCATTCCGCTTCGCGAACCGGTCCAAAAAGCGGCGTCACATCTGCAACCGATCCCTGCAGCACAATCGTGAATGACTGTGTGCGTTGTTCGAGTGCGGCTTTGGCCGGTACCGCCGCCGCGGCCTGCGTCAGTAGCACTCCATACCCCAGTATCATTAGAATATTGTTCATAAAGATATTACGATATCGTAGTATCCGAAACCGTCAACACATTTTAATCGTTATTTTGGAACTAATCTTGCCCCCTTTGCCATGTTTCACGTCGTTGCGATTGTAATATCGGCGCTTAAACTCCAATCCATGAGCACCGACCTCGCGCAGCTTGCGGCTGAGCGTTATGAAATTGCCGACGCGTTACATCGATTCGCGTTCGGACTCGATCATGGGGACGCCGATTCGCTGGCTTCTGCGCTCACAGAGGATTGCCTGCTGGATTTTCGGCCAGCCGGCAAAAAGCTCGGTCTGGATTTTCCAAAATTGACCGGAGGTCAGGCAATCGTCGATGCGCTGATTCCCCTGCTCGGTCCACTGGATACCAGTCACACCGTTAGCAATCTTCAAATCGAGATCAGCGAAGATTCGGCAACGCTCTACGCATACGTCTTGGCGCAACATTTCATGCCGCGAGAAGGTTGCCGTCCCGGATCAGAGAACGCGCTCTTGATGAACCGCTATGATTGCGAGCTAGTCCGCGATGGCGAGAAGTGGCGCTTCAAACGTATGACCATCGACAATGCCTGGGCACAGGGTAATCCGGAAATCCTCAACGCCTTGGCGCAGCAGCGCGTTCTCACCGCGAAGCCGAAGCCGCCGAAGTAATTTCGCGACCGCGCTTCTCTTGACAGTCTAGGGAAAAGATTGAACAATCCCTTTACCAAGACTGTCTAGGCATCCAATGAATCGTTATGTCGATCTCGCTTATTGCGCCATGCGAATCGTGATCGGGCTGTTGTTCGCTTGTCACGGCGGGACCAAGATCCTTGGCTTTCCAGCAAGCTCGTATGGCCCGGCGACGAATACGCTCGGCCTTGTTACTGGCTGGATTGAATTAATCTGCGGGTTCTTCGTGGCGCTGGGCTTTTTTGCCAGCGTCGGGGCATTTTTTGCCAGCGGTGAAATGGCGGTCGCATATTTTGTCGTCTCCGCCGGTCGCGGTTTTTTCCCTATCGCAAACGGAGGTGAAATGGCGGTGACATATTGTTTCGCATTTCTCTTTATGGTCTTTTACGGAGCCGGTCGCTGGAGCGTTGATTTCGTGTTGAAAGAAAAAGCGTCGGCCGCACGCGCGACGGCCTAAGTTTTATGGCAAAGGAAAAACCCGATCTCGTTTACGGGACGCTCGACATGTTGATCTTGAAAGCGCTCCAGCACGATCCGCGGCATGGACTCGCGATCGCCGATCGGATTCAGCAGATGTCAAAAGAGATTCTGCACGTCGAGCAAGGTTCGCTTTATCCCGCGCTCTATCGTTTGGAAGCGCAAGGCTGGATTAAAGCCGAGTGGGGCGTTTCCGATAACAATCGCAAGGCGCGTTATTACAAACTGACGGCGGCCGGCCGCAAACAATTGGCTGCCGAAAAGGAGCATTGGCTGCGGATTACCAAAGGAATCGATTTCGTTCTCGCCGGAGGCTAACAAATGCCGCAACTTCGCGCCTGGTTCTCTCGATTGCTCGGATTGTTTCGCAAAAACCGACGCGACGCTGAGATGGCGGAAGAAATTCAGCAGCATGTCGATCTTCTGACCGAGCGCAACATCGGGGCTGGGATGTTGCCACACGAAGCGCGCAACGCAGCGCTTCGACAATTTGGCCGCGTCGAACAGATCAAAGAAGCGGCGCGCGAACAGCGTGTCTGGCGATGGGCCGATGAGTTTGTTCAGGACATTCGCTTCGGCGCGCGAATGCTTTGGCGCACTCCGGGCTTTTCGATTCTGGCGATTCTTTGTTTGACGCTCGGGATCGGAACAAACGCCGCGGTGTTGAGTTGGATCGAAGGAATTTTGATTCGCCCCTACCCCTTGGTCGCGCACCAGGACCGCATGTTCGCATTGAACGCTACAACGCGCGGCCAGACAGGATTTACTGGACTTTCGTATCCTGAATTCCTCGATTACGAAAAAAATTCCACGCTCTTCAAGTCGTTCATCGTTGATCGAATCACGGGCACGACACTGAGTGTGGGGGATCGCGCCGAACGCGCGTCTGGTGCAATTGTCTCAGCGAATTATTTCGGTGCGCTCGGTGTGCAGCCGGTTCTCGGTCGGGGGTTTAGACCAGAAGAAGGCACGGGACGCAACGCGCATTCGGTGGCCGTGATCGGTTACCGGACTTGGAAGGATCGTTATGGCGGCGATCCGAACATCATCGGCAGAATGCAATATCTTAACGGCGTTCAGCACACGATCATCGGTGTCGCGCCTGAGAAATTTCACGGCACCTTCATCGGTTACTCCTTCAGCTTTTGGGTGCCAACCTCAATGCAGGAAACGTTCGACACCACTGGCTACAAACTGGAAGACCGCGGCGCGCGCTGGATCGAAGGCTACGCATTTCTCAAACCCGGCGTGACACGTCAGCAAGCGGACGCCGAGCTTCATGCAATTTCGCAACGGCTGGAGAAAGATTACCCGGAAACAAATCGCGGTCGCGAGCTCTCGCTTTTGCCGTTGTGGAAAACACCGTTCAACCAGGCCGGCAACATGTCGTCGACGCTCGCCATTACGATGGCGGTCGTGTTTTTTGTTCTGCTGATCGCCTGCGCGAACGTCAGCAACCTCTTGCTAGCGCGCTCGCTGCTGCGCCGGCACGAGATGACGATGCGTCTTGCCCTCGGCGCGGGGCGGCGTCGTTTGATTAAACAACTTTTCACTGAAGGGTTGCTTCTTGCCTTGATCGCCGCCGTCGGTGGAATCGCCGTGGCGTATTGGTGTCGCAACGCGCTCGTCCTCGCGTTCCCTTCACCTGCGGCCGGAATCGTAACTGATTTTCCAGGACAAATCGACTGGCGTGTGCTGGTGGTGAGTGTAGCGATCTGCATCGGAGCTACCATGCTCTTTGCGCTCGTGCCGGCGATTCAGGCGAGTCATGTCGATCTTTCTGGCGCGCTCAAAACCGAGGGCGGTGGGGTAGTAGGTGGTAGCAGCCGCTCGCGTCTGCGCTCCAGTCTGGTTCTGGTTCAGGTGTCATTAAGTTTCGTCTTGCTGGCTGGCACGGGCTTGATCTTGCAAAGCTTGCAACGAATGCAGAATGCCAGCCCGGGTTTCTCTACCGATGTAATCGTGTCAGGCGCCGACTTGTTCTCCGCTGGCTACAACTTGGAACGGGCTAGGGCATTCCACACGCAGTTACTTGACCGCGTCCGCGAAATTCCTGGTGTCGAATCGGCGACTCTGACGCGATTGATGCCGTTTAGTTACGGCGTTTTCTCTTCCGCGCCACTGCAGATCGACGGCTATCAACCCGCGCCCGACGAGCAACTAAACGTATCCTACAACGAAGTAGCTGAGGATTACTTTAAAACCTTACGTATTCCAATTGTAGCTGGACGCGAATTCCAACGCATGGATGACGAGAACGCAGTGCCAGTAGCTATCATCAATGAAACGATGGCTGCTAAGTATTGGCAGGGAAAGGATCCGATCGGGCAGCGACTAAAGCTAAAGGATCGTTGGCTGCAGATTGTCGGCGTGGCAAGAAACGTGAATTACGAGAACAAGCTGGAGCTACCCAGGGCATTTTTCTATGTGCCGACGCGACAGAACTTCTTTGTCAGCAATAACCTTCTTATCAGCACGCGCGAGACTCCGGCGGCGATCAGCGGTGCGCTCGCGCGTGAAGTGAAAGCGCTCGATGCTACGCTGGCGCCGACCGCTCCATTCCGAGTGCAAGAACAAGTGGACAGGAAGGGTTACACGCAGCGGCTCGCCGCCACATTGATCGCGATCTTTGGCGCGATGGCTTTGTTTTTGGCCTCGATCGGATTGTATGCGGTGATGTCGTATTCGGTTTCGCAAGCGACGCGTGAGCTCGGCATGCGAATGGCGCTCGGCGCGGGAGCACAAGACATTCTCCGGTTGGTTCTTTCACGGGGATTGCGGTTAACAATCGCGGGAATCGCGATCGGTGGAGTAGCAGCCCTTCTGCTCACCCGCTTGATGAGCAATCTGCTTTACAAAGTAAGTCCGCGCGATCCGGTCGCTTTCGGTCTGGCGTTGATCATTCTGCTCGCGGTTGCGCTGATCGCATGTTTTCTGCCCGCTCGTCGCGCCACGCGGATCGATCCCGTCCGCGCGCTCCGGACGTAACCTCAACTGCTGAGCTTAGGCTGTCGCGCGTGTTGACGTGCGCGCATGCGGCGTAGAGCATTCAGAAATGCCGCCGCTGACTTACGCAAATTATCTTGATCTGGAGAAGTTGCTCACGCTGCAGAAGCCGCGGTCAACGCCGCCGGAGCACGATGAGATGTTGTTCATCATCATTCATCAAACCTATGAGCTTTGGTTCAAACAGTTGCTCCATGAGTTTGAGAAAATAAAAAAGGATTTTTCAGCGGGCGATTTGTTCGGCGCGATTCATTCCTTCAAACGGGTCCGGACGATCATGAAAGTGTTGGTGGCGCAGATCGACATTCTCGAGACGATGACGCCGACGTCGTTCTCGAGTTTTCGCGACCGGCTGGAGACGGCGTCCGGTTTTCAATCGATTCAGTTCCGTGAGATCGAGTTCGTGCTCGGTTACAAACGCGAATCGACGTTGAAATACGTGAAGCCGGATTTTCCAGGCGCGGATCGGCTGCAGCAACGACTGCGCGAACGCACGGTGATCGATCATTTCTACGATTTTCTGGAAAAGCGCGGCGCGAAGATTCCCGCCGAATTGAAAAACCGGGACCTTTCGCAACCGAACGGACCAAATGAGCAGGTCCAGAAAGAAATTTTGCGGCTCTACAAAAGTTTACCCGAAGTCTCGATCCTGTTCGAACTCATGACCGATTTCGATGAGGGACTGCAGGAATGGCGCTATCGCCACATCAAACTGGTGGAGCGCACGATCGGCGCGAAAAAAGGCACCGGCGGATCTCCCGGCGTGCCATTCCTAAAAGAATCATTGTTTAAGCCAATCTTCCACGATCTCTGGGCGATCAGGCACGAGATGTGACCGCGGCACAAAGGGCCGCGGAATGACGAAGCACGAATGTCGAATTTCGAAATCAGAGACCGAGGAATTCGCGGGCGGTGCCGGAGAGAACTTGCGCCTTTTCTCTTGCAGAGAATTTAATCGAGTCGATGAGTTTGCCCGGGTGCGCTTCCCCGAGCGGGAACGGATAATCCGAACCGAACGCAACGCGCCGCGGTCCGAATAATCTGAGCAGTAGTTTCAGCGCGTCAGGGTCGTGGACGAGGGAATCGACAAAAAACCGCGCCGGCATATTGCCACGCGCGAGATAGCTTCTTGGGTTTTTTGTGTTATCGATCGCAACCAAATCCGGACGCACTTGAAATGCGTGTTCGATTCGTCCGATTGTGAATGGGAACGCGCCACCGCCATGGGCAAAGGCGACGCGAAGTTTCGGAAATCGCTCGAACACGCCGCCAAAAATCATCGAGCAGATGGCGAGCGACGTTTCGGCCGGCATTCCGACGAGCCAAGGCAGCCAGTAATTCGGCATGCGCTCTCTGCCGAGCATGTCCCACGGATGAACGAAGATCGCCCCGCCAAGTTGCTCGGCCACACTCCAGACGGGCTGCAACGACGCATTGTCCAAATTCAAGGTGTCGATGCGACCGGTGTGAGGGTTCGCGTCCACGTGCGTGCCAATCTGCGCGCCGCGCAATCCCAATTCACGGATACATCGTTCGAGTTCGCTCGCGGCCAGATCGGGATCTTGCAATGGAATCGTCGCCAGCCCCGCGAATCTTTTGGGATGACCACGAACTACTTCGGCAATGTGATCGTTCAACCGCCGCGACAGATCGAGCGCATCGGACGGCTTCGCCCAATAGCTAAACATCACCGGCACAGTCGAAAGCACCTGCATCGACACTTTCTCTCGGTCGCACTCCTCGATGCGACGTTTCGGATCCCAAACGTTGTCGGTGATCTCGCGAAAAACGCGCTCACCGATCATCATCCGGGCACAGCACGGTTTGTAGTGATCGAGCCTAACGAAGCCGCTGTAGCCATATTTCGCGTCGAGGTCGGGCCAATTGCGCGGGAGAATGTGGGTGTGAATGTCGATCTTCACTTAAAGCAAGTGAAGTGTGACAAGTGACGAGTGACAAGAGCGAATCGACCCCCTCACCTCAATCCTCTCCCTGCTTGGGGCGACGAAGGCAGAGATCAAGAAAGTGACGGGTGATGAGTGGCCAGTAACGAGAAGCTGAAGGTTAGAAGACGGTGTTGTTTGCAAACTCGTCCCTTGTCACTGATCACTTCTTGAATGGTTTGACGGGTTCGGGCTGTGGAACCTTCGTGCCGCATTTCTTGCATGTGCGGCGCGCATCGTCATTCCAAAAATCGAGCATTGCTTTGCTGAAGTGCTCGACGATATCGGCGCAATCGAAATCGATGTCTTCAACCAGCGCTCCGCATTTTTCACAGTAAAAGATCACGTGTTCGTGCTCGCCTGGCGGCCGTCGTCGCTCGACGACGACGCCGATCGTGTCGGGCGGGCGGACGGGGGCATGCGGAACATTCGGCGGAATGAAGAAGGTTTCGCCTTCGCGCACGATATGATCGACAATGCGGTCGCCTTCGCGGATGCGCACTTTGATGTCGCCTTTGAGCTGATAAAAATATTCTTCGGAGTCGACCAAGTGAAAATCGTTCCGCGCGTTCGGGCCTTTGATCACCATCACAAAAAAATCCCGCCCGTCGTAAAGATAGCGATTGCTGACCGGCGGCTTGAATTTTTCGCGATTTTCTTCGATCCAATTTTGCAGATTAATCGGCGGCTGAACGGCGCGCGGCGCGCGTTCTTTGGGAGATGAGGACGGAGGCTTGGTGAGCGTGGCCATGAAACGAGCGTATTTCGATCGATGCGGATGGTCAAACCAGCGTGACGCTGGAAGCAGTATTTCAATGTTTCGTATTGCACCGCCTAACCAACTGCGCGTTAATATGCGCCGCTTTATGAAACAGGCCCGGTTACTTCAATTCGCGCTGGTGGGAGCGATCGCGGTTTTGTTTTGCAGCTGCGAGGAAATGCCGCAGCAGATACAGAAGCCGCTCGCGGCCATAATGCCGACACCAGCGCCGGGTTGGTGGAATGATGAAGGCGCCCGCGGTGGTGAGCCGCGCATGATTGTTCATATCGGCGAGCAGAAGGCCTATTTCTACAGAGGCAAAAATCTCGTCGGCGAATCCACCGTCTCCACCGGAAAACCGGGCTTTTCCACACCGCCTGGTCATTACACCGTTCTGGACAAAGATCGAAATCACGTCTCGACCATTTTTGGCGATTATGTCGATGACGCAGGTAATGTTGTGAAGCAGAACATCGACTCGCGGAAGGACCGACGACCTCGTGGCTCGCATTTCGATGGCGCGCGAATGCCATATGCCATGTTCTTCCGAGGAGGTTACGCAATGCACGAGGGCTACGTCCCGCCATTTGCGGCCTCCCATGGCTGCATCCGCTTGCCCAAAGGCATGGCCGAACATTTCTTCAACGCCGCATCCGTCGGCACACCCGTGGTGGTGAAAGAATAAATGTCCGAACCGAACGCCGAGGAATCCGAGAAAGCTAATCCAGTCCGACTTCGCTATAAGATTATCGCGTACGTGGCGGCCTGGATTATCGCGTTGCTTTTAACGGCTCCAGGACTTTGGGCGCTCGCATGGATGTTTCCGCTTGGTCTTGTCGCCGTGATTAATCGCCACGCTGCGAATGCGGGCGGTTGGGGAGTGCTGATTGGCGGTTACGCGGTCTACGTTGTTCACGGTTATTTCTACTTCCGCTCGAAAACCGTGATGAGAACAGTGGTTCTCTACGTCATTCTGGTTGCATTACTCGTCGCCAATGTCGCTGGCTGCCATGAAACGATGGTGATCGGCCACTGAGCTGATCAGCCGATCAGTTCGAAGAACTTCTTCATGTCGATGTTGCCACCGGAAACGATGGCGACGATCGGACCTTTGCCTGCTTTTCCAGTCAACGCGGCGGCCAATGGCAGCGCGCCGGCACCTTCAGAAATGATTCGTGCTTTTTCAGCCATCATTCGCATCGCCTTCTTCGTTTCTTCCAAAGTGACGACGATGTAATCGTCCACCAGCGGCTTCATGCGCTCCCACATTCTTGGGAACATGCTCTGGCCACCCGCTCCATCGACGAACGACGCTTTCCAGTTTTTGAAAATCTGCGGCGAACCTTTGGCGAACGACAACGCTGCCGGCGCAGCTGTTTCGGGTTCGGCACCGAAAATTTTAACCTTCGGTTTGATTGCCTTGATCGCGCTCGCCACTCCGGTGATTAACCCGCCACCGCCAATGCTAGCGATAATCGCGTTCGTGTCCGGTGCATCTTCCAAAATCTCAAGACCCATGCTTCCGTGACCGGCGATGAAATTGTGATCGTCGAACGGATGAACGAATGTTCCATCGACGCCGGGAAACGCGCGATCATCGAGCGCTTTCCAAGCGACGTCGTACGAAACGAGAACTAATCGTGCGCCGAGTTCGCGCATTCGCGCGAGCTTCGATTCGGGCGCAGTTTCGATCGCGACCACGGTGCAAGGAACACCGGCCTGTCGTGCGGCGTAAGCGACCCCCTGCCCTGCGTTTCCCGCGCTGATCGTCCAGACGCCGCGTTTGCGATCTCGTTCAGAGAGAAGCGCGACTGCATTGGCAGCGCCGCGCAACTTGTAAGCGTTAATCGGTTGGAGATTCTCCAGCTTCAATCGAATATCCGGAAAGTTTGGACCAAGCTCCAAAGGAACGAGCGGCGTCCGGACGATTGTTCGCGCGATCCGCTGCCGCGCGTCTTTGATTTCGTCCAGCTTGATCGGCCGGACAGGGTCGAGCGTTGCAGGCATCTAGTGTCGATCCATTCGACTGCGCTCAGGACAAGCCTTACCCGGGCGGCCAGGCGAGAGCGCGTTTGCCTAACAAATGAACGTGCAAATGCGGCACGCTTTCGCCCGCGTCCGGTCCGCTGTTGATGACAACGCGATAGCCGGTTTTTTCCACGCCGAGTTTTTTCGCCAGCTCACCCGCGACCAGCAATAATTTCCCAAGACTGGCGCGCTCGGCTTCAGTGGCGGCGGCCAAACGCGGGATTACTTTTTTAGGAACGATCAGCACATGGACCGGGGCTTGTGGATTTACATCATGAAAAGCAATCGCGTCGTCATCCTCCCAAATAATTTTCGCCGGGATCTCACGTGCGATAATTTTTTCGAAGATCGTCATGGCAAATTGTCGGACTGAGGAATCACCGCAGCGAACATTTTAGCCGCTCACTGGTCGTCGATGTCAGTCGCTCACGAATGAAGCAAACAATTTCTTCCCGTAAAGAGTCGCATGCGCGTGTCCAGACTCGGGTGCAGCGCAAATGTTTTACACACGACTGCAACGAACAGAGCTGCAAATTGTCCACGCCGGTCTCGATTAACGAACTGAGTCGTTTTTCAAGAAGATCAAAGAAGGCGAGCTCATAACCGCTGCCAGCTTGATGCGCGATATCAACCAACGAAATCGAAATGGGAGGCGGCGCCGGTGCGAAATAGGGAATGATTTCCTTGTAGCCGATCGCTTTCAGGACGTACTGCACTGTTTCTTGAAGCTGCTTGAAGGCGACGACGTTCTCGTCGTTACGAAGATGCAAATAAAACGCGATGCTCTCGGTGACGTGTTCGGTCAGCCACCAACTCGGATAACCGGCCTGATCGGCGGCGCGATTGATCGCGGCGTGCAACCAATTGCGGTCGAACTCAAAAAGCTGACCTGAATCGCAGCGCAAATATGGAAACTCTTCTTTAAACGCGACCATGGTTCACTTGATCGGGTGGAAATAATTCACGCTGCTTTGAATCAGGCTTGGCCGTCTTGCCCAATGCGTGGATAGCGTCGACGAATTGATCGACATCTTCGAAGCGGCGATGAACCGAGGCGTAACGGAGATACGCGACTTCATCGATGCCGCGCAATTTTTCGAGGACCTTTGCCCCAATCGCGATGGATTGGACCTCGCGGCCGCCGGTTTCCAAATCGTGCACGATTTCATCGACGAGCTGCTCGAGCGTCAGCAAACTGGTGGAACGCTTTTCGAAAGCTTTGGCAATGCTCCCGGCCAGCTTGCGGCGATCGAACGGCTCGTGGGTGCGATCGCGCTTCACCACGCGCAAGTCGGAGCGCTCGATCTCCTCGTAAGTGGTGAAGCGATATCCGCATTTGAGGCATTGGCGGCGCCGGCGAATGCTGGAGCTATCGCGAGACTGACGTGAATCGATTACTTTGTCATCACGCGAGCCGCACTTGGGGCAACGCATAGTGTTAAATGGCTATTTACACACCACGCGTTGTGGCGTCAACGATCTTTAACGCTTGGAATTGTTGTTCGGTCAGGCCGCGACTGCTTTACGCGGCGCACTCTTCTTTGGTTTTCTTTCGGCGAATTCGAAACCGACTTTCCCGTTTTCCAATTTAAGGTGCGCCGAGAATGGGCGACCTTTCTTGGAAACAAACTTCGGGAGCAAATCGGTTTTTCCGGTCGTAATCAATTTTTGCACCTGCTCTCTCGGAATTTCGCGGTGCAGGATGTTCTTGCTGATGCGGAAGGTGCAGGTCTTTTCCTTGGAAACCGCGTTCTCGCAGGCATAGGCGCGATCCAGCACGTAAACCTGACCTTTCTGGCAAATTGGACAAAGCCCGAGCGCTTCGTGCTTCTCTGTGTCGATCTTAATGGGTTGATCGTGACCGTTTTCGCCAAAATCGAAGGCCGGTTTGAAATCTTCGCCGAGTTTAACAGTCGCATTGAACTTACGCCCAACTTTGCTTCTGAAACCTTCGAGCGGGCCGACTTGTTTCTCAGTTAAAAGTTTTTCCAGTTCCGAACGCTCGAACAATCGTCCGGCCATTGTTTTCCAGACAATCAATTCGCAGGATCGGCATTTGAAGGTGCGGTAACTTTCATCGAATGGTCCGCCGCCGCACTTCGGACATTTCACGTCAAGCGGCTCGAAATCTCCGCTCACACTATCGCCCTCGAAATTTTTTGCCTTCTCAACGATTTCGCGGGTGAACTTCTTGATATGCGCCATGAAATCGTTGCGCTTCATCGCGCCTTTCTCCATCCGCTTGAGTTTGGATTCCCATTCGCCGGTCATTTCCGGCGAACACAACTCGGTCGCGCCGATGCCGCGTAAAAGCGTGATCAGCGCGAGTCCCTTCGCAGTCGCGATCAAGTCTCGCCCTTGCCGGTGAACGTAACCGTCGTGAATCAAACCTTCGATAATCGCCGAGCGCGTGGCCGGAGTGCCGAGACCTTTCTCGCGCATCGCTTCGCGCAGTTCCTCGTCCTCGACCAGTTTGCCGGCGCCTTCCATTGCCGAAAGCAGCGTCGCTTCCGTGAAACGCGCGGGCGGTTTCGTTTCGTTTTGCCTAACCTCGATGTCGAGGACTTTGGCGGGTTCGTTGGGCGAAATCGCCACCAGCGACTCTTCGCCCTGCTCTTCTGAAGCCGCTTCGCGTCCGTAAACCGCCAGCCAGCCGGGATCTTTGATGACTTTGCCTTCGGTCTTAAAAGCGTCTTTCTCCACTCGCGTGATTCGGGTCGTCACCTCGAACTGCGCCGCCGGGAAAAAGCCGCTGATAAAGCGGCGCACAATCATGTCGTAGATTTTCTGCTGGACCTCATCGAGCCCGTGCGGCGCCGTGCCGGTCGGAATGATGGCGAAGTGATCCGAAATCTTAGCGTTGTTGAAAGTCCGCTTTGAAGGTTTGACCCAATTTTTGTCGAGAACGGTGCGCGCATGCGGATTCTCGATCCTGCTCAAGGTCGATTTTACCGTCGGGATGTAATCCTCCGGCAAATAGCGCGAGTCGGTCCGCGGATAAGTAATGACTTTGAACCGTTCGTAAAGTTGCTGCGCGATCTGCAAGGTGCGTTTGGCGCTCAAGCCGCGACCATTCGCGTCCCGCTGCAAACTGGTCAGGTCGTAAAGAAGCGGCGGCGCTTGGGTGGTTGGCTTACGTTCTTCAGTCGCAACGCCGGTTTTGCCGAGACAGCGGTTTTTGATTTCATCCGCCGTCGTCTTGTCCCAAATCCGTTCCGGGCGTGCGTCTTCGTCGCCGTCTTTCGCGAAATCTTCCCGGAACCAGCGGCCGCGATACGAGCCGGCTTTGACTTCGAAATCGCCGAACACCTCATAATAGTTGCGCGGCTTGAAGTGATGAATCTTGTCTTCGCGCTCGGCCAGAATGGCGAGGGTGGGCGTTTGGACGCGACCAACCGGAGTCAGCTGAAAACCGCCGGTGCGATTGTTGAATGCGGTCATGGCGCGTGTCCCGTTGATCCCGACCAGCCAGTCGCTTTCGGATCGACAGACCGCCGCCTTCGAGAGTGGCACCATTTCCTCTTCGGAGCGCAAATGATTGAACGCCTCGCGGATCGAGTCCGTAGTCATCGACTGCAACCACAAACGGCGGATCGGTTTTTTGACGCCGCTGAGTTTGACCAGATACCGGAAAATCAGCTCGCCTTCACGTCCGGCGTCGCAAGCGTTGATCAGGAGATCGACATCGTGGCGTTGCATCAGGCGCTTGAGCATGTTGAAGCGGGCTTTCGTTTTCTCGATCGGCCGGAGCTGAAATTCGTCCGGGATAATCGGGAGATTGGCGAAGCTCCACTTCCCGCGCTTCACGTCGAGCTCGCTCGGCAAGGCCAATTCGACCAAATGGCCAAGCGCAGATGAGATGACGTAGCGCTCGCTCTCGAAATGGTCGCCTTCCTTTTTGAAACCACCCAGAGCGCGGGCGAGATCGCTCGCCACGCTCGGTTTTTCCGCGATGATCAGGGATTTAGACATTGATATTGAAGACCTTGCAAACGGGGGGAAGAGCAGGTCGCGGACGAGGTTAGGCGAGTTTCACGAAATATTTTCCGGGCAACTGCTTCACGAGCCGCTTCAGCTCAAGGCCGAGGAGAGTAGAAGAGACTGTGGCGCTTGGCAAATTGCATTTGGTGGCGATCTCATCAATGGGCGTCTCAGTCGCCTCAATCGCGTCGTAGACGCGACGCTCGTGATCAGAGAGCGGAGGCAATGGCCGCACCGCTGCTTCGGGCGATGGTTTTGTTTCGGGCAAAAGGATCTGCAGATCATCAAGAATATCGTTCGCGTCCATGACGAGTTTCGCGCCCTGCTGAATGAGGCGATTCGAGCCGATCGCGCTCGGCGCATTGATATGCCCCGGCACGGCATAAACCGCCCGGCCCTGCTCCAACGCTTGCGAAGCGGTTATGAGAGCGCCGCTGTTGACGCCGGCTTCGACTACGAGAATTCCGTGGCTCCAACCGGAAATGATCCGGTTCCGCATCGGAAACGTTTGCCGGTCGGGTTCGACCTCCATTGAGAATTCCGAAACAACCGCACCGTTACCGTCGCGAATTTTTTCGGCCAGCGCGCGATTTTCGGGCGGATATAATTTTGACAAACCTGAACCGATGACTGCGATCGTGCGCCCTTTCGCGGCAAGCGCGCCCTGATGAGCGGCAGTGTCGATCCCGCGTGCGAGTCCACTGATGACCGTCAATCCGGCATATGCCAGTTGATACGCGAGCTTTTTCGCGGACTCGCTCCCATAATGCGTGGTGCGGCGGGCGCCGATAATCCCGATTGCATGATGATCGCGGTCCCGAAGTTCGCCCCAAACGTAAAGAACGATCGGCGGCGCATGAATTTCACGCAGCGATTTTGGATAAGATGGCGACTCTTGCGTGATTACGGTCGCGCCAAAGTCTTTGACGCGTTTCAGTTCTGCCGGAAGATCGACAATCGATTCCCAATTTGAGATTTGATCGGCCACTTCGCTGCCAACCCCTTCGACCTTTCGAAGGTCAGCCCGTTTCGCGGCTAGGATTGCCGGCGGTTCTTTGAAAACTTGCAGCAACTTACGCAGCCGCACCGGCCCAACGGTCGGCAGCATGTTCAGCGCGATGCATGCTTCGGTCGCGTTCATGTTAACGCCAACCGCCGGTCACAACGTCGATCAAAACGGGATTTCGTCGTCGTCCGGATCTGCTGCGGCGCCGGCTTTCGGCGGCGGAGCAGGTTTGCTCGGTCGCGATTCCCCTGCGCCTTCGCCACTTTCGGCTACGGCACCGCCCGCGCCTGGCGGACGACCCCCGAGCAATTGCATCGTTTCGCCGATCACGCGCAGCTTGCTCCGTTTTTGCCCGCTTTGTTTATCGTCCCACGTATCCAGTTGCAGACGGCCTTCGATAAAAACCGGCCGGCCTTTTTTCAAATATTCGCCCGCGATTTCAGCAAGTCGCGACCAGAGGACAACATCGACAAAGGTGACCTCTTCGCGTTTTTCGCCGCTATCGAGCGTGTATTGACGATTAATGGCAATGCCGAGGTCGCAAACGGCGCTGCCTTTGGGGGTATAACGCACTTCGGGATCGCGCGTCAGATTTCCGAGGAGAATGACTTTATTGAAACTGGCCATGCGCCAGGTCTATCGCATTTACTTGGAGCGCGCCAACTTTTTCGCGGGCTTTTCCTTCCGCTCCTTCTTTTCTGCTTTCTCGCGCAGACGCTGGTAATGCTGGCGATACACTTCCGGATCGAGCTTGAATCTGGAGCGCAGTTTCGCGACCAGCTGCGGATCTGCGTGGAAAACAAAGTTCACATAAAATCCGGAGTCGAGTGGACCGGACGCATAGGAAAACTGGCGCTTGTCCATTTTTTGCACCTGCTCGATCTCAGCGCCTTCTTTTTTAAATTCGGATTCCAACCGGTCGACAATGTCATGGACGCTGTCCTCCTTCCCTTGCGAGTTGAGGACGAGCAACGCTTCATAACGATTCTTCATGGTTCTTCTTCTTCGATCTTGTTGAAAGTGTTCATCGCGGAAACGACGCCTTTGTCAATTGCCCATTTCACCGCGTCGGCCGCACGCGTGATCGTCGATCTTACGAGCGGTTTTTGCTCTTCGAAAAAATTACTGAGGACGTAATCGGTCGCTCCTTCGGCTGGCGCCGGACCGATTCCGATCCGCACTCTTGGAATTTCTTCGCTGCCGAATTCGACGATGATCGACTCAAGTCCGTTGTGACCACCTGGGCTGCCGCTCTGCCGGATCCGCAATCGACCAAGAGGCAATGAAAAATCGTCCAGCACGACCAATATTTCCTGCGGAGCAATTTTGAAGAACTGCGCGATTGCAAAAAGCGAATGGCCGCTGCGATTCATGTAGCTCGAAGGCTTGACCAAGAGAGCGTCGCCAAATTTTGCCGTAGCCGCGTCCCATTTGGCTGCTTTTTCCCATGCTAATCTGGACTCGTGAGCGAGAAGATCGACAACCATGAAGCCGGCGTTGTGGCGAGTGCGCGCGTATTCGGCGCCGGGATTGCCCAACCCTGCGACTAAGCGAATCGGTTTCTCTTCCACTGTCGCACCATCGAAATCCGAATCGGAACTCGATTCTACTTCTTTGGCTCTTTTTCTTTCGGAGCAGGAGCAGCTGGCGAACCTTTCGTCGGCGCTGTGGCACCCTTCGCACCAGCAGCCGGAGCAGCTGCTTCGCCCTCTTCCTTCTTGGCCGTGATCACTTCAGGACCGGCAGCAGCTTCGGCTTCAGCCGCGACCGGCTCTTCCTCAATCACCGGTGCCATTACTGAAAACGCGGTCAGATCGGGTTGAACTTTTGCGGTTACGCCTGGTGGAAGTTTGACATCACGAACGTGAATCGAATCCCCGATGTTAAGCGCCGAGACGTCGACCGTAATTTTGTCTGGCAGGTCGCGCGGTAAGCACTCGATCGCAAGCGCGCGCAAATTCTGGTCCAGCAGACCGCCGAAATTCTTCACGCCGGTCGGGATGCCGAGCGCTTCGAGCGGAACGTCGGCTTGAATTTTTTCGTCCATCGAAATCGCGTGAAAATCGACATGGAGGACGTCGCCTCCGACGGGCGAGTGCTGAACTTCCTGTAATAGCGCAGTCCGAGTCCCGTTGTGACCGGCGATCTCCAGTTCCACCAGAATGTTTTCGCCCGAGGCGTGGCTGAGCATGGCGTTGATGTCGCGCGCGGAAACCTGGAGCGGTTGGGATTTTTCCTTCCCGCCATAAACAACGGCCGGAACAATCCCGCGCGCTTTCAATCGGCGCGCTGCCGAACGTCCGATCGCAGTCCGCGGTTCAACTTTGAGCTTAACTTGCTTTGCCATGTTGGTTAGTTGTCGATCTTAAACAGCGACGAAACCGACTCATCGTTATGGATCCGTTTCATCCCCTCACCGAGCAGCTCGGAGACGCAGAGCACGGTGGTTTTAAATCCTTCCACCGGGCGAACCGGCGTGCTGTTGGTCGTTATTAATTCCTCAATTTTGGACTTTTGCAACCGGGGGATGGCGACATCGACCAGGACCGCGTGCGAGACGCCAGCGTAGATTTTCTTGGCCCCGCGCTTTTTTAAAAGCTCTGCCGCCGAGGTAAGCGTTCCGGCGGTCTCGGTCAGATCGTCCACCAGCAGCACATCGTGATCGTTTACTTCGCCGATCAAATAGAGCGCTTCGGTTTCGGTCGCGCTCTTTCGTTCCTTGGCCACGATTGCCAAATTCGCGCCGAGCGCTTCAGCGTAAGCCGAGGCCATCTTTAAACCGCCGATGTCCGGTGAAACGACGACCGTTTTCCCGGTCAGCATTTGCCGGAGGTACTTAATTAATACGGGCAGCGAATAAAGGTGGTCGACCGGGATGTCGAAAAAGCCCTGCACCTGCTGGGCGTGCAGATCCATCGTGAGCACGCGATTGACCCCGGCCGCGAAAAGTAGGTTCGCAATTAATTTCGCCGTAATCGGAACCCGCGGCTTATCTTTGCGGTCCTGTCGCGCATAGCCAAAAAACGGGATAACCGCTGTGATTCGGTCGGCGCTGGCGCGTCGCGCTGCATCCACCATGATGAGCAGCTCCATTAAATGTTCGTTGCTCGGTGGTGACGTTGGTTGAATCAAAAAAACGTCACGGCCACGAACGTTCTCCTCGATCATCACGTAGGTCTCGCCGTCGGGAAACGAGCTGATCGTGGCCTGGCCAAGCGGGACGCCGATATATTTGCAAATCCTCTCGGCCAACTCACGATTAGCTGTGCCGCTAAAAACCTTCATTTCCGGCTGAAGCGCGAACATGAGGGGCTAAATTAGGCGTGCGAACTCAACATTGGCAATGAACAACTTGCCAGAAAGGAACTCTTTCGCGAATGGTACCTGCCTCCATGAACGCTGATGCGATCCGTATTAACCGACCCGCGACAAATTCGCGATTGTTTGCGCACACGCGCTGGGATGCAGTTCCAGCAGCCGCGGGTCTTTTTCATCTCGCTTATTTTCTCGGGCTCTTCTTTCTCTACCCGCACGCGCCGCTCTGGGTGATGCTGATCCTAGGGGTCATTTACTCGCTGATGGTGAATGCGAACATCAACGGCGTCGGCCATAACTTTATTCACAACCCGTTCTTTCGTTCCAAAATCCTGAATCGTCTTTTTGGAATCACGCAATCGATCGGCTGCTGTTTTTCGC
>WNFX01001792.1_pt1 | contig 26926 bp, 25 predicted proteins | sample 5400111 | NCBI WGS metagenome assembly WNFX01 (sample SAMN13153363, study PRJNA577476) | soil metagenome | isolation source: 40 cm soil or saprolite under grassland replicate 1 | place: USA:California | collected 2016-06-15
GGCATCATCCCGACCATCTCGGTCGGGATCACCCTGATGCTGACCAACGCGGTCGTGCGCGGGATCGTCATCAACGCGTCCCACCTCCCGGACCACGTAAGGCTTTCCGAGCTCGGCGTCGCCTGGCTGCCGCCTCTGACCTTCACCGCGGTCGGGATGATCGTCTTCCTGGCCGCCGTTCAGCTGGTCATCTTCGCCGTCACCGCGCTGCTCAACACCTTGCGCAACATCACTCAGCAGCTGCTGCAGAACTCGGTCTCGATGCGCATTCAGCTGATGGTCATGGAGAAGGCCGCGTCGCTCGACCTTCCGTTCTACGAGGACCCGGCTTCATACGACCTGCTGCGGCGCGCGCAGAACGATTCCATCAACCGCCCGGTCCTGATGATCGCGACCGCTTTCGGTCTCCTGCAGACGATCCTCACGCTCGTCACGATGATCGCGTTCATCTTCGGGGTCAGCTGGATCCTGGCGATCATCGTGCTGCTGTCGCCCGTTCCGGCCTTCATCGCCGACACCAGGTATGGGTGGCGCGGCTACAACATCGCGCGATGGGGCTCGCGGTTGCTCCGGCGCATGAACTACATGGTCAGTCTCGTGACGACTGATTCCTTCGCCAAGGAGGTGAAGCTGTTCGGGCTCGGTCACTACTTCATCGACCGCTACCAGCTCGTCGCCAACGCCTTCTACGCCAGCCAGCGCGCGCAGGTGGTGCGCCGGTACATGACCGGCTTCGCGCTGGGCAACCTGAGCACGATCGTCACCTCGATCACGTACCTGTACATCGCACTCCAGGCGATCGCCGGCCGGCTGACGCTGGGCGCCCTGACGGCCTATACCCAGGCCGCGGTCCAGGTGCAGAACTCGATCCAGAGCCTCCTGGGCGGCTTCTCCGGAATGTACGAGCACAACCTCTACCTCAACAACCTGATCGAGCTCATGGCCCAGCAGCCGTCGCTGCCGGTGGCCGCCAACCCAAAGCCGGTGCCCAAGCCGTTGCGCGGCGAGATTCGCTTCGAGAACGTCACCTTCGCCTACCCAGGTGCGGAGGCCCATGCCCTGACGGAGGTCTCGTTCACAATCAAGCCGGGCGAGACGCTCGCGGTGGTCGGTCGCAACGGCGCGGGCAAGACGACGCTCTTCAAGCTGATCTGCCGCCTCTACGACCCGACGGGCGGCCGGATCCTGATCGACGGCGTCGACATCCGGGATTACGAGCCAGACGACATCCGCCGCCAGATCGGCGCGATGTTCCAGGACTATGTCGACTACCAGGCGACCGCCAGCGAGAACATCGGCCTGGGCAACGTGCCCGAGATCGCCAACCGCGACGCTGTGGTCAGCGCAAGCAAGCAGGCGGGGTCGGACGAGCTCATCGCCACGCTTCCAGCCGGCTACGACACGGCTCTGGGCAAGTGGTTCGACGCCGGGGTCAACCTGTCGGGAGGCGAGTGGCAGAAGGTGGCGCTGGCCCGCGCGTTCATGCGCGAGGACGCTCGGATCCTGCTCCTCGACGAGCCCACCTCCGCGCTCGACGCGCAGGCCGAGTACGACCTCTTCGAAAGACTGCGTTCGCTGACCCGTGGCCGGACGGCGGTCTACATCTCGCACCGCTTCTCGACGGTCCGGCGAGCCGACCGGATCATCTTCCTCGAGCACGGCGGGCTGGTCGAGGAAGGCACGCACAAGGAATTGATGCGTTTGGGCGGCCGCTATGCGAGGCTCTTCCGCATGCAGGCCGCCGCCTACACCGGCGAAGACATCGAAGAGCTTGTCGGGGACGTCGGCTAGGCCGGCTTTGCTGAGCGGCGCCCTGCTGGGCGTCGCCACCTTCGCTTTCTACATGATCGGCTCGAACCGCTCGTTCGGCTACGACGCGGCCGCCACCTTCGCCAACTTCATCGCGACCCCGTCGATCTGGGACGCGTTTGCAATTCGGTCGGTGATCCCGACCGTCCCGGTGACCCAGGTCGCGACCAACGACCACGTCCTCCTTTCCCTGTTGAGCCACCTCATCTTCTCGGCGACCGGCTCGCGCAGCGAGGTCGTGTACCGTGTGCTGCCCGCCCTGGCGGCCGGTGGAACGGTGGGGATTTCAACGGCCTTTCTGGCCCGCCGGTTCGGCCTGCTCGCGGGGCTGAGCGCCGGCCTTTACATCGCCACCGACCCATTGTTCGTCGACAACAGCCGCGACCTCCGCGGCTACAGCCTCGCGGCCCTCGGCTCGGTCGTGGCGACCCTGAGCCTCAGCGGCCGGTGGACGCGCGGCCGGTTGATCGCCTACGCCGTGATCATGGGGCTCGCGATCGCGGCCCAGCTCTTCGCCGTGGTCGTCCTCCTGTGTCATATCGCCTGGATCGCGACCCGGCGCTCCCAAACCGAGCTGATGCACGTCGCGCCGGCCTGGATCGCGGCGGCCGCGATCGGGCTGGGCGCCAGCGCGAACATCCAGGTCACAGAGTTCACGCAGCACGGCCTGCCCGCTTCGCAGTTCTACCCGACGTTTCCGCGCGACGCGATCTTCTTTCTGGTCGGCGCGCCGGTTTTGCTGCCGATGGGCTTGTGGCTCTCGAGCGCCGGGCTGGGTCTCTGGCTGAAGCGCCGCGAGCCGTGGTTGTGGTCGACCGTGGCGGTGCTGGCGGTCGTCGTGCTGGTCCTGTGGCTCGGGCTGCGTCCGGCGTTTCTCTACCCGCGCTTCTTCCTCTTCCTGGTCCCGGCTTGCGGATATCTGATGGCCGCGGCCATCGCCCGTTGGTGGGTGCTGGCACCTGTGGTGATCCTCGGCGCGGCGGCCGCGGTTCTCAGCCAGGCTTCCGGCTATACCCAGGACCCGCTGGCGCTGCCTCAGGCGGCCGCGGTGGTGGAGCGCATCCACGCCTCGGGCGGGCGGGCATGCGTGATCCACAGCGATGAGCAGGTCCTGAGCGCCTACACCTCGGACTTCACGGTCGTGACCCGAGCCGACCAGCTGGCGGGATGCGACGCGGTCGTGGTGGTCAGCTGGGGGATCGACCTGGCCCTGCGCGACCAGGCGGCGCAGGAGTTTCCGCGACTTACGACGCTGCCCGCTTACTACCCGGCGGTCGTTCTAGAAAGATGAGTGCCCGGTGCAGGCGTGCATGCCTTGAGGCGTTAGCTGGAGCACCCGAACCGCGCGGCCCCGCATGCGGTCACACCGCCAGCAGAACACGACAGCGTCGATTCCCCAGGGCAGAATCCCTTTGAGCAATACCTCGCGCTCCTTTCGATGGAGGGCCCAGCAGATGAAGAAATGCATCGAGCCCGAAGAATGTATCGGCTCTTCGCCGACAAAGCGAGGGAATTGCAGTTAAGAACTTGTGAAACGCGCTCAGGCCGGGTGGATCCGGTCGATCTTGGCGGCCAGGACGAAGTCGTTCTCGGTCAGGCCGCCGGCGGCGTGGGTCGTCAGGTCGACCCGTAATAAGCCGTAGCTGAGGTGCAGGTCGGGGTGGTGGCGTTCGGCCTCGGCGATGAGGGCGATCCGGTTGATGAGGTCGACACCCGGCATGAACCCCGTGAACCTAAAGGTCTTGGTTAGTGACAGGCGGCCGTCGATTTCGGCCACGCTCCAGCCCTCGAGCTGGGAGAGGAGGGAGTCGATTTCGCCGCGGGGGAGCGTCGGGGTACCGGGCTTGCAGACCACGCAGTGGCGCTCGGCGAGAGGCGTCGCCATCCCGCTGACCATGCTACGTGGGTGGGTAGAATGAGACCTCCCATGGGCGGCTAGCTCAGTGGGAGAGCGCTTGCCTCACACGCAAGAGGTCGTTGGTTCAAACCCAACGCCGCCCACCAATAGCGGCCCCGTCGTCTAGTGGCCTAGGACGCAGCCCTCTCAAGGCTGAGATCGCGGGTTCGAATCCCGCCGGGGCTACGCCATTGGTGGTGATGATGCGGAGATCAGGTCCGGCGACCAGGAGCTGGACTTTGCGGTTAGCCACGTCAGCTCCGCCTCGACCACCGCCGAAACAATTGTTCCTTCAGGTGTCGCCGCAAATCTCCCGAGGCTGGTGTTGGTTGCGCCTTCAGTTTCGCCTGACACGAGCACCTGCTCGGGCGGCGTCAGAACATGCCTTTCAGTCCTGCTGGTCGTGCGCCCCATGACGCTGATTTCAGGATTGACACGGACGGTGTTCCCGGCACGCTCTGCGACCGTGACACGCCTGAAGAGGGAAGAAAACTGCGCCAGCGTCGTAGTCGTTGGAAGTCTGAAAGACCCGCTCCCGGGGAGCGTGCACAACCTGCGCCTCCTCGAGGCGCACGTTCATCGACCTCCCAAGTCCGTTAAGTCGCCTTGTTCAGTGCGCGGCAACGGGCACCACCCCCAGCTGCTGCATCAGGTCCAGCTTGTCCCACTCCTCCCATTGCTCCGCGATCTTTCCAGCGGCTACCCGGAAGACGCTCATGCCCGTGAATCGGAAGGACCTCCCGCTCGCCGGGATGCCCAACAAGTTGCCACTTTGCGTGCCCTTAGCGGTCCAACGCACGGCTACCCTGTCTCCTTCCGCGAACATGTCTTCCGCCCGGACACGCAGATCGGGGACGGCGGCGACCCACATCGACCATTTCGACTTGGACCCCTGCAAACCAGGTGCTTGCCCGGGCATGGCTCCATGGTCGACGTAGTCCTGGGCCATGATCTCATCGGCTCGGTCCAAGTTCTTCTCGTTGAGGATTTCGTCAGTGAAGCGACGCACGATTGCTTTGCTCTCTTCTATGGACATGGAACCTCCTTTCTGATTGCCGACCTTGGCGGGTTCTCGAGCTTCGAGCAGTTCCTTCAACGTCTCGAGTTCTGCCTGGCCCTGTTTCTTGACAATGCGGAACAAGACCGACTCGGCCACCTTGAAGAAGCCACCTGGCTCGCCAACCGCTCCGACGGTGACCTTTGTCCCGTCCGCCGATGGCTCAGCCAGAAAGGTCAGCTCGAGAGGAAACGGAGAAGTGGTTTTCTGCACCAGCTGCCTGTTTGGCACAAGCTCAGTGACTTCGGCTGTTCCCTCGATGCGACGGCCCAGGAATCTGAGCACTGTGTGAATCTTGCTGCCCACCCGTATGGGACCTGGCGGGTCCGCTCTGGATTCGAGCATACCCGACCTCCATTCCGAAGCCTTAGCTGGATCCGTGCCGTAGGCGAACACTTCCTCGACGGGCCGCCTGATTTCACAGCTGATTTCGAGCTTCAACATAGGACTCGAGCCTCCTTACTCTCCTGCCCACAACGGCTGCCAGCGCACGACTGGCATAGTCGGCAGAATCGCAAGACAGCGCATCGGGCGTTCGCCCTATTGCAGGAGGTCTTGCTCCACCGCGAATAGGGTTGCCCCGGCCCGGGTGGAGACGCCGATCTTGTCGTAGATGGTGCCCGGCCGCGGTCAGCACGCTGTGCACGGCAGCAGCGTCGAGCCGGCCGGCGCGCGCTTCAGTCTCTAGCACTTCGGCGGCATGGTCAGCAGATAGCGCCAGCCGAAATGCCCGCGGCTCAGTCATGGCCTGATATGCGTCAGCGGCTGCCAGAAGGCGGGCGTCGCGTGAGATTTCGGCTCCGTGCGAACGGCGGTGATAGCCGGATCCGTCCAGTCGCTCGTGGTGCATGCCGGCACAAATGGCCAGCGGTTTGAGCGTTGCGGATCGCTCCAGGATCCGCTCTGAGTAATAAGGATGGAGCCGCACACGCTCCCACTCTCCATCCGTCAGTGGACTCGGCTTGTCCCAGATGCCGTTCGGTACACTCACCCGGCCGAGGTCGTGCACCAATCCCGACCGGCCCAAGTTCTTGCCGCCTGCCGAGGCACCACTGGCAAGTGCGGCCACACCGCGGGAGTGCCCGGCCATGCAGGGCGACTTCATGTCGACGAAGTCGGCGAAGGTCTCGAGGACGGAGTCGAGCCGGGATTCCGGCACCCATGGGTGCGGCTCCGGTTCCCGATGCAGCACAGCTTCCCACGGCGAGGTGACCTCGATCGCCGCCATCACCTCCTCTGCATGCTGGAGCAGGGTGCCTGCCACGGCTGGATCGTAGGCGTGGCCGGTGCGCGCTCTCAGCGATGCACGGAGCAGCTGACTTCCGCCCTCGCGATGCAGGACCTCGGCGTCGCGGGCCACAAAGACGATCCGGGCCGAGATCGGGATGTCATTCCGAGAGAAGCCCCTCGGAGCGCCTAGTCCGTCCCACCTCCAGTTCTCGTCTCCGAGAGCGCGCCGCACACCTGCGGGAAGGCCGAGCCGGACTGCCAGATGCTCAGCCATCTCGCAGTGCGCCATTGCTACTTCTCTCATAAGCCCCGGCCCACGCGCAATCAACCCAGCAAGGAGCTCCGCTCGCCGAAGCGGCCCCTGGCCCCTGCCCACTCGCAGGATGACGCGAGCGAGCTCCGGTGGCGAACCGCCCAATAGTTGCGCGGCCGCGCGCCGCTCGGCGAGATCGTCGCCCCCGAAAAACTCGGCGACCTCGTGAGCGTCTGCAGTGCAGCCTAGAAAACGCAGCAGCGCGACGTAAAACACCTCAGAGATCTCGTCTTTGGTCAACCCCATGCGCGCGGCGAGCTCGATGGCGATCAGACACGTTCGAAGAGCCTGCTCGAGAGGTTGGCCCATCCCGAGATCGGTGGCCAGCGACAGAGCGGCCATCAACTCGGCCAGTCGCAGTCGTTCAGTCACAGGGGACGGACCAGCGGCCGGGCGGCCGATGGGGACTCTGTCCATTGATACGGTTTGACTCTGAGGGGCGGGCCACAAAACGTCAACCGGCCTTGCAGAAATCGAACCTGTCACCTGGGCCGGGCGCTAACGTCTCCCAGTCGGCATTGGAGAATCGGTATAGCAGTTGTCGCCTCGAATCCCGCCGAGGCTACCAATCTGCGTGGACCGTGAAACTGCGCCCGGCGCCCCGGCGTCCGGCTAAGCATCAGGACTGCGGACTCGAGGTAGACTGCCCAAAAACCTGTTGACTGCTTCGACCGCGATAATTCCTTCGCTGCGGCTCGCCCGTCTTGATGAAGCGGACGCGATCGACGGGCTGATGAAGGCATCGACGCGGGACCTGTTTCCAAGCTTCTATGACGTTGAGCAGACCGCGTCGTCGGCTCGCTACATCGCAAGCGTCGATCGAACACTGATCGAGGATGGAACCTATTTCGTCGTCGAGGCGAATGGCGAGCTCGTTGCCTGCGGCGGCTGGAGCCGCCGCAACAAGCTTTACACCGGCTCAGGCGATGCAGCGCAAGACAGCCGTTTGCTGGACCCGCTAACTGAGCCGGCCCACGTTCGGGCGATGTTCACACGTGCGGACTGGACTAGACGCGGTCTCGGCACCCAGATTCTGGAGGCATGTGAGGGGGCTGCAAAAGCGGAGGGATTCCGAAGGCTATCCCTTATGGCCACCCTGCCAGGAGTTCCCATGTACGCGCGGTACGGGTTCCAGGAGTTGGAACACAAACTGGTTAAGCTGCCGGACGGCGTCACAGTCGACGCGGTGGAGATGGAGAAGCCCATCGGCTGAGAGGCGTGCCGGACGCCACCAATCGCGCCCTGCGATGCCATGAGCCTACCCCCCTCAGCGCGTTGCACGCTTCCGCGTCTGGATCCCGGGGTCGGGTTGTGGCGACGACAATACTCGCTGTGATACAGACCAGGTTCACGCAGCTGATGGGAATCGAGCACCCTGTCGTCCTCGCCGGGATGGCTGGAGCTACGTCACCAGGGCTGGTGGCGGCGGTTAGCGAAGCGGGCGGTCTAGGCATCCTGGGGGCCACCGGCGCATCTACTGAGGAGCTCGCGAACCTGGCCGATTCCATCCGGGCTAAAACACAGAGGCCGTTCGGCCTGAATCTCCTCCTCCATGCCTGTGATAACAATTCGATCCGGTCTGCTGTCGAGGCCCAACCCGCGGTGCTGTCGACTGCCTGGCCACGCGAAAGCCAGGACCTTGTGTCGATGTTCCGCGTGGCTCACGAGCAGGGAGTCAAGGTGATGCACATGGTGCCGACTGTCAATGACGCGATCAAGGCGGTAAGGGCAGGGGCGGATGTCATCGTCGCTCAGGGAACCGACGGCGGTGGACACGTCGGCTTGATGGGGACGGTGGTCATCGTCCCCATGGTGGTCCGTGCGGTCCCGGCGGTGCCCGTTCTGGCAGCGGGCGGGATAAGCGATGGATTTGGGCTCGCCGCCATGCTCGCGCTCGGTGCGGAAGGCGTGCTGCTCGGCACGCGATTCCTGGCCACTTCGGAGGCTCCGTTGCACGACGCCTTCAAGGAGCTCATCGTAGAAAGCGACGGCACGGATACGGCGGTTACTGACATAACGGACATCTTGCTCGGGGAAGACTGGCCGGGTGCCCTCGCGCGCGTCAGGCGCAACCGCGTCGTTGAACGCTGGCTCGGTCGCCCTAATGAGCTGCGCCGGCGCCGTGACGAAGTAGTTGCGCGAATGCGCGAGGCGCGAAAAAACGGCGACGCTGAGGAGGCGGTGCTTTACTCCGGACAGGGCTCGGGACTCATCCAGCGGATAGTGCCAGCTGCCCAAGTAGTGGCGGACATGGTCCAAGAAGCCGAGGGGATCTTGACTGATCGCATGCCCGGCATTGTCCGGTAAAGCTCTTGTCTAGCGATCCGCCTTGCGTTGCTCGACGGGTCAGACGCAAATGAGACGCGGTTTCGTAGGGGTCGGCTCGACTCCCGCCGGGGCTACCACCTTGCCCTTGGCCGTGAGACCTGGCGGCCGAGCCCCGTCATGCCTCATCGGGCCCCCGCCGGTATGACCGACTCTTGCCGACGATCCGGGTAGCGCCTAGGCTGCTCTCAACGGCATACGCCCCATGAAGCGGCGATTGATGACTTTCCTGCAGGTACGTCTGATCAATCCGCGACGGGTGCTGCGCGCCGGCAACCGGGGAGATCCATGCGCTCCTCTCGAGACGGTCGGACGCAGGTCCGGAAAGCGACGCCGAATACCCGTCGGCTATGGACTCGACGGCAACGTGCTGTGGATCGTTGCCCATCACGGGCGGGCGGCCGCATACATTCAGAACCTGCTCGCCGATCCGCAAGTAAAGGTCAAGGTCGAGGGAGCATGGCGCACGGGCACCGCGCAGCTTGTGCCTGACGACGAACCCATCCGGCGCCTCGAGTTCCTCGATCCCGGCATTGCCAGGGCTGCCAAGCAGCTGGGCACCTCGCTGCTGACGATCCGGGTGGACCTCGATGCGGCCCAGGCTGAGCCCCAGGGTCGAGACCAGCGCAATTAAGCATCTTGGCTAGGCACGCGCCTAGCTGAAGCGAATTTCCCGCGAGCGCCGGCAGTCGCGGGTTTGGAGGCAGCCCGAAGCCCGCGAGCGCCGGCACTCGCGGCTTTGAAGAGCTCTCAAACCCGCGGGCGCCGGCATTCGCGCGCTCTAAGCAGGCGCTGAGACCAATTTCGAGACCGCGCTGAGACTGAGCTTGGAACTGACCTCGTAACAGACTGGCCGCCGTGAACCGCCAAAGCGGCACGAGAAAAGGGAGGAGGTCGCCGCCATGCAGTTCGTAAGACAGATCGTCGGGTTTGTGGTCTTCATCGCGTTCCTGTTCGTCGTCGGGTTCGTTCAGAGCGTCCTGGACCAGTTCGGAGCGCCGGGAATCGTCTCCTGGCCAGCAGCAGTCATCGTCGCCATTGCCGCTTTTGCCGGTGTTGTGGCCGGCTGGTCGCGAATGCAGACCTGGCGAGTCGAGTCGAAGCCCGGCGTGAAACCGTGGAAGGACCTCGACGACCGCGCCTTCCAGCTCCAGAAAGAGGGCAAATTCGCCGCGGCCGCGCCGCTGTTCGAGCAGGCGGTTCCGCTGGCCGAGGTCACCGCGCAGCCGATCGTCATCGCAACCGCCGCCAACAACCTGGCCGCCGTCTACTTCGACCTGGAGCGGTGGGCGGATGCGCGGCCGTTGCTTCAGCGAGCGTACGAGATCCGCAAGCAGGCACTTGGCCGTGACCACGATTTGACCCTCGCAACGGCTGAGCGCCTGACGCGCTGCGAAGGTGAGCTTGGGCACTGGGCCGACGTCGAGGCGCTGCAGCGGCAGGTTCTGCCCATCTACTCCAAAAAGCGGGGCGCCAGCAGCCAGGTCGTCCTCGAGACCATGCATCAGATTGCGGTGGCATGCCGTCACCAGGGCAACTACGCCGTGGCGTCGCTGATCTATAAGCAAGAAGAGGATCTGCTGCGAGGGAAGAAGGATCTCAGCTCGGAAACCGCAGGCTCGTTGTACAGCGACTGGGCCTACCTGCTCGTGGCGTCAGGGTCGCCTGAAGCAGCGATTCCTCTTTACGACAAGGCGATCGCAATCCGGGAAGGATCGAGAGTGACCACGGCGCTCGCAACGTCGCTCGACAACAAGGCCGATGCCCAGACCGCGATCGGCGACCTCGTCGGGGCCGCGGCCACCTCTGAGCGGTGGGTCCAGTTGATGGATGAGCTCCTCAACGAGGAGGGCACGAGCGCCAAAGCACGGGCCATGCTCGCGCCGATCCTGGAGCAGCACGCCCAGAGGCTTGATGCGACCGGCCGCAGGAGCGAGGGGGATAGCGCTCGTCTTCGGTCCGCACAGATCAGGCAGACGCATCCGACCGAGATGGCGAAGATCGACGAACGGATGGCCCGAATGAGCGCGGAGGAACCCGTCCGGTGAGCGAGAACTACAAGCACGACGCGGAGAGGGCGGCTCAGACCCCCGTTGCGACGAAGTAGGCCGACACCGCCACGACCACGTAGACGCCTGTGAGCTGAAGTCCCTCCAACCAGTTGCTGCGCCCGTCCAGCGCCGTGACCGTGAAGATCAGCGCCGAGACGCCGACGATCGCGACCTCGAACCCGGTGAAGATGAAATCCATCGGCCGTCCGATGAGCAGGCTGATCACCACCAGCGCGGGCGCCACGAACAGGGCGATCTGGGTCGACGAGCCGGCGGCAATCTCGAGCGTCACGTCGGCGCGGTTCTTGAGCGCGAAAACGACCGCCGATGCGTGCTCGGCGGCGTTGCCGATGATCGGAATCACGATCAGTCCCACGAACATCGCCGGGATGCCCAGCTGTTTGAGGGCCGGATCGAGCGACGAGACCAGGAAATCGGACTCGATCCCGACCATCACGGCCGCGACGCCTAGAACCAGCAGCGCGACGGAGGTCGGCCACGTCGCGACCTCGTCCGTCGCCGGCACGCGGAACAGGTGGGCGTGCGTGATCCGGGTGAACACCAGCGCCGCGATGTAGGTGACGATCAAGACCGCCGCCACCACCGTGCTCACTACCTCTTTCTCGGTGAATCCGACGGATGGGGTGGTGGTGATCAATAGGGCCGGAATGACCAGGCTCGCGACGGACAGAAACAGCGATGCGGCGTGCACACGCGCCGACTTCTGGCTGAACTTCTGCTCCTCGTGCCGCACGCCGCCGGCGATGAAGGAGACCCCCAACACAAGAAGCAGGTTGCCCACGATGGACCCGATCAGCGTCGCCTTGACGACCGTGAACTCGCCCGCGCTCACGAGCAGCACGCCGACGATCAGCTCGGTCAGGTTGCCCAGCGTTGCGTTCAGGAGCCCTCCGCCGCCAGGTCCGAGCCGAATCGCGAGCTGCTCGGTCGACGATCCGATCAGCGCCGCGAGCGGAACGATCGCCAGGGCAGCGGTGGTGAAGATCAGCACCGGCTGATGGGAAAAGAGCTCGGCGCCGAGCGAGATCGGGACGAAGACGAGCAGCCAGTTGAGCGACGGACGCAGCACGCGTTCCACTAGCCGTACCGCTCGCGGATCGCCGGGCCCACGATGCGCAGGATCACCACCTGGACGGAAAACGCGATCGGCACCGCGACCAACGCCCCGCCAACCCCGGCCAGCCCGGCACCAGCCGCGATCGAAACGACAACGACAAGCGCCGGCAAGCCGACCGCCTGGCGCATCACGGCCGGCACCAGGGTGTGGGCTTCGATCTGCTGGATGGCGAGGTACACGACCGCGACCACGAGCGGATAGACGGGGGAGATGGTAAAGCCGAGAAGGATCGCCGGGATCGCGCCGATGATCGGGCCGGCGATCGGGATCATCTCGGTGACGCCGGCGAACACCCCGAGCAGGATTGGCGCGGGCAGGTCGAGCAGGGCTGCGGCGACGCCGGTCAACACGCCGATCACGACCATGTTCACGGCAACGCCACGCACGTAGCCGGCAAAGCCTGCCGCGATCTCGTGCCACGTCTGATCCAGCACCGGCCGCGTGTCCGGCGATACGAGCCCCAGCACAAAGCGACCGAAACGCGCCCCGGCCGAAAGCCACAGGAAGCTCAACAGCAGCACCACGACCGTGTCGAACAGCCCGCGCACCAAACCCGTGACGAACGTGAGTCCGGCGCGGGCGACCGAGCCCAGATACCCGCTCAGCTGCGACCCCACGCTGGTGTCGATCGAAAGTGCGTCGAGCACCGGTGCGAGGTTGCTCTGGAGCCGCTGCTCGTATCCCGGCAGGTCGGCGAGCACGGCCCTCGACTGCGCCACCACCGGCCGCGTGAGGACGATCCCAACCACGACGAGCGCCGCGATCAAAGTCACATAGACAGACGCGCGCGCGAGCTCGAAGTGCAGGCCTCGGCGTGTCAGCTCGCCGACAAGAGGACGGAGGCCCTCGGCCAGCACGACCGCGATCACGAACACGATGACAAGCTCCTGCAGCCGCACCAGGAGCAGGACCAGGCCGACGACTCCGAGCAGGATCAAGCCGGCCCTCAGCAGCGACGGACCTGTGACCACCTCGCCTTCTGGCAAAACCTGATCTCCTCCAGTACGGAATCGGCAGAGGTCTTGCCGCGGAACTTAGTCCGCCGCCGTCCCGGGTGCAGCGGCACCGTCCTGACGGGACCGGCTAGGGAGCTACTCCCCCCTGTCGCGCAGAAATCTAGCAGTAATCACGACTTCGAATCCGGCGCGGGGGAGAGGGTGTCGACGCCCATCTCCGACTTCCAGGGAGGTTCGGCGCCGGCCCGGGTGCAGATGATCGCCGCGGCGAGGCAGGCGTAGTCGAGCGCCGCGCGAAGCTCGTCGTGCTCCAGCACGAAGTCGGGCGTCAGCCTGGCGTGGTCGTGCAGCCAGGCGAGAAGGGCTGCGCCGAAGGTGTCGCCTGCACCGATCGTGTCGACGACCTCGACCCGCGGCGAGGCCACATGCACCCGCAGTCCGCCGTGAAGCCCGAACGCTCCTTCTAGGCCGAGCGTGACCACGGCCAGACGAGGACCTTCGGCGATGAGCTTCTCGGCTGCGTGCTCGTAATCGATGTCGGGATAAAGCCAGGCCAGGTCCTCCTGGCTCGCCTTGACGATCGCGCTGCGCGAGATGACGTCTGTCAGCCGCTCGCGGTAAGAAGCTTCGACGGCCAGGCCGCGCCGGATGTTTGGATCGAGCATCACCAGGCGCCCGTCCCCGTCGCGGCGGACCAGGCCGGCCAGCGCCGAGGCCATCGGCTCGACCACGAGTCCCAAAGTCCCCACGTGAAGGCCGTCGACCTCGTGACCGAGCTGCACAGGAAGCATCTCGGCGTTGAGGCTCGGCGCGGAAGTTCCGGCCAGGACGAACTCGTACTCGGTGAGGCCGTCGTCGTTGACTGTCGCTATCGCCGTGGTCGTCGGTTCGGGTCCAAAGCTCGCCAGCTCGAGGCTCACCCCGTCGGAGACGAGGAGTCCAGCCAGCTCCCTGCCGAATGTATCCAGAGAGAGCCTTCCCAGGAACGCGGTCGGCACGCCAAGCCGTGCCAGCGCGCGCGCGGTGTTGAAGGGTCCGCCCCCCGGGACGTGCCGCTGGGTGCCGTCGCCGTTGTGGATGATGTCGATCAAAGCCTCTCCGCAGACCACGATCACGGCCGTATCTCGCCCGAGCCGCGATTGATCATCCGAGTGCGGACGATCGCATGGTGCGACGGCCCCCTCTCACCGTCCAGGCGACGAAACAGGATCTCCGCGGCGGCGCGACCGATCCCTGCCGGGTCCTGTGCGATGACAGTGATTCCTGGTTCGAGCAGGTCGGCCAGCAGTATGTCATCGAAGCCGATCAACGCCACCTTCTTGTGCAGTCCAAGCCGTCGCAGAACGCGAAACGCTCCGATGGTGAGCAGGTTCTGCCCGGTGAAGAGGGCCGTCGGCTGCTCTGGGAGGTTCATCAGGTCTGTCGTCGCCGCCTCAGCCTTCTCGACGCCTCGAAGGTCCAGGCGCACCAGCTGCTCGTCGAGCTGGATCTCGTGCTCTTCCAGCGCGGCGCGATATCCCTCATAGCGCTCGGCCGCGGTCGCGATGGTGTGCAGGTCCCCGAGGTAGCCGACTCGCCGGTGACCATTCGCGATGAGCTGGTTCATGCCGCGATGCACTCCGGCCGCATTGTCGGTAAGGACGGTGTCGGCGTCGAGAAACGCCGGGGGACGGTCGACGAAGACCATCGGCGTGCCGGCCCTGCGCTCCGCGAGCAGGTAGCTGTGATCGTGGCCGGCCGGCTGGACGATCAGGCCGTCCACCCGTCGCGAGGCGAACGCCGCAACTAGCTTGCGCTCTCGTTCCGGGTCCTCGTCCGAGCTGCCGGCCAGCACCAGCACGCCCCGCAGCACCGCGACATCCTCGATCGAGCGGTGTAGCGCCGAGGCGAAAGGGTTGGCGACGTCCTCGAGGACGACTCCGATGGTCGCGCTCCTGCCGTCCGAGCGGCGGAGGCTGCTTGCGGTCATGTTGTGCCGGTAGTCGAGCCGTTCCGAAGCGGACAGGACGCGACGCGCGAGCTGGGGGGAGACGCCTGATTCGCCGTTGACGACCCGCGAGACGGTCTTGATGCTGACCCTGGCCAGCGCGGCAACCTCGCGCATGGTCGGTCTCGACCTCCCCTCAGAACGTCTTGTCAACGTTTGTCCCTCCGACTCGAAGGTGTAGCCGCCGATCGCACGCTGCCAATTCTCCTGTTGCAGTCTAAACGGATCTGTGCTATATCAGACAACGTTGTCTTTTGACAACGTTGTCACGCCCGATTCAAACCGGGCGATCGGTGGCGTAGTTCAAGGGGAGACGCTCCATGACCGAAAGGAAGCTTCGATCTCCGGACCACCGGGCGAGACCCAGATCTGCTGTGACGCTGATCGCGGGGCTCGTGCTCGTCCTGGTGGGCGTGGCGTGTTCGGGCGCCGGAGGCGGTGGGGGCGGGGGAGCGACCACGATCACGCTCGGATCGGTGGACAACCCGTCGATGACTGACCTCAAGAAGCTGGTTCCCGAATTCGAGAGCGCCCACTCGGGCATCAAGGTCAACATCGTGACCCTTCCGGAAGACCAGATTCGCCAGCAGGTGACCCAGGACGTCGCCACGCAAAGCGGCCGCTTTGACCTGTTCACGATCGGCACTTACGAGGTTCCGCTTTGGGCCAACAAGAAGTGGCTCGAGAATCTCGACCCCTACATCGCCAAGGATTCGTCGTACGACCCTGGCGACTTGATCCCCGGGATCAAGACGGCGCTCACATACAAGGGCAACCTCTACGCCGTGCCCTTCTACGGTGAGTCCTCGATGCTCATGTACCGCAAGGATCTTCTTGCGGCCAAGGGCATCACGATGCCGGACCACCCGACGTGGGACCAGGTGGCCGCGGCCGCCCGAGCGGTCAACAGCTCGAGCGTCAACGGAATCTGCCTGCGAGGACTACCTGGTTGGGGCGAGCAGCTGGCTCCGCTGGACACGGTGGTCAACACGTATGGCGGACGCTGGTTCGACATGAACTGGAACGCCCAGCTGAACTCGCAGCAGTGGAAAGACGCGCTGACCTTCTACGTGAAGCTGCTCAAGGACGCCGGTGAGCCGGGGGCCGGCAGCGCCGGATTCACCGAGTGCCTCAACGCTTACAACAACGGCAAAGTCGCGATGTGGTACGACGCCACCGTGGCCGCCAGCTTCTTCACCGGTGACGCGGCCAAGAACTCGGGCTATGCCTTTGCCCCCACCAAGGTCAAGGACTGGTCGGGTTGGCTGTGGGCGTGGACACTGGCAATGGGTTCGGCCAGCAAGAAGAAGGATGCCGCGTGGACCTTCATGGACTGGGCCACCTCCAAGGACTACGCCAAGCTGGTCGGGACCAAATTGGGTTGGGCCCGAGTTGCTCCAGGCACACGCACCTCGACTTATTCGATCCCCGAGTACAAGGCCGCCTCCGCCGGTTTCGCGCAGGTGACCCTTGATTCCATCTCGCACGCCGATGTGACGCACGCGACCGTCGATTCGGTCCCGTACGTGGGCATTCAGTACGTCGACATCGACGAGTTCCAACAACTGGGTGACCAGGTATCTCAGGAGTTCGCCAAGGTGATCGCCGGCAATCAGACGGTCGATCAGGCGCTGCAAAAGGCGCAGGCGCTTGCCGCAGACGTCGGCAAGAAGTACCAGCACTAAAAGTTGGCCATCCTCCGTTCGGTCGTGGGGAGCGGAGGCGTGCGGGATTCCGCCGCCTCCGTCTCTCGCCGCGAGTCCTGGGCACGCCGGCTGCCCCTGCTTCCGGCGTTCATTTACGCCTTTGTCCTGACCCAAATCCCGTTCGCGCTGACGGTCTACTACAGCTTCTTCTCGTGGAACCTCCTCAAGCCGGGTAGTTTTCGGTTTGCCGGTCTCGAGAACTACGCAGGGCTCGTGACCGACGAGCACGTCAGGACCGCGGTCTGGAACACGGTGCTCCTCACCGTCTCGGTGATCGCGATCTCCGTCGTCCTCGGCATGGCCGTGGCCGTGCTTTTGAACTCAGAGGTTTTTGGCAAGGGCATCATGCGGACGCTGATGATCGCGCCATTCCTCATCATGCCCACGGCGGGCGCGCTGATCTGGAAGCACACGCTCCTCAACCCGCTGTACGGCCTGCTGCCTTATCTGTTGAAGCCGTTCGGTCTCGGTCGGGTGGACTGGGTGGGCCAGTTCCCGATGGTGACGGTGGTCACCGTGGAGGTCTGGCGCTGGACCCCTTTCATGATGCTGATCATCCTGGCCGGGCTGCAGTCGCAGAACCCCGAGGTCCTGGAGGCGGCGCGCGTCGATGGTGCGAACGCCCTGCAGGCCTTTCGTCGCATCACGCTGCCGCTGGTCAGGCCCTTCATCGAGCTGGGCGCTCTTCTCGGATCGCTTTTCGTAGTCCAGACCTACGACTCGATCTACATGCTGACCTATGGCGGTCCAGGCGAGGACACGACCAACGTTCCCTTCTTGCTCTACCTCGTCGCCTTTCAGGGTTACAGCATCGGACAGGCGTCGGCGATCGGGGTGGTGGCAGTGATCATCACGATCATCGTCGCGACATTTGCACTGCGGACGCTGTTCACGATCTTCCAGGTGGAGGCAAGGCGATGAGGGCGACCGAAGGGACGCTCCGCTCAAAGCTCGTGTTGTCGGTCGTCGGTTGGCTGGTCGTGTTCGTGTTCTTTTTCCCGGTCCTGTGGATGTGGCTTGAAAGTCTGAAGACTGAAACACAGGCCGCCAGCTCTCCGCCGACGATCTTTTTCGTGCCGACCCTCACCACATTTCAGGAAGTGCTCTCGGGCGACTTTCCGCCGTTCTTCATCAACTCGGCGATCGCAAGCCTGGTCTCAACGCTCCTGGTCCTCGTCCTCGGCCTGCCTGCCGCATACGCGCTTGCGATCAGGCCGGTCAAGAGGACTCAGGACGTGCTGTTCTTCTTCATCTCCACGCGCTTCCTGCCGTTTGCCGCCAGCCTGGTTCCTCTGTACCTGCTGGCTCGCGACCTGCAGCTGCTGGACAACATCCTTGCCCTGATCCTGATCTACACCACGATCAACCTTCCGCTGGGCGTCTGGCTCCTGCGCTCGTTTCTGCTCGAGATTCCGCACGACCTCTTTGAGGCGGCGCGGGTGGACGGCGCCAGTTTCCGTAATGAGATATTGCAGATCGTGGTGCCTTTGATCGCGCCCGGCCTTGCGGCGACGTCGCTGATCTGCCTGATCTTCAGCTGGAACGAGTTCTTCTATGCCGTGAACTTCACCTCATCGGTCGCTGCCACGACGCCGATCTTCCTGGTCGGCTTCATCAGCGGCCGCGGGCTCTTTTACGCCAAGCTCGCCGCTGCGGCCACGGTGTCCAGCCTGCCGGTCTTGCTGGCCGGCTGGATCGCGCAGAGGCAGCTGATCCGCGGTCTCACGATGGGCGCCGTGAAGTGAAGGCGGTCGTCGTCGAGGAGCCCAACGAGGTCGTCGTCAAAGAGGTCCCCGACCCCAGGGCTCGGCCGGGCGAGGCGGTGGTCAAGGTCGAGGCGTGCGGGATCTGCGGCACGGACATCCACGTCATCCGCGGCGAGTTCGAACCAACGCGATACCCGATCATCCCCGGCCACGAGTTCTGCGGCGAGGTGGTCGAGCTCGGCGAAGGCGTCGACGGCTCGCGGGTGGGCGACTTCGTCGCAGTTGATCCGAGCCTTTACGACGGGACCTGCAAACAATGCCGCGCCGGCCGCTTCAACCTGTGCGAGAACTGGAACGGCATTGGCGTCGGAAGGACGAACGGCGCCTGCGCCGAGTACGTGGCGGTGCCGGCGGCGAATGCGTTTCGCCTGCCCGACGGCGTTCCACGCAGCTGGGGCACGCTCGTCGAGCCGCTGTCCTGCGCCGTTCACGGCCTCGACCTGGTCCACGCGGACGTGGCGTCCGACTGGCTCATCTATGGGGCGGGAACGATGGGCTTGATGCTCCTGCAGCTGGCGAAGGATGCCGGCGCGAGCCACCTCGAGATGGTGGACACGAACCCCGGGCGCCACGACCTGGCGCGCCGCCTCGGCGCGGAGGGCATCGCCGTTTCCGCCGACGAGCTCGACCGCCCCCAGGGCTGGGACGTCGTGATCGACGCGACGGGCGTAATTCCCGCCATCGAAGACGGCCTGCGCCGGGTGGCGCGCGGGGGAACATTCCTCGTGTTCGGCGTGGCCAATGCCGAAGCGACTGCCAAGTTCTCGCCGTTTCGCGTCTATAACGACGAGGTCACGATCGTCGGCTCCATGGCGGTGCTGCACAGCTTCGAGCGCGCCCTCGCGCTGTTTGCCAAGGGGGTGATCGACTCGGAGAAGATGATCACCGACCGGTTCTCCCTGGCCGACTATTCGAGAGCGATAGATGCCTTCCTTTCCGGAAAGGGGCTGAAAGTTCAAGTCGCGCCCGGCATGATCTAGCGATAAGACACAAGGTCGCGATTCTCACGCGCGAGTACCCGCCCGAGGTCTACGGGGGCGCCGGCACGCACGTCGAGTACCTGGCGCGCGAGGTCGGCAAGCTGGCGGACGTCAGCGTTCACTGCTGGGGAGCGCCCCGCGAGGAGCCCCACGTGACCACCTATCAGCCCTGGGCCGCGCTCGCCGAACCCAAGCCCGAGTCGGCCGCCCTGCAGGCGATGTCCATCAACCTTGCCATGGCAGGCGCCCTCAAAGGCGTCGACCTCGCGCACAGCCACACCTGGTACGCGTACCTCGGCGGTCACCTGGCCAAGCTGATGTGGTCGATCCCCCACGTGATGACGATCCACAGCCTGGAGCCGCTTCGGCCCTGGAAAGCCGAGCAGCTGGGGGGCGGCTACGCCCTGTCCACGTTTTGCGAAAGGACGTCGATCGAGGTGGCCGATGCAGTGATAGCCGTTTCGAACGGAGTCCGCCAGGACGTGCTCGAGTGCTATCCGCAGCTGAACCCGGACCACGTCAAGGTCATTCACAACGGCATCGATCCCGAGATCTACCGGCCGCTGCGGTCGCCGCAGACACTCGCCCGCTACGGTATCGATCCGAAGGTGCCGTTCGCTTTCTTCAACGGCCGCATGTCGCGACAGAAGGGGCTGCCGCTCCTGCTGTCGGCCGCGCTCGAGCTCGACCCGAAGCACCAGCTGGTCGTCGCCTCCGCCAGTCCCGACACCCCAGAGATCGGCGCTGAGGTGGCTGAGCTGGCGCAGCGAGTGCGTGCCGAGCGCGGCAACCTGGTGCTGATCGATCGCTTTATCTCGCGCGAGGACCTGATCCACCTTCACTCGCACGCCACCGTCTTCGTCTGCCCCTCGATCTACGAGCCCTTTGGTCTCGTGATCCTGGAGGCCATGGCGTGCGACACCGGAGTGGTGGCGTCGCGAGTCGGCGGAATTCCAGAGATCGTCGTCGACGGCGAGACCGGGTACATGGTCGACTACGACGCGCGGCACCCTGAGAAATTTGTGAGCGCGCTGGCCCGCCGCATCGAGGCGGTGCTCAGCAATCCGGACCTCGCCGCAAGGATGGGGAAGGCCGGTCGCGCGCGGGCGGTGACGAACTTCGGCTGGCCGGCGATCGCCAGGCAGACCGTGGAGCTCTACGACGGTTTGCTGTCGGCCGGTCGCGAACGCTCGTCGGGTTCGTGAGCAGTGTCATTCGCGAGGGCTGGTGGCCGGGCTAGACTCCAGCAGGGATGGCTCGCGAGTACACGACCATCGTGCTTCACATCGCTTCGGATCGTGCGCAAGAGTTCGAGGAGCTCTTCGAGCGCGAGGAGCTGAAGCGCTGGGACGACTACACCGCGCGCGGCCGCTTTGTCGAAGCACGATTGATCCGCTGTCGGTACAGCGCGCTGCAGTCAGAGGGGATTCAGGACTACGTGCTCCACGTGGTCACCGCGGACGAGCACGCGCATCACGAGCACGACGAAGATCCGGGCTTCAAGGACTACGACAAGCGCGCTGAGGCCTTTCAGCCAGAGGAGCCGACGGTGACGTTCGGCGACCTGGTGTTCGAACGGAGAGCTCCCGACAAGTAGAGAACCGGCGCGCGGCTGAACGGCCAGGCGCGCCGGTCGAGAAGGCTAGCCGGGGCAGGGCGGCAAGTTATTGCCCTCGATCTCCAGGTGTCCATCCTGGGAGGTTACGTCTGCGACCGGCGTCGATCCGGTCACGGAGTTGATCTGGGAGCCGATCACCCAGCTGATCGAGCCCGACGCGCTGCCTCCGAGAGAATCACGAAACGTGTTGCTTCCCTGCTCCTGGCGGCCCAGGCACGTGAAGCTGAACTGGTCCTGAAGCGTGCTGACGACGTTGACCCCGGTCCACGTCACGTCGAGACTTATCGGCAGCGGCAGTCCGGCGCCACCAAGGCTGCCGGCCGCCGGCAGAACGCCAGTCGGCCGAAGAGGGCCGATCGGCTGACCTTTGCCGCCGCACTGGTTGATGTTGCTCAAGGTCGTATGCAGGGATGCGCTCTGCAGGTTCCTACCGACCTTGAAGTCGGTCGAAGCAACCTGGAAGCAGCCCGAGGTGGAATTGCCGGTGGTGTCGATCATCGTGAGCAGCACCATCGTGCTGTTCGACACCGAGCCCGAACCCTGGCTGTCCTCACCCTGGAACGCGTTCAACCCCCGGTTGACGGACAGGAAGAACGTGGGTTGCGGCGTGGGGATTCCCTTGCCGCCGCCAAAGGTCGCGCTGGCGCCGAAGTTGGTGAACGTGTAGCTGCCGGGGGCCAGACCGCCCCCCGCTGCGACCACGCCGACCACGAATCCAAGCGATGTGACGACCACCGTCGATAAGACAAGAACAAGACGACGAACGAGCATCGAACCCTCCGTTGAAAGACATGAAACCCCTTTCTTGAGCGCGAGCTGGCGCGACTCGGCGGCGCCGGACATCACCTCCCTGATTTGTTGCGCGTGGTGGCTTAACGGCGCGGGAGGCGGATGGTTACCCGATCAGCTAGGCGCGACGGTCTCGTCCCACACAACCGCGTCCGCGCCGTCCGGGTGGTCGTTGACCCAGTGATAAGGGTGCACGAGCTCTCGCAGCGCGAGCTCGTAGTGGAACGTGCCCGCTGTCGTTGCGTTCCCCTGGAAGGAGTAAGTTCTCGCCTCGCCCTGGGCCAGGTTGCCGCAGTCGAATGCCGACTCGGCCGCTGCGACCGAGCAGCCGCCCAGCTCGGTCACCTGGTGCTCTTCGTACCAGCGATGGGGTGTGCGGAAAACAAGGCCGAGGTGAGGGATGAGGGGACCAGTGTTGGTGACCTTGACGACCAGCTGCACGGCGCCACCGAGCTTCGCGCTCTGAGAGCCGGCGGCATCGACGGTGGCGGTCAGCTGTTCGGGAGCAGCGCAGAGGCCCGCGGCAAGGATCAGACCCACCAGCCCCATGACCTTCATACGTCGTCGATCCTTAACTCAGCGCCAGACGGCCAAGCGGTATTCTGGGCGACTTGCGGCCGCACCGGACGCCCGTAACGCACCCACACCGATGTTCGTTTCAAGCTCCGATGGTGAAAGGGGTAGTCCTCCTCGTGTGCCTGGCGATCGTCGCGGCATGCACCGCGAACGGGCCGCTGGTACCGCAATCGAGCCCAGCGCGGCACAGTCCGTCACCGTCTGCCGGCGCGAGCCCCACGCCGGAGGAGAGCCCGAGCCCGTCGCCCTCGCCGAGTGCCGAGCCCAGCCCGCTCACCGTCCCTACCTGGGCGGCCCTGAGCGCGTCCTGCGTGAAGACGCCGGCCACTGTGGAGGCGGTGCTGCAGCTTCAAGGATCGTCCAGCCCCGTCCTTGCGGATGTCTCCAACGCCAAGGCGCCCCAGACCCTCTGCGGAATCAGCGGCGGTCCCTACCAGCCCCAGCTTGTGACCCAGACGATGATTTCGTGGTTCGCCACGCAGGGCAACCCGACAACCCCTGCCACCAGCCTGATCGCGGTGCTCGACCTGTTCACGGGCACCTCGACCGTCGCAGCCACCTGGTCCGGCGGCGGTTTCATGGACGGTTTGCACGCGTGGAGCCCCGACCGCGGCTTTCTCGCCTACGTCGCTTCCGACTCGAACGGCGTTGCGCTTCATCTGCTGAGCGGTGGTGGCGACCGAGTGGTCGCGACTCTAGGCCCGGTGCCGCCTCGAGGGTTCAACCCCAATGAAGACGACGCCTACCTCGCCTTCTCCCCCGACGGCGCCTACTTCGCGCTCGTCCAGACTTTCACCACCTCCGGCGATCGGCTCCAGGTGCGGCGCACGATCGACGGCAGTCTCGCGTTCAGCCTGTCTGCGGGCACGATGGCCACCTGGGGCAGCACCGGCAGCCGGCTCTACTACCGCATGCCCACCTCCAGCGCCGTCCAGGTTTGGGATTCGGCCGCGGGGGTGTCGCAGGCGATCTCGCAGGTCTCCTGGATCCGGCCTCGGGCCGACGCCGGCGACGACAATCTGGCCTTCACCGTCCGCGATTCGGCCGGCACGCCGCATGTCTCCATTTACGGGCACGGCGGCCGCTCCGGTGGTCAACTGCCGAACGTGCGCTCGTCGCCGGCCTGGCTCAACTCGACGACGTTCTTCTATGTGGAGGAGCATGCCTGCTCGCCCAACTGTGGCATCGGGCCGGCGTGGCAGCCCGATGGCAAGACTTTCACGTACGACATCGCAGCGGGCGCGGAGACGGCTTCGAAGATCAGCGCCGTGTACGGGGCCTGGCCGCGACCTGGCCAAACATGACGATTGAGCGACCAGGTGGTGCCATCATGACGCCGAGCGGCATGGAAGAGCTGACGACGCCATCCGAACCCTATTCGCCGCCGCCTGCCTCGACGCGCGTCAGTGTGCCGCCCCCCGCCTGGCGGACCCTGTTCGAGTCCCGCGAGCGTCGCTGGTGGACGATCGCCCTGACCGCAGCTCTGCTGATCACCGCCTTCGGCATCGGCGTGCTGTACGTCGACGATTCCAGCAACCAGGCCGCGGTCCGCTCCTTGACCACCCAGAACGAATCCCTCACGGGTCGCAACCTGATCCTGCAGGACCAGCTCAAGGCCACCCAGGCCAACCTCACCGCCTCGCTGGGCGAGCTGGCCACGACCAAGGCGGCGCTGGAGCATCCGCACATGACGATCTGGAACGTTCCCCAGCAGCTGAAGGGGCCGACGTACTACCTGGCGGGCGGAGTGCCTGACACGTTCACCTACCACCTGCACGCGACATCGACGGGGCCGATGTCGGTCAGCATCATCACGCTCCAGCAGTGGGCGGCGGCGATCCAGTGCATCGACAATGGAGTCGGCGTCACGAACTGGTGCATGCACCACAACGGCGCCGTGTGGAGCAACCTCGGCGTGACCAGCGTCAGCTACGACTTTCACATGGCCGAGGGGTGCGCAGACTACGTCTCTGTGTTCACCGCGGGCTCCTCGATCACGGTGACGCCGAACGTGAGCGTCACGTACAACCCGGCGTCCTCGGCGACCGGCGACTGCGCCTGAGGGATTCCCTGGAGAGATTTCGCTAAGACGTAGCGCCCCGGTCAAAAGTTAGGGTATCCTACCTTTGATGCTAGGCGCGCCACCAATCGAGATTAGGTTCACCCGGGCGCAAGAGGACTACCTCAAAGCCCTTTATCTGCTCGGGGGCGATCAACGTCCAGTCCCCACGCGCGACCTGGCTCAGCGCCTCGGCATCTCTTCGCCGAGCGTGAGCGAGATGGTGACTCGCCTGACCTCACAGGGCCTGGTCGAGCACGACCGCTACCGGGGCCAGCAGCTCACCCGCGAAGGGCGCAAAGTGGCGCTGGAGCTCGTCCGGCATCACCGCCTGCTCGAGATGTTCCTGGTCCGGGTGCTCGGCTACACCTGGGACGAGGTCCACGACGAGGCGGAGCGCCTCGAGCACGTGATCTCGGAGCGGATGGAGCAGCGCATCTTCGAGCTGCTCGGCCGGCCCGAGCTCGATCCGCACGGCCACGTCATCCCGACGTTGGGCGGCAGGGTCCGGGCGGTCAGTCACCGGGCCCTCAGCGAGTGCCAGGCGGGTGAGAAGGTCAGTGTCCAGGGCGTTTCCGACGAGGACCCGGGCAAGCTGCGCGAGCTCGAGCGCCGCGGCTTCATGCCCGGCACGCGAATCGCGGTTCTGGCCGGCAGCGAGTACGAAGGACCGATCGAGGTCAGGGTCAGGGGCCGCCGCGAGAGCGTTCCGCTCGGGTTGGCGCGGACGATCTTCGTCACGGAGGCGGGCTGATGGCCGAAGCAGTAAGGGCTGTCGTCGCCCAGCCGATGGTGGAAGGTGCCGAAAGGGCGCTGCCTGGCGAGCTGCGGGTCCTGAGGGCTGCGGAACGCTCACTCAACGGAGAGCGCCGCGGCTTGCGTGCGGTGTTGCCGTTTCTGGGTCCGGCGTTCATCGCGGCCGTCGCCTACGTCGACCCGGGCAACTTCGCGACCAACATGGCCGGCGGCTCCCGGTACGGCTACATGCTCCTGTGGGTCGTCCTGTCGGCAAACCTGATGGCCATGCTCATCCAGTCGATGAGCGCCAAGCTTGGCATCGCCACCGGGCGAAACCTCCCGGAGGTCTGCCGGGACCGGTTCCCGCGTCCCGTCGTCTTCTTCCTCTGGGTCCAGGCGGAGCTGATCGCGATGGCCACCGACCTCGCCGAGTTCGTGGGCGCCGCGCTGGGCCTGTATCTCCTCTTTGGCATCCCGCTGTTCACCGCAGCCCTGATCACGGGTGTGGCGGCTTTCGGCATCCTCGGCCTCCAGTCGTTTGGTTTCCGCCGCCTCGAGGCAACGATCACAGTCCTCGTCGGGGTGATCGTGGCCGCGTTCGGCCTGGAAGTCCTGCGCGCCGGACCGAGCTGGGGCGCGGTGGCGGGCGGCATGTTCGTGCCGCAATTTGACGGTACGGAGTCAGTCCTTCTCGCGGCGGGCATCCTGGGCGCCACCGTGATGCCCCACGTCATCTATCTGCACTCGGCGCTGACCCAGAAACGAGTCGTCGGTTCCAGTCCAGAGGCCAGGCGCAAGATCTTCCACTTCGAGCGAGTTGACGTCGTGATCGCGATGGGAATCGCCGGACTCATCAACATGGCGATGCTGGCGACGGCGGCCGCGGTCTTCAACTCGCGGGGCCTTTTCGCCGTCGGCAGTAACCTGAACCAGGTCTTTGCCGGCCTCGAGCACTACCTCGGTGCGAACAGCGGCATCATCTTCGCTGTCGCGCTCCTCGCCTCGGGCATCTCGTCTTCGTCCGTCGGCACTCTCGCCGGCCAGGTCGTGATGCAGGGCTTCATACGCCGCCGGATCTCTGTGTTCCTGCGCCGAGCGATAACGATGGTGCCGGCGCTGGTCGTTATCGGCGCCAACTTCGATCCCTCGAGAGCTCTGATTCTCAGCCAGGTCTTTCTCTCGTTCGGAATCCCGTTCGCGATGATCCCGCTGCTCATGTTCACGCGCGACAAGAAGCTGATGGGCAACCTCGTGAACAGCAGGTTCACGAACTACGCCTCGTACGGCGTCGCTGCGTTGATCATCAGCCTCAACGTGTTCCTGCTCTACCAGACTCTGTTTGGGAGCCGCTAGCGCCTAAGCTCGTTTCGTGAAGCTCGGCGTCAGCGTCGGCTACTGGGGCCTCGGCCTGACGCCCGCCAACCAGCTCGACATCGCCCAAACGGCCGAGTCGCTCGGCTACGACTCCATCTGGACCGCGGAAGCCTACGGATCTGATGCCGCGACGGTCCTGGCGTGGCTCGCGGCCGGCACGAGCCGGATCAAGCTCGGTTCGGGCATCTTCCAGATCCCTGCCCGGAGCGCCGCCATGACCGCGATGACCGCCGCGACCATCGACAACCTTTCGGGCGGCCGGATGATGCTCGGGCTCGGCACGTCCGGACCGCAAGTCTCAGAAGGTTTCCACGGCGTGCGTTTCGGCAAGCAGCTGCAGCGCACTCGTGAGTACGTCGCGGTCGTCCGCCTGGCCCTCGCCCGCCAGAAGATCGAGTTCCACGGCGAGACGCTCGAGCTCCCACTGCCTGATGGCCCCGGCAAGGTTCTCAAGCTGACGATCCGGCCGGTGCAGGAGAAGATCCCGATCTTCCTGGCCGTACTCGGCCCGAAGAACGTCGCGCTCGCCGGTGAGATCGCCGATGGCTGGCTGCCGG
>WNFX01001316.1_pt1 | contig 26907 bp, 26 predicted proteins | sample 5400111 | NCBI WGS metagenome assembly WNFX01 (sample SAMN13153363, study PRJNA577476) | soil metagenome | isolation source: 40 cm soil or saprolite under grassland replicate 1 | place: USA:California | collected 2016-06-15
TGATGTCCTTCGAGACGATGTGGGTCAACGCAAAGGCGATGTTGAGCGTGCCGAGCGTGACGATGAACGCCGGCAGCCTCACCCCCGTCACGAGCGCCCCGTTGAGCACGCCGAAGGCGACGCAGGCGAGAATGCCGAGCGCGATCGCCGTCAGCGGGCTGAAGCCCTGGTCGATCGCAAACTTCGTCATTACGATCTGCCCGAACGCCATCACGGTGCCGACGGAGAGGTCGATCCCGGCCGTCAGGATCACCAGGGTCTGACCGATCGCGAGCACGCCGACGACCATCACCTGCTGCAGCACGAGCGAGAGATTTGGACCCTGCAGGAAGCGGTCGCTCTTCAGCGAGAAGAACGCCATCGTCAGCAGCAGCGCGAGGAACGGCCCGACGGCGGGCGCCGCGAGGAAGCGGCGGGTCCAGTCGAGCGGAGACCTGGTGCTCGGTGGCTGGGCTGAGGTTTGGGTTGCGCTCAACGTCGATCTCGTCCTGGAAGGGGGGATCCTAGGAGGGCGAAACCAGCCGCGACCGGAGAGCGAGTAACTGCCCTCCGGTCGCGGTGGGTGTTGAGGGGACCTACTTTTCTAGCCCCAGCAGTTTGCGAGGCCGTACTTGACGGTCTTCGATCGGACGCCGACGAGCGCCTTCTTCGCGATCAGGTTCACGCCGGTGTCCGTGTAGCCCTTCGGCTTGATACCGGTCTTCGCATACTTGACAACCGCCCCGACGCCCCGAGAGGCCATCAGCAACGGGTACTGCTGCGAGGTCGCATCGATGACCCCGGCCCTGATGTTTCGGACGCCGGCGCAACCGCCGTCGACCGAGACGATCGTGGTGGCGGCCTGCGTCTTGCCGGCGTTCTTCAACGCCGTCCACGCGCCGGCCGCGCTGGGCTCGTTGATCGTGTAGACGACATTGATGTTCGGGTTCTTCTGCAGGCAGTTCTCCATCGCAGTCTGCGACGGTGCCGTCTGACCCTCGCCGTTGCCGACGCAGGCGATCTGGCTGTTGCTGCCCTTGATCCCGAACCCCTTCAGGAAGCCATTGTGTCGCAGGGCTCCCACCGACGACCCGGCATGCTCGTCGAGCATCCCGATCGTCACCTTCTTGCCCTTCGTCGCTGCGCGGGCGTATTTGCCAATCAGCACTCCCGCGTTGAAGTTGTTCGTCGCGAAGAGGGCGTTCGTCGCACTTGGCGGAACGGTCGGCGAGTCGAGAGCGATCACGATGACGCCTTTCTTCCGCGCCTTCGCGATCGCGGGGTTCTCGGCCTTCCCATCCGCGACCGTGATCAGGATCCCTTTGACGCCGGCGGTCGTCATGTTCTCGATCGCCGCGATCTGGCTTGCGTTGTCGGAGCTGCTCTTGCCGGCTGCGTAGATGAGCGATGCGCCGAGCTGCTTCGCCGCCTTCGTCGCTCCGGCGCGCATCTTCACGAAGAACGGGTTCGTGGCGTCCTTCGTGATCAGCCCGACCTTGATCTTCGTCCGCCGTGCCGGACGCTTGAGTTGCCTGCGCATTTGATACCTCCCTTGCCCGTGGTTGTGGTACCGATAACACGTTTCCGACGCAATAGTCAAGCCGAACGCTCTTGGTTTACGAAGGCCTCGGCTGTACTCTGTGGTACCGCTACCAAGGATTCGGAGTGCGTGCGAACTCAGCCGACGTGACGATCAAGGACGTCGCCTCCCTCGCCGGCGTGTCGCCGATGACAGTCTCGAGGGTGATCAACGAGAGCGATCGCGTCAGCCCGGAGACGCAGCGCCGTGTTGAGAAGGCGATCTCCGAGCTCGGCTACATACCGAGCCGGCTCGCACGTGGGCTGAGCGGCCGCCGCACCGGGACGCTCGCCGTGATCGTGCTGGACGTCGCCAATCCGTTCTTCACGATGGTCGTTCGCGCGGCCGAAGAAGTCGCGCGCCGGTCCGCCTACCGCGTCATCCTCTGCGACACCCGCGCCGACCTCGCGGTCGAGCGCGACGTGATCGAGGAGCTGATCGCTCACCGGGTCGAGGGCATCGCGATCGCCCCGGTCAGCGACCGGTCGAAGCCGCACCTGGCCCGGCTGTCCAGGTTCGGCGTCCCTTTCGTGCTGATCGACCGAACGGTCGCCGGCGTCGGCTGCGACGCGGTCGTCGGCGACAGCGTCGGCGGCGCGCAGCGGCTCGTCGAGCATCTGATCGGGCTCGGCCACCGGCGCATCGGCTTGATCGTCGAGAAGGACGAGGTCTCGAGCGCGCGTGAGCGGCGTCAGGGGTACGAGTCGGCGCTCAAGGCCGCGGGCCTGCCGCTCGACCCGGCGCTCGTCGCGGAGACGACCCCGGATCCGGACGGGGGGTTCGAAGGTATGGGCCGTCTCCTCTCGGCCGAGGATCGCCCTTCGGCGGTGTTCGCCGTCAACAATCTCGTCGCGCTCGGCGCGATCGAAGCCGTGCGGAACGCCGGCCTCGAGGTTCCGGACGACGTCGCACTCGTCTGCTTCGATGACATCGAGCTCGCGTCGCGGCTCTATCCATTTCTGACCGCGCTCGAGCAGCCGGCTGAGACGTTCGGGACGCTCGGGACGCAACTGCTGCTCGAGCGGATCCAGGGCCGTGGGCCGGCCCGCGACCACGTCGTCGTGCTCCCGGGTCAGCTGACGGTCCGCAGGTCGTGCGGCGCCCAGACGAACGGGGCCGGTTGACGGTCTACGGCGGCATCGAGGCCGGCGGCTCGAAATGGGAATGCGCGATCGGCACCGGTCCGAACGACCTCCGAGCGACCGCGACGCTGCCGACGACAACACCGGCCGAGACGATCGACGGCGCAGTTGCCTTCTTCGAGCGCGAAGGGCCGGTCGACGCGGTCGGGATCGGCTCGTTCGGCCCACTCGACGGAAACCCCGCCTCGCCGACCTGGGGCTACATCACGACGACCCCGAAGCCCGGCTGGGCGCAGACCGACTTCGGGCGGGAGATCAAGCGCCGACTCGGCGTACCGGTCGCCTTCGACACGGACGTGAACGCGGCCGCGCTCGGAGAGCACCGCTGGGGGGCGGCACGAGATCTCGACACCTCCTGCTATATCACCGTTGGCACCGGCATCGGCGGCGGCGGCATGGTCGGCGGCAAGCTGGTGCACGGGCTGCTGCACCCGGAGTTCGGACACATGCGGATCCCGCACGATCGGGAGGTGGACCCGTTTCCAGGTGTCTGTCCCTACCACGGGGACTGCTGGGAAGGCTTGGCCTCCGGCCGAGCGATCGAGGCGCGCTGGGGGACGCCCGCGGCCGAGCTCGACGACGAGCCGGCCTGGCATCTGGAGGCCCGGTACCTCGCGCTCGGGATCGTCTGCGTGATCTGCGTCCTCTCGCCCGAGCGGGTCGTGATCGGCGGCGGCGTCATGAACCGGCCGGGCCTACTGGAGCTCGTCCAGCGAGAGATCGTCGCGCTGATGAACGGGTACCTCTCCGCGCCGGTGTTCGGCGACGGGATCTCCGGCTTCATCACAGCCCCCGCCCTCGGCCCGCGAGCCGGGGTGCTGGGCGCGCTTGCGCTTGCTGCGACCGCTTAGGAGCCGTTGGGCTAGCGGAATAGGTCGCTCAGCGTGATTCCTCCCTTGACCAGGCGGTCCAAGGGCGCCGTCTCGATGAGCCTGCGCAGGAAGGGGACCGCGAACCCGGGCAGGTCGCCCCGCCGAACGGCTTCGTCGACTGCCCGGAGCAAACCTGCCCGCAACGCAACTTCGATCGTGTGATCGCTCCAACGCCGCGGCCGACCGTCAGCGCCCCCGAGCGAGAGGACGAGCTCCTCCCGTGTCGTGTGAAGGCGACAGGCGGCGCCGTCGAGCCCGTCGAGGACGATGCGCTGGATCGTCGCATCGAGTCCGCTCACGTGCGCCTCGCGCGGCCGGCACGGGTCGGCGAGCTTCGGCCCGGGTTCAACAGCGGCGCCCTTGCCCAGTTCGATCGCCACAAGCGCCACAGCGGCGACGAGCAGAGCCGCGAGAATCGCCTGCGGAGGAGCCAGCCGTCGCGCTCTCACGAGACGATCCTGCGCCTGAAGAGGAACGCGACGAGGGCTGCCAGGGCGGCGAGCGCCGCCGACAGGAAGAATGCCGGTCGGAACGCGCGGGTGATCGTGCTCTCGATCGTGCCGATGAGCGAGTCGCGCGTCGCCGCGAGCTGCCGATCGTGCCGGGCGCCATGTGCGTCGAACGGCCGGGATAGATCGGGAATCTCCCCCTGGCGGGCCTGAGCGAAGGCACCGCGAAGATCGAGCGCGACCGGGACCTTCTTCGAGAGCCCGACAGGCGAGTCGAGGAGGACGGCCGTCGCACGCAGGAGCGCCCGGTCACTTGCGGCCGGGAGCTCCGAGGCGAGCAAGGGCGCGATCAGTGCGAGCGCGAGCACGAGGCCCAGGTGGCGAACGCCGATCGTGAGCGTGCCGCTACGAGTCAGCCCGGCTCCCAGATCGAGCGCAAGGTCGGAAAGGATCGGCACCGCCAACCCGAGCCCGAAGCCACAGAGGGCGAGCGCGTACATCGCGAGCCAGATGCTCGCGAAGGGGAGCAGGGCAAGGCCGACGAGGCCCGCCGTCAGCAGGCTCGCGCCCCCATAGACCGCAGTTAGGCGCGGCAGCCGTGCCGCCAACGGCCGTGCGAGGAGGGTCGCGGCAGGGAGGATGCTGACGATCGCCGCCCCCGCGATCGGCGAATGACCCCATCCGGTGATCACAAGCAGGACGGCGAGGAACAGCGCACCCACAAGCGCACCAAACACGAGGCCGAGGCACAGGTTCGCGGGCAGCAGTCGGGCGAGCGACGGACGCCAGCCCTCCTCGACGAAGGCTTCTCCGCGGACCCGGGCCGCTGCAACTAGTCCGAGGGCCGCTATGGGAGCCTGGGCCGCGAAGATCGCGCGCCAGTCGAATGCCTGAGTCAGAACGCCTCCGAGGGCTGGTCCGAGCGCGAGGCCGAAGGTGCCGGCCAGCGTCCAGACGCGGGCCCCTCGCGCCGCCGACCCTCTCAGCACCGCCAACACCGGCAGCGCGCCCGCCAGGAGCAGCGCCGCACCGACACCCTGGACCGTTCTAGCCGCGATCAGGAACCCGAGGCCGCCGGCGAGCGAACAGGCGATCGAGGCCGCCATGAAGACCACGAGACCCGCGACCAGGACCGCGGTCGCGCTCAATCGATGGACGAACATGATCAGTCCGAGCGCAGCAACCGCCACGGCCGCGTTGTAGGTGGTGACCACCCAGGCCACGCCCTCGATGGTCGTGTGGAATTGGACGTAGAGCTGCGGCAGCGCCAGTACGACGACCGAGGAGTCGGCGAACGCGATCGCAACGGCCGCCGCGACGAACAGCGCGAGCGCTGAGGAGGACCGGTCAGGGCGAGAGGGGGTGCTCGTCACGGGTGGAAGAAGGCTACGGGCGGCACGTCCAACACTTGCACGGACACCCTGGACAGGTGCTGCGGCGTGTTGATCGTTGGCACCCCGCCTGGGTACTCTGAATTCGTGGAAGCGGTGACGCCGAGCGAAAAGTGCCTGCCCGACGGGCTTCGGTTCGCCGCCTGGGCGGTGCCTGTCTCGTGAGAGTTCGGGTGCTGATCGTGGAGGACGATGCCGTCGTGCGGGCAGGGCTGACGATGCTCGTCAACGCCGAGGACGATCTGGAGGCGGTCGGCGAGGCGCGCAGCGCCCGCGAGGCTATCTTCGAAGCACGAAGCACGAAGCCCGACGTCGTCTTAATGGACGTGACGATGTCCGACCAGAGCGGGATCCCGGCTGTGCCGCAAGTCCTGGAGGAGCGGCCCGAGGCGAAGGTGCTCGTGCTCTCGATGCAAGACGACCCGCGAGACGTCCGCGAGGCGTTCGAGGCCGGAGCCCGTGGCTATCTGCTCAAAGAAGGTGCCGACGCCGAACTCGTTGCGGCCATCCGCGAGGTTGTCGGCGGCGGTCGTTATGTCCATCCCGAGCTCGGCGCGCGGCTCGTGGCGGCGGAGACCGCAGAGCGTCGACGCGCCGACGAGGACCCGCTCTCCGAGCGGGAACGCGAGGTACTACGGCTGCTCGCATTCGGCCACACGAATCAGGAGATCGCGAAGGAGCTGTACATCTCGGTACGTACCGCCGAGAGCCACCGCGCGCACATCATGCAGAAACTCAGGCTGTCGAGCCGCGCCGGGCTCGTCCGCTACGCGCTTGCCAACGGGCTGCTCGAAGATTCGTGACCGAGCGAGCGACCTGGGCGCTCGCAATCCCGCGGGCTAGCCGACTGCTGCCGGGATCGCTTCCCAGTCCGCCTCGCCGGCCGTGAGCACGTAGTCACGGCTGTCCACCCCGAAGCGGATCGCACACAAGGATTCCTGCTTCACCCAGCCCTCGACGTTGCGAAGGAGCACGGCCAGATCGCTCGGGTCCGAGCGTAGGGCAACGGAGACGAGATTGATGTCGCGGCTGTCCTGGAGCGAGACATCCCAAATCCCGCCGAGACGGCGCGTGAGGCGAACCGCCGCGGCCAGATCGGGGATCTCGAAGCGAACCGACTGCGGGGTCTCTTCGGCCTGCATCTGGGTCACGCAGCCAGCCGGACCAAAACGGCAAGGTCGTCTCGAATACGTTCGAGAGCGGAGATCTCGACTCCCTCGGTCGTGCGGCCGTCGAGCAGGATCAGGGCGTTCTCGATCGCGCGCAGCGCGTGCTCGAACTGGAAACGACGGATGTCGGCGGGACTCGAGAGGGGGAGAGAAGTCGAGCCCTCGCCGACAGTTCCGCCGACCCGGACCGGCTTCCCGGTCTCGAGCGTGTGGCCCCGTCCGTCGATGTTCAAATTCATGACCCAAGGGTCGCGGTTGGAGGACCCGCCTCGTTTGACACGATCAGGTCAATAGCGCCGCCGGCTCGGGGATGATCCGGTGGTTCATCCCATCAGGACGATGCCCCAACGCCCGCTCGGCGCGATCCTCTCGGCGCACGAATAACGGACGAAAGCGAGGCGATGAACCATGTTCAGGCGACGACGGCCACTCATGCGGGCGGCCATGGTCGGGGGAGCCGGCTACTACGCGGGCAAGAAGATTCAGGAGGGACGGGAGGCGGACGCGGATCGGGACGCGCGGCTGGACGAGGTCGAGACGCAGCAAGCCGCGGCACCGGCCGCGGGCGGGATGAGCAACGACATGATCGATCAACTCGGCAAGCTCGGGCAGCTACACGAGCAGGGAGTTCTGACCGACGACGAGTTCGCCGCGCAGAAGCAGAAGCTTCTGGAGAGCACATGAGCACGCCTACACACAGCGGCGACGGCCTGACGCTCGGACCGGTTCAGATGCTGGTCGTCGGCTTCGAGGGCGACAATTTCAGCGGCGAGATCCGTGAGGAGCTCGAGCGGCTCAAGGAGCACGACATCGTCCGCTTGATCGACCTGCTGCTCGTGAAGAAGACCAACGACGGGGAGATCGAGGTCCTGCAGACGAGCGACCTCGATCAGGATGAGGCAGAGGAATTCGGCGCGATCGTCGGCGCGCTCGTGGGTTTTGGCGCGGGCGGCGAGGAAGAAGCCGAACGCGGCGCGATCGCAGGCGCCGCGGAGCTCGAAGACGGACACGTGTTCGATGACGACGCGGTCTGGTACCTCAGCGACGCGATTCCCGATGGCACCGCCGCTGCGGTCGCTCTGCTCGAGCACCGATGGGCGATTCCCTTGCGCGACAAGATCGCGCGGGCCGGAGGAGTCACTCTCTCCGACGCGTGGGTCCATGCCGCCGATCTCGTCGCGATCGGCCTCGTCGGCGCGGCCGCAAAGGACGCCGCAGGAGTCGACGCCTAGCCGACAAGCCCGGCGACGGGCGCGATCCCCCAGGAGCCGGTGTGGGTCTGCTCCGGCTCCAGGCGGACCAGCCCGTCGCCGCTGCGGAAAGCGTTCGGCGCGCAGGTCATCGGCTCGACGGCCAGGCTTCGGCGGCCGCCGTCAGGAAGCGTGTCGCCGGTGAACACCATCAGGTACGGATAGGACTCGTCGGCCCAGAGGGTCGCTTGCCGGCCATCGGCTGTGAGCTCGACCCGGGCGAGCCCGTCGGAGCCGCGCTCGAGGTCGGTGAATGCGTGGTCGAGCTTTGTTGCGCCGATCGTGCGCATCACGCGGAAGTCGAGGTCGGTGTGCTCAACGGGCGCCGCGCCGACCGGGATGCCGCGCTCGTTCGCCTCGAGCGCGGTCCGTGCCGGCACCCTGAGCATCGCCCCGTCGACGCGACCGCCGCCGATTGCGAGATACGGGTGCGCGCCGCTGCCGTACGGCGCGGTCTCGTTCCCGAGGTTCGTTGCCTCGGTCCGGACCGTCAGCCCCTCGTCGGAGAGCGTGTACTCGACGCGGAGCGCCAGGGAGAACAGGTAACCCGGCCGCGGGTGGAGGAGGTGTTCGAGCGCGGCCCGGCCGGGCTCGCGTTCGGCGATGCGCCAGGCCGACCAGCGGACGAGGCCGTGGATCGCGTTTTGCCGCTCCGGCTCGTCGAGCGGGAGTTGCTGGCGTACCCCCTCGAACTCGTAGCTACCGTCCTCAATCCGGTTCGGCCAGGGGATCAGCAGCTGCCCTCGGCCGCTCGTGGCGATCTCGTCCGCCTCGTAGCCGTCGACTATGGCGCGGTCGTCGTCGAAATAGCTGCGGAGGCCGGCGCCGACCTCGACGACGACCACCCGCTGGTCTCCGTAAGCGAGCTCGATCTGCTCGCCGGAGGGAGCGATCGGCGTTCTGGGCTCGATCAGGTTCGGATGCCGCGCCAGACGAGCCGCGCCATCCACAACGCTCCCGCGATCTTGGCCGGCGTCTGGCTCTCGAAGCGGATGGCGCGGCGGTGCCGTCGCCGTCTTCTCAGCTGCATGCCGTCAGACCGCCTGCGGAGCCGGCCGCATCAGGCCGCCGATGATCCAGAAGAATGGCAGGAAGATCCCGAGGATGAACAAGACCCAGTGCCCGTTCCGGATCGTGGCGACCCCGAGCGTGACGATCAGGACCAGGTAGAGCAAGGCACCGAAGCCTCCGATTGCGTACCACATAGCGTCTCTCCTTGTTGGCCGGAGGCTCAAGCGTGGCACCGCCCGGATGCGAGCGCATCATCCGATCCGGACGACAGCGGCGAAACGCCCCTGTGGCCGCGGCGCTTCATCCCCATCGGACGATGTGCCGTAGCGGCCTGATTCCTAGCTTTGACCCGGCATGAGCGCGCTCGCGTCCACGGCCGTGGATCTCGCCCGGATCCAGTTCGCGACGACGTCCCTGTACCACTTCCTGTTCGTGCCGCTGACGCTCGGGCTGGCACCGCTGGTCGCGACGATGCAGACGCTCTGGCACCGCAGCGGGGACGAGGCATGGCTGCGGCTGACGCGTTTCTTCGGGACGCTCCTGCTGATCAACTTCGCGATCGGGGTCGCGACCGGGCTCGTGCAGGAGTTCCAGTTCGGGATGAACTGGTCGATCTACTCGAAGTACGTCGGCAACGTCTTCGGCGCGCCACTCGCGATCGAGGGGCTGGCCGCGTTCTTCCTCGAGTCGACCTTCCTCGGGCTCTGGATCTTCGGCTGGAACCGGCTCGGGCCGCGCATCCACCTGGCGACGATCTGGATCGCGACACTTGGCACCTGGCTCTCGGCGTATTTCATCCTGGTCGCCAACTCGTGGATGCAGGAGCCGGTCGGCTACAAGGTCGAAAACGGGAAGGCGGTGCTGACGAACGTCTGGTCGCTGCTCACGGCCGACTTCGCCGTCTGGGCGTTCGGGCACACGATGCTCGCGGGTCTGACCGTGGGCTCCACGCTCGTTTTCGGAGTCTCGTGCTGGCACCTCGTCCGCGGCCGCGACGTCGAGCTCTTTCGGCGCGCGGCGAAGCTCGCTCTGATCGTTCTGTTGCCCGTTGCGGCGGTAAATCTCTGGTTCGGCAGTCACTTCGGCATCTACACGACCAAGCACCAGCCGATGAAGATCTCCGCGACCGAGGCGCTGTGGGACACGGAGCAGCCAGCGTCGTTCTCGCTCTTCCAGATCGGCGGCTTCACGCAGAGCGACGAGAAGCCCTCGTTCTCGATCGAAGTGCCGAGGCTGCTTTCCTTCCTCGCGGACGGCTCGTTCAACGGCAAGGTCGTGGGGATCAACGAGCTGCAGAAGCAGGAAGCGACGCAGTACGGCCCGGCGAACTACATCCCGCCGGTCGAGGCCATCTACTGGTCGATGCGCGCCATGGCCTACCTCGGCACGCTCGTCTTCCTCGTCGCTGCGGTGGGCTCGTTCCTCTTCTGGCGCGGGCGGCTCGAGCGGACACGCTGGTTCCTCTGGACGGCGGTGGTTTCGATCGCCTTCCCGTTCCTCGCCGCGCTAGCCGGCTGGCTGCTGACGGAGCTTGGGCGGCAGCCGTGGATCGTCCAAGGCCTGCTGAGAACCTCGCAGGCGAACTCGCCAAACGTCGGCACCACATGGCTCGCCCTCAGCCTCGCGGTCTTCATCGGCCTCTACCTCCTCCTCGGCATCGTCGACTTCGTGCTCATGCGCCGCTATGCGCGGCCGGATCGGCCCGTGCCGGACGCCGAGTTGCCTGTGCCGGTGGTGACCTACTGAGATGACCCTCCAGATCCTCTGGTTTTGCCTGATCGCGGTCTTCTGGGGCGGCTACTTCGTGCTCGAGGGATTTGACTTCGGTGTCGGGATTCTGCTGCCGTTCCTGCCCCGCGACGAGGAGGAGCGCGGCGAGATGTTCCGCTCGATCGGCCCGGTCTGGGACGGCAACGAGGTCTGGCTCGTCGTGGCCGGCGCCGCAACCTTCGCGGCCTTCCCCTCCTGGTACGCAACGATGTTCTCCGGCTTCTATCTCGCGCTGTTGCTCGTTCTCTTCCTGCTGATCGTCCGCGTCGTCTCGTTCGAGTGGCGCGACAAGAGCGACAGCGCGCGCTGGCGCCGCGTCTGGATGTGGGCGAACGCCGCCGGGAGCACGGGGATTGCGCTCATCTGGGGGATCGCTCTCGCCAACCTGATCCACGGCGTCCCGATCGACTCCGAGGGCAACTACACCGGCACCTTCTGGGATCTCTTCAGCGTCTACACGGTGCTGGCCGGCATCGCCTTCGTGCTCCTGTTTGCCTTTCATGGTGCGAGCTACCTGACGCTGCGGACTTCCGGCGATCTGTTGGGACGGGCGCGGCGCGCGGCGCGGACCCTCGGCGTACCGGCAATCGCCGTCGGCGCCGCGTTCCTGATCTGGACGGTTGTCGTGGCCGTCGACCAAAACCACAAGGGCGTCTTCCCGCCGGTCCTTCCGGCCGTGATCGCAATCGGCGCCTTCGCGCTCGCCGGCTTCTTCGTCTACACAGGCCGAAGCGGCTTTGCGTTCGTGATGACGGCCCTCGGCACGCTCGCAGCGGTCGCGACGCTCTTCACGGGTCTCTACCCGCGCGTCATGGTGTCGAGCTCGAGCTTCGGCAACAGCCTCACTGTCTCGAACGCCGCGTCCGTGCACTACACGCTGGTCGTGTTGACGGTCGTGGCTTTGGTGCTGATGCCGCTCGTCCTCCTCTACCAGACTTGGTCGTACTACGTCTTTCGCGCCCGCGTTGGCGGCCAGCAGGTCCGGTTGCCGGGCGACGCGGCCGCGCAACCGACGGCCGGTCCGGGCCCCGCCTAGTGCGCCTGCTCGACCAGCGCCTCCTTGCCCGCGCCCGGGCGGCTCGTCGCCTGCTGATCCTCGACTCGGCGCTCGGGCTCGTCGGGGCGGTGCTCGTGGTCGTCCAGGCGACGTTGATCGCCCGGATCGTGACGCGGGCCTTCGACGGGGCGCCGCTTCGCGCCGTCGCGGTCGAGCTCGGTGTGCTCGCTGTGACGTTCGCCGGTCGCGGAGTGATTGCCTGGGGTTTCGAGGTTGCGGGGCGCCGGGCGGCATGGACAGTCCTGTCCGAGCTTCGCCTCGCCCTCGTGGAGAGACGCCTACGCACACAGCCGGCCGGGCTGGACGGGGTCGAGGCCGGTGAGATCGCCGCGACGGCTGTTCAGGGTGTCGACGGGCTCGAGGCGTACTTCGGCAGGTACCTGCCCCAGGTCGTGCTCGCCGCGGTCGTCCCGTTCGTCGTGGTCGCGTGGGTTGCCACGATCGACGTGGGCTCGGCCCTGCTGCTGCTGATCACGCTCCCGCTTGTGCCCTTGTTCATGTGGCTGATCGGTCGCTACACGAGCGAGCGCACGCGCGAGCGCTGGCTCGCGCTTCGCCTGCTCTCGACCCACTTCCTCGATGTCGTACGCGGGTTGCCGACCCTGCGCGCCTTCAATCGCAGCCGTGCGCAGGGGGCTGTGATCTCGGACGTCGGCGAGCGCTACCGACGCGCGGCGATGGGCACCCTTCGCGTCAGTTTCCTTTCCGGCTCGGTCCTCGAGCTCGCGGCCACGCTTGGTGTTGCGCTGGTCGCCGTGACGGTCGGCGTCAGGCTCGTCGATGGCGGCATCGGGCTGCAGGCAGGGCTGACGGTGCTGATCCTCGCGCCCGAGCTGTACGCGCCGCTTCGACGGCTCGGCGCCCAGTTCCATGCGAGCGCCGATGGCGTCGCCGTTGCGGAGCGGATGCTGGCACAGCTCGAGGCGCCCGCCTCCGCCGCCCGGTCCGGGAGGCTGGTGCCGTTTAGCCCGGCCGAAGCGCCCGTACGGCTCGAGGCTGTCTCATTCGCATATCCATCGCGACCGCGCCTCGTCCTCGATCGCCTCGATCTCGACCTCCTGCCGAGCGAGACGGTTGCGCTGGTTGGCCCGAGCGGCGTGGGTAAGAGCACGGTCGCCATGCTGCTGCTGGGCTTCGCCGAGCCCACCGAGGGCTGCATCACCGTCGGCGGCCTGAACCTCTCGGACTGCAGGCTCGACGTCTGGCGGCGGCAGATTGCCTGGGTGCCTCAGCGGCCGACGATTTTCCGGGGCACGATCGCCGGCAACATCCGGCTCGGCGCTCCGAAAGCGTCCGACCAGCGCACCCGCGACGCGGCCATGCTCGCAGGCGCCGACCGCTTCATCCGTGCCCTGCCGCTCGGCTATGAGACGGTGGTCGGCGACGGAGGCCGACCGCTTTCGACCGGCGAGCGCCGCCGGATCGCGCTCGCCCGCGCGTTCCTGCGGGACGCACCGTTGGTCATCCTGGACGAGCCGACCGCCGATCTCGACCGTACGAGCGTGGACGTCGTGGCCGAGGCGATCGAGCGGCTGCGGGCCGGCCGAACGGTGCTGATGATCGCGCACCGGCCTGAGCTCGTGCGGCGCGCCGACCGGGTCGTGTACCTCGACACCGGTGGAACCGCCCTGATCCGGAACGAAGCAGCGTGACCCGGACGCTCCGCGCCCTACTGGCGCTCGGCGAGGCCCCGCGCTCACGTGTCGCGCTTACGGTCGCGCTCGGGTCAACGACGATCGTCTTCGGAGTCGGCTTGATGGCCACGGCCGGATATCTGATCTCGAGGGCGGCGGAGCGTCCGGCGATCCTCTCGCTCACGGCGGCGATCGTCGGCGTTCGCTTCTTCGGCATAGCCCGGCCGATTGCGCGCTACTTCGACCGCCTCAGCTCGCACGACCTAGCCTTTCGGTTCCTCGCCGGCGCTCGCCGCCGCGCCTACGACCGGATCGAACCGCTAGCGCCGGGCCAGCTCGAGGGCCATCGGCGCGGAGACCTGCTGTCGCGGCTCGTCGCCGACGTCGACTCGCTTCAGAACCTCCATCTCCGAGGCATCGGGCCGCCGCTCGTCGCGATTTTCGCGGGGGCGGCATCCGTGGCGGTCGCCGCGGCATTCTTGCCGGCGGCAGGCCTCGTCCTCGGTCTAGGCCTGCTCGTCGGCGGGCTGATCGTTCCGGCGCTCGCCGCGGGACTCTCACGGCGGAGCGGCGGCAAGCCGGCCGCACGCGGGCAGCTCTCGGCGCAGCTGGTCGAAGCCGTCTCCGGCAGCGCGGAGCTCGTCGCCTTCGGGCGCGGAGACGACTTCCTAGGCCGGCTCCGCGTCACCGACGACAGGCTCGTTCGCCACGCGAGGCGCGCCGCGTTCGGAGACGGTGCCGGCGAGGGACTCGGGTTGGTCGTCGCCGGCGCCACGGTCGCCGGAGTGCTCGCGGTTGCCGTTTCCGCGCATTCGGCCGGCGATCTCGACCGGGTGACGATCGCGCTGCTGACACTGCTCGCGCTGGCCGCCTTCGAGGCGGTTCAGCCCCTTCCCGAGGCGGCACGAGAGCTCGCCGCGACCCTCGCAGCCGGGCGAAGGGTCCTCGAGCTGACAGGCCAAGAGCCCGCGATCGCCGATCCTGAGGAGCCGTTGCCGTTGCCGTCGAGGCCCTTTGTCGTCGCGCTCGAGAACGTTCGCGCACGCTACGCACCCGGCGAGCCCCCGGCGCTTGACCGCCTTAGCTTCCGGCTCGAGCCCGGGCGCCGAATCGCGCTCCTCGGTCCTAGCGGCGCGGGAAAGAGCACTGTCACGAACCTGCTCCTTCGGTTCCTCGATCCGGAGGAGGGACGCGTCACCCTCGGCGGGAGGGACCTGCGCGAGTACCGGCAGGAGGACGTTCGCCGGACCGTCGCCGTGGCCGGGCAGGACGCGCACCTCTTCTCGACGAGCATCCGCGAGAATCTTCGGCTCGGCCGGCCCGGGGTGAGCGACGGCGAGGTCGAGCAGGCGCTCGACGCGGCGCGGATCGGAGAGTGGGTGCGTTCGCTGCCGAACGGCCTCGACACCCTCGTGGGCGAGGAGGGGTGCGAGCTCTCGGGCGGGCAGCGCCAGCGAATCACTCTCGCCCGCGCGCTGCTCGCGGAGGCGCCGGTTCTCGTGCTCGACGAGCCCACCGCGCACCTCGACCCTCCCACGGCGGAGAAGCTGCTCGAGGATGTCTTCGCGGCGGTCGGTGACCGCTGTGTGTTGCTGATCACCCACCGGCCCGAAGGCCTCGACCTCGTCGACGAGGTCGTTGTGATGGAATCGACAATCGACCGGAAGGAGACGCAATGACCGGCAAAGCAGACTTCACCCCAGAGGAATGGGATCTCGTGCGTGAAGGCCCGACTGCGGCAGGGATGGTCACGCTAACGGCGGAGAAGGGCGGAACGTTCCGCGAGTCGTGGGCGATGGCGAAGGAGTACACCGAGGCGCGGAAGGAGCACGGTGAGAGCGAGTTGCTCGACGCGCTCGTGGCGGAGAAGCCGGACGCGAAGCGCTATGACTCGCCGCAGGAGCTCGAGAACGTCGGCCTGCAGCACCTCACCGAAGCGGTCGCCCTGCTCGAGCAGAAGGCCACACCGGGCGAGGTCGCGGGTTACAAGAAGTTCGTCATGCAGGTCGCCGAACGAGTGGCGGAGGCCCACAAGGAGCACGGGGCGGATGTCAGCGACGCCGAGCGGGCGGCGATCGAGAAGCTCTCGGCAGCCCTCAACCCGACGCCGGCGTAGTCCGCCGGTCGTCGTAGACGACCTCGGTCCCGGCCAGGTAGTCGGGTAGGCCGCGCCTGCGCCGATCGAAGGGCACGGGCAAGTACCCGGCGAACAACGGCACGATCGCGAGCCAGGTCCCGAACGTGCGCACGACCGCGCGGGCGACCGACGGTGGGCCGCCGTCGGGCCCTCGCACGCGAACGCGGAGCAGGGACATCCCCGGAGTGCGCCCTGCGCCGCTCCAGAAGAGGATCAGGTAGCCCGCTGCGACGATCGCCCCGCCGGCGCCCAGCAGAACGTCAACGAGCCAGGTCGGTCGCAGCGTCCCGACCAGCGAAGTGATCAACGCTCCGAAGCCCGAGAGGACGGTGAAGATGGCGACGATCAGAAACAGGTCGACTGCGAAGGCGACCGAGCGGCTGACGATGCCGGCATAGACGTTGCCGGTGGCGCGAGGGGGCCGCCGGATCGCGTGCTCGACCCTGTCGTCCATGCCGACTGCGCCCCGGCGGAGCTCGGCGATCAGCTCGTCGAAGATCCCAGCCGTCTGCTCCGTCAAGGCCGCCCGTAATTCGGGGCTCGCCACGATCTGACGAAGCGCGCCGCGGAACTCGTCGCTGCGGACGATCCGGTCGGTCAACTCCATCGTCCGCGGGCTGCCCAGAGCGCTGGCGACAAGCCGGTCGAGCTCTCCGCTCGCCGCGAGCTCGCCGACGATTCGCTCGAGCACGTGGTGCTCGATCACCGACTGGGCGAGCTCTTCGGGCAGCGGCCCAGCGAGCGCGCGGTCGGTGAGTCGCGTGAGTTCCGGAATCACGTGATCCTCCGCGGCCGCCTCGAGCGGGGCGCGTGAGGCCCGTGCCGCCACGCGCGCCGGGAAGAAGGCGAGTCGCCCGGCCGAGCCGAGGCGCGACCGTCGCCCGTCGCGAGCCACGTCAGGCCGCTGCAGTCACGCGGCCGCTTGCGCCGAGCCGCTCGAGCACGTGGTCTCCCACCCGCAGTGAGTTCGCCATCGCGGTTAGAGCCGGGTTGACTGCGCCGATGCTCGGGAAGACGCTCGTGTCCACGACGTAGAGGTTGTCGAGCTCGTGCGCGCGGCAGTCGGCGCTCAGAACGGACGTCTCAGGATCGGTGCCCATCCGGCAGGTGCCCGCTTGGTGGGCGACGCCCGCCACCGGGATCTCGTTCTTCATGTAGGCAAAGCGGTGGAAGAGGTGGCCGGGCTCCATGTGGAGCTTGGCGAGCATCGAATGGAGCTGCTTGTAGAGCTCCTGCTTCGGGGTGTCGTTCGTCGCCGTGTAAGCGAGGGTCAGCTTGCCGTCGCGGTCGACCGAGACCCGGTTCTCCGGGCGCGGCAGATCCTCTGTCGAGAGCCAGAAGTCGATTGCGTGCTTCGCGATCCGCTCCAGCGACCAGTGCGGCGCCAGCTTCGTCTCGCCCGGCTTCTCGCCGTGGAACATCGGCGCCTGCGACTTGCCGACCATCTGGATGTTCCCGAGCGGGTAGTCGTGGCCGTCGCCGGCGAAGTAGAAGTCGTTCAGTCCGAGCGTCTTCTGGAAGATGGTCGGGTTCTCGTCCTTGGAAAGCGCGAGCACTGCGGCGCTGTTGTGGAACATGTAGTTGCGACCGACCTGGTCCGAGCCGTTCGCGAGGCCCTTCGGGTGCTCGTCGGTCGCGGAAACGAGAAGGAGCTTCGCCGTGTTCGCGGCCCCGCAGGCAAGAACGACCAAGTCGCCGGCGAACTCCTCGACCACGCCGTTCCGCTCGACGACGATCTTCGAGACCGCCGTCCCGGTGTCGTTCGTCTCGAGTCTCATAGCCAGGGCGTTTGTGAGCAACGTGACGTTCGGATACTCGAGCGCCGGCCGAACCCCGAGCACGTCGGCGTCGGATTTGCCGTGGACGGCGCAGGGGAATCCGTCGCAGTTCTGACAGCGGACGCAGGCGCTGTAGGGCATGTTCTGCTCGTTCAGCCGGATACCGCAGGGAGCGTGGAAAGGGTGGTAGCCCGCCGCCTCGAAATCGTCCGAGAGCTGCTGGATCCGCGGCTCGTGCGAGACGGCAGGAAATGGGTATGGCGCGCTGGCGTACGGCTCAGTGGGGTCCTGGCCGTGCTCGCCATGCACCTCGTACAGCTGCTCGGCCTTCGAGTAATAGGGCTCGAGCTCCTCGTAGGAGATCGGCCAGGCGGGCGAGACCCCGTCATGGTGATTAAGCTCGCCGAAGTCCTCCTCGCGAAGGCGGTAGAGCGCTGCGCCGTAGAGCTTGGTGGCGCCGCCGACGAAGTAGTGGATCTGCGGCTGGAACGCCTTCCCCTTCGGGTCGTACCAGGTGTCCTCGGAGACGTAGCGGTTGTCGACGAAGACGTCCTGCGCGAGCCAGTTCGACGGCTCGCGCGGCAGCCAGTCGCCGCGTTCCAGCAACAGGATCCGCTTGCCCGACGGCGCCAGGTGCCGCGCCAGCGTGCCTCCGCCTGCGCCGGTCCCGACGATGATGACGTCGTACGAGTCCATCTCAGATCTCCGCCGTCAACTCGGGGAGCATGATCCGGCCGGCGGCCTCCATCAGCGCCAGGTGCGAGAACGCCTGCGGGAAGTTGCCCAGGTGCCGGCCCGTCTCGGCGTCGAACTCCTCGGCGTAGAGGCCGAGCGGCGAGGCGACCCGGAGCAGCCGCTCCATCAGATCGCGCGCCATCTGCAGCTCGCCCACGATCGCGAGCGCGGACACGAGCCAGAAGGAGCAGATCAGGAACGTCCCCTCCTTGCCGGAGAGCCCGTCGTCGGTCTCGTCGGTCTTGTAACGCAGGACGAAGCCGTCCTCGGTCAGCTCGTCGGCGATCGCCAGCACGCTGGCCTTTAGGCGCGCGTCGTCACTCGGCAGGAAACCGAAGATCGCGGCCAGCAGCGTGGAGGCGTCCAGTGCGTCGCTCCCGTAGTGCTGGACCAGGACGCCGCGGTCGTCGACGCCGTTCGCCAGGATGTCCTCGCGAATCTCGTCGGCGACCGCGGCCCACTTCTCCTGTGCCTCCCCGTCCCCTCGGATCTCGGCCAGCTTCGCCGCGCGATCGAGCGCGACCCAGCACATCAGCTTCGAAGAGACGTAGTGCTGGGGCTTGCCGCGCGCCTCCCAGATCCCCTGGTCGGGCTCTCTCCAGACATTGGTCGCGCACTCGGCTTGGGTCTGCACGATCGGCCAGAGCCGGCGAGGCAGCCTCGCGCTGCGGCGCGTGTGCAGCAAGATCGAGTCGAGCGCGGCGCCGAAGACATCGTTTTGCCGCTGGTCAAAGGCTCCGTTGCCGACACGGACCGGACTGGCTCCTGCGTAGCCGGTCATCTCGTCGCGCGTGGACTCCGTCAGGTCGCGGCGGCCATCGATCCCGTACATGATCTGGAGCGAGCCATCCTCCGTCGCCTCGACATCGGCGACGAATTGCATGAACTCGTCGGCCTCCCAGTCCAGGTTGAGCATGTGGAGCGCCTGGAGCGTGAAGGTCGTGTCGCGGATCCAGGTATAGCGGTAGTCCCAGTTCCGCTCGCCCCCCGGCGTCTCAGGCAGAGATGTCGTCAGCGCGGCCACCGTTGCGCCGGTCGGCATGTACGTGAGTCCTTTGATCGTTAGCGCCGAGCGCTGGACCGGGTCCCGAAACCGGTGATCCGGGATCCTGGCGCGGCCGAGCCAGGCGCGCCAGAACCGCGTAGTCGCGTCGATCCGCGAGTCGGCTTCTTCGACGTTCTGCGGCGACACTAGACCGTCGTCCCACGAAAGGGAGCAGTAGGCCCGGTCGCCGGCCTTGAGCACGTGGCGCGCCCGAATCCGGTTTTCCTCGATCCCGAGCCCCAGATTTGTCTGCAGGCGGATTGTCATCCCGGCACCGGTCGCATCGGCGGCGTGCCGGTCGTCGCCGATCAGAGCCCATTCCGCAGGCTCTCGCCCGTAGTCGAAGGCGGGCTCGCAGACGAGCTCGACCTCGACCTCCCCTTCGAGGCACTCGACGGTGCGGATCAGTATGTGGTCGGCATCGTCGTCGGCAGGCGGCCTGGTATGGGGCGTGATCGTGTCCTCGTGCTCGCGCGGGCTCATCGTCAGCGCGTCGCGGACGACGATCCAGCCGTTCGGCGTCTTCCACGTCGTCTCGAGCACGTTCGTTCCAGGCTGGTAGACGACGGCGGTCGGATGATTGATCCCGAACGGCGCGAGGCGGAAGAAGCCGGCCTCGCGGTCGAGCAGGCTGCCGAAGACGCTCGGCGAGTCGAAGCGCGGCACGCAGAGCCAGTCGATCGCTCCGTCGGGAGCGACGAGCGCGCCCGTATGGCAGTTGGAGAGAAACGCGTACTCCGCGATCGGCGGAAACGGCGAAGGGGCGGCCGCGCTTTGCGGCTGCCGCTCGGTTGCGGGCTCGACAGCCGTCATGCCGGAATCCAAGGCTCGTGCCAGCGTCCGTGCCTGGAGACCAGTTTGTCAGCGGCCCTCGGTCCCCAGCTGCCGGGCGCGTAGGCGTGCACGGGCGGCGGCGCGTCCAGCAGCGGCTGCATGACGCGCCACGCCTCCTCCACCCCGTCCTGGCGCGTGAAGCGTTTGCTGTCGCCGATCATCGCGGCGTGCAGGAGCACCTCGTAGGGTGCCGCGCCCTCACCACCTTCCTCGGCGAACTCCATGTCGAGCTCGATCGGTGCCGGAGCGGCCTCCTTGGCCCGGCGGGCGTCGACGATCAGTCTCACGCCCGTCGAAGGGTCGAGCTTGACGACGAGCTGATTCGGCTGTGGGCGGTGGGCGTTGTCCCAGAAACCGAGCTGAGGCGGATGCTTGAACACGAGTCGTAGCTCGGTCTGTGTAGCCGGGAGCTTCTTGCCGGTCCGGATGAAGAACGGAACGCCGGCCCAGCGCCAGTTGTCGATGTCCAGGCGGAGCGCCGCGTAGGTCTCCGTCTGCGAGTCGGGCGCCACCCCGTCGATCTCGCGGTAGCCGTGGTACTGGCCGCGGACGTAGTGCTCGGGATCGGCATCGGCGATCGCCCGGAAGAGCGCCACCTGCGCGTCCTTGAGCGTGTTGGCGTCGGCGGAAGACGGCACCTCCATGGCGGCCGACGCGACGAGCTGCATCAGGTGATTGACGACGACGTCCCGAACCGCCCCGACCGGATCGTAGAAATGGCCGCGGTCCTCGACTCCGAAGCTCTCGGCCATCGTGATCTGCACGCTCTCGAGGTAGTTGCGGCTCCAGAGCGGCTCGAGCATCGAGTTGGCGAAGCGCAGGTAGAGGATCTCGTCCGTGCCCATCTTCCCGAGGAAGTGGTCGATCCGGTAGAGCTGCGACTCGTCGATGTACTGGTGCAGCTCGTCGGCGAGCTCTCGCGCGGAGGCCAGGTCGTGGCCGAACGGCTTCTCGACGACAATGCGGGCGTTTTCCGTCAGTCCAGCTTCAGACAGCCCCTTGACGACGGTGCCGAAGAGAAACGGCGGAATCTCGAGGTAGAAAACGGGGCTCTCGGCGCCGTCGATCGCCGCCGCGACGTGCTCGTATGTGGCCGGGTCGGAGAAATCGCCGGCGACGTAGGAGAGCCGGTCGGCGAAGCGCTCGAAGACCTTGGGGTCGAGCTTCTCGCCCGCCCCTTCGATCGAGTCGCGTGCGCGCTCCTTGAGCTGGTCGACGGTCCAGTCGTCCACAGCCACGCCGACGATCGGACAATCAATCAGGCCCCGCCGCTCCAGGCGATAGAGCGACATGAACGTCATCACCTTTGCCAGATCGCCGGTGATCCCGAAGGCCACGAAGACGTCCGCGGGACGCGGCTCGTCGACACGGCTCGGCTTGGGCGTGGCGGAGGCCACGGTCGTCGTCATCGCTGTCTCCTCTCTCGCTTGGAAGCGCCTGCTACGCGGAAAACGCTACGCGGGCCGGCGCTCGCAACGCATCGTCCCGATCGCATGAATTCGCCGTTCACGTCTCAACGGTGATCCGCGCCCCGCGCTGATGCGTCAGCCCCGCTCCGGCCCAGTCCACAACGGCTTTCGCTCGGTCCTCGTTCGTCGGTAACAACGCGAGGTGGACCGTTCCCCACGCCACCGACGCCGTCTTGCCCTTCATCGTCCGCCCGCCCAGCATCTGGACGACTGCCGCGCCCCGTCCGATCGTCGCCATTGTTCCCTTGTCCCGGTATTTGAACGGCTTCGTCTCCTTGCCGGAGACCTTTCGCGCGATCGTCTCGCCGGCGTGCTCGCCTGACTGCATCGCGACCGAGCCGAGTTGCGGGAGCACCTGATCGGTCTTCTGGTCAGTGATCGCGGCGACGTCGCCGACTGCGTACACCTCGGGATGGGACGGAATCCTCAGCTCGGCGTCAACGCCGATTCGATTACCTTTCTCGAGCCCGAGCCCGAGCGACTGGACGAGCTGGTTGCCCTGCAGGCCGGCTCCCCAGACCAACGTGTGCGCCTTGAGCTCGGTGCCGGACTTGAGCCTCACGCGAAGCGGTGTGATCGACTCGACAACCTCGCCGGTCAGCACCTCGACGCCACGCTTGGCGAGCGCCTCCTCCGTGTACTCGCGGATGTCGGGCTTGAACATCGGGAAGAGCTCGGGCCCCGCCTCGACGAGCGTGATCCGGGCCTGCTCCGGCTTCACGTCCGGGTAGTCCTTCGTGAAGACTCCGTGGTAGAGCTCCGCGAGCGCGCCCGCAGTCTCGATCCCGGTTGGACCGCCGCCGACGACGACGATGTTCAGCGCGCCGTCGTCGATCCGGTCGGGATTGCGGTCGGCCGCTTCCCAGTTCTGTAGGACGTGCTCCTTCAGCCGGACCGCGTCGGCCAGGGTGTAGAGCGGGAATGCGTGCTCCGGCGCACCATCGACGCCGAAGAAGTTGACCTCCGCGCCGAGCCCGAAGACGAGGTAGTCGTAGGTCAGCGGCTCGAGCTCGCGAAAGTGCACCTCGCGCGCGTCGAGATCGACCGCCGTGACCATGTCCTGGTGCACGCGCGCGTTCGGCTGCTTGTGGACGAGGTCGCGAATCGGATGGCCGACAGCGGGCTGCTCGAGCAGGCCGGTAGCGACCTGATACAGCAGCGGCTGGAAGGTGTGGTAGTCGTGCTTGTCGACGAGGACGACGTCGACGTCGCTCTTCTTCAGCTTCTTCGCGGCCCCGATGCCCGCGAAGCCGCCGCCGAGGACGAGGACGCGCGGGCGCCGGCCGTCGTTGTCACGTGGTGCGCTCACGGAGTCGTCCCAAGGTAATGGGGCTCCTCGCGTTCCTGGTCATCCAAAAGGGATGATCGCGCGTCAAGGACCGCGGACGACGGTGACAAGCTCGCCGAGAGGCCATTCCTTGACGAAGTCCTCGCGTCCCTTCACTCGTAACGTGGCGCGAACGGCCGTCTCCGTTCGCTCGATCTCCCGGACCACGGTCGCCTCGACTGTGCCTTCCTCGTCGGGAAGGCCTATCACGACGACGTCACCGATCTCGAGTCGCTGTGCTACGAAGTCGAACGCCATCAGCCGATTGTAGAACTCGCCTGTTTCGTCCGGAGTCGCCGCAATCTGAGCCTCACTCAGACCAGGTCGGAGATACCGCGCACGATCAGAAGGGCAGCCACGACCATCAACGCGACGAGGACGACCGCGCGCGAGTTTCCAAGTAGCCACGCCTTCCAGGCGCCGAGCCTCTGCGCAGAGCGCTCCGGCGAGGCCAGGGCGACAACGATGGGAGCGGCGATGGTGACGATCGAGGTCAGGGAGAAGACGACGATGGCGGTCGCGGCATCGAGGCGACTGACGTTCGCCTTGAGGATCTCGCTCGCCGCCGCCAGAGAGAGCGCGTAGCTGAGCATGAACGCCCCGACGGCGACGGCGAGGAACCAGTGCGTCCCCTCGACCCGTGCGAGCCACTTCGGCTCGGACGCGGCTTCCGTTGACGGCTTTCGCCGGCGGTAGGCGACTACCGCCCAGAGCAACAGCACGGAACCGACTACCACCTCGAGCGCGGAGGCCGCCCGGGAAGGCGTGGAGTGCTTGGAACTGAAGTCCTGACCGTGGAGCACGAAGATCGCGATCGCGCCGATCGCGACGATTGCGATCAGCCAGCCACAGACGAAGGCAATCGCCCGACGCCGGCCGGACGGCATGCTGAGCAGGACGATCACGGTCACCACCGAGACCGGGCTCGTAAACGCGACGGCCAGCCCGAGCGCCGCGACTTCGGCGACTAGCGTCCCCATCTGTCATCGGGTCCCGAGGTAGTGCTGGCTCAGCCTCCCATGCCGGCCTGAGCCTCTGCCAGTCCGGCCTTGAGCTTCTTGGCGCTCATGCCGTCGATCTGCGCGACGGATTTCTTGACCGCGTTGACGAGAGCCTTGTCCACCGTGTCGGCACCGCCGGTGTCGTAGACGGCGATCACGCCTCCCGAGCCCGGCGGTAGCGCGTCGTCCATCTTCTTGCCGATTCCGCTTTCGAGCCGGTGCTTCGCGAACTTGCCCGTCAGGCCGCCAAGCGCCGCCCCAACCGCGGTCGCGGCCAAGAGCGGCGGTGCGAAGAGGCCCACGACGAGGCCGACGCCTCCGCCGATCTTGAGGCCCTTGCGACCCAGGTGGTCGCCTGTCTCGCTCACCTCGACCTCCCCTTTTTCGTCCTTCTGAACGAGGACAACGCCCTCGACGGTGATCGCCTTGTCCTCGGCGAGCTTCAGCACTGCGTCGAAGTCCTTCTTCGCGAGATCTTCGAAGAGGTAGGCAGCGATCACCACGTCCTTTTGATCGTCGCTCATGTCTGCTCCTTCCTACGCGTTGATCGCATGACCCGCGAGCGCCTGGTGAAGGTGCTCGTGCAGCTCCTCCTCATGCTCTTCGGTCAGGTGTGGGTTGATGTCGAAGACGACCTTCTTGACCTTGCCGGTGAACGCGAACGGTGACTTGTCCGCGTAGCTGCGATCGACCGGCATGCCGTTGTCGCGGCCGATGTCCATGCCCGCGTAGGCGGTGAACCGCACGGGGTTGGTGTGCTCGATGCGGCCGCCTCCGATCGGCTCGTCGTTGACATACAGCGTCACCTCGCCACCTGTGGCCGGCTTGGGCGCGTCGGCCGCGAACTCCAATCGCACACTGATGCTGCCGGTCGGCAGCGGCACGTCCGACTCCTGCTTGAACTCCTGGACGCCCACAAACGAGTAGGTGTGCTTCAGCTTGCCGTCCTGGACGAAGAGCGAAAAGCCGCCCAGGTGATCCGCCTCGGCCACGATTACCCCTTCGGCCCCGCCCTCTGGGATCTCGAGCTCGGCGCTGATTGTGTAGGAGTGGTTGAAGATCCTCGGGATCATCCCCGAGGCGACGTTCTGAACATCGCCGTAATAAGTGAACCGGGACTGCGCTGGCAGTGGCGGCGTCATCCCGAAGAAGGTGGTGAGCCCGCCGAGCAGCGGCAGCACGTTGTGGCCCTCGGCCTCCTGCCAGAACAGGTCCTGGAGCTCCTTGACCTTCTCCGGGTGCTGATCGGCCAGGTTAGTGGCCTGGGTGAAGTCGTCCGGCAGGTAGTAGAGCTCCACCGGGTCGCTTTCGGGATCCCAGACACCGGGCGCGTACTGCTTCAGCGTCTCAGGGTCAACCTTCCAGGGAATGCGCGGCATCATCCACGCGAGCCACCACCCGTCTTTGTACATACCCCTGTTGCCGAGGATCTCGAAGTACTGCTGCGTGTGGTGCTCGGAGGCGTTCGCATCGTTGAGCGACTCGGTGAAGCTCGTCCCGTGCATCGGCTTCTGCTCGACTCCGTCGATGTGCGTGGGCTGCGGGATGCCCACGGCCTCGAGGATGGTCGGCCCAATGTCGGTGACGTGGGTGAACTGAGAGCGGAGGCCGCCAGGCTCGCGAACTCCTTGCGGCCAATGTACGACCATCGGGTTGCGCGTGCCCCCGAGGTGCGACGCGACCTGCTTGCCCCAATGGAAGGGGCAGTCACCGGCCCACGCCCACGCCGCCGAGTAGTGCGGCGCCATCAGTTCGGTGCCCCAGGCGTCGAGGCCGCCCCACTTGAGGACGAGCTGGAGCTGTTGCTCGTCGGTCAGCGGAATCCCATTCATCGTCGTCCACTCGTTGAACGTGCCGGTGAGTGTGCCCTCCATGCTGGCGCCGTTGTCGCCCCAGATGTAGATCACGAGCGTGTTCTCCAGCTCGCCCATCTCGTCGATCGCGTCGATCACGCGTCCGATGTTCCAGTCGGTGTTCTCGCTGAAGCCCGCGTAGACCTCCATCTGGCGGGAGTAGACCCGCTTCTGGTTTTCGTCGAGGGAGTCCCAGGCGGGCATCGAGTCGGGCCGGGCCGTCAGCTCCGCGTCGGCAGGGATGACCCCAAGGTGCTTCTGCCGCTCGAAGGTCTCCTCGCGCAGCTTGTCCCAGCCCTGGTCGAACGCGCCCTTGTACTTGTTCGACCATTCGGAGCGCACCTGGTGCGGCGCGTGGCTGCACCCGGTCGAGAAGTAAGTGAACCACGGCCTGTCCGAGCCACTGGCGCGCACGCCGTGCAGCCATTCGATCGTCTTGTCGGCCATCGCGTCGGGGAGGTAGAAGTCGTCCTCCTCCGGCACGCCGACGGCCTTGTTGTTCTCGATGATCACGGGGTCATACTGGCCGGACTCGCCGCCCAAGAAGCCCCAGAAGTAGTCGAAGCCGAGCGCGTTGGGCCAGCGGTCGAACGGTCCGGCCGGGCCCTGCATGTTGTCGGGCGTCAGATGCCATTTGCCGAAGCAGGCCGTTGAGTAGCCGTTCCCTTGCAGGGTCTTCACGAACGGCTCGCAGTCCTTCGGCAGCATCGCTGAGTAGCCCGGGAACGGCCCGGCAAACTCGCCGACCATGCCAAAGCCGACGGCGTGATGGTTACGCCCGGTCATCAGCGCTGCGCGCGTCGGGGAGCAGAGCGCCGTCACGTGGAACCGGTTGTACTTGAGTCCACCTTTGGCCAGCTGGTCGAGCGCTGGGGTGCTGATCGGCCCGCCGAACGTTCCGGGATTGCCGAAGCCCGCGTCATCGGTGAGGATCAACAGGACGTTCGGGGCGCCTTCCGGAGGGGACGTCGGCGCGACGTAATCCCAGTCCGGTTGCGAGCCGTCGAGCGTCCGTTCCACCTTCCCCTGAAACTGTGGCCGCCGGATAGGCAGCTTGGTGCGGTCGATCGCCTCGTCGCTCACGTGCGGTGACCTCCCTCGCGTTGCACTTCTTCGCCCGGCGAGGATCGCAGTCGCCAGCAGTCCTCACATCATCCGATTAGGGCGAATGAATCTCTCCGTCGTTTCATCCACCCTGGACGATGTGATCGAGCTGTGGGTCGGCCAAGGTGTGCGTGTACTCGGGCAGTGATCCCGAGCAGCACAGCCGCGAGCGTGGCGGCACCATCGATTGAAGGGAGATACGTGGCAATCGGACCTGTTCAACTCATTGTTCTCGGCTTCAGCCATCCCGAGTTCCACGGCGAGATCGTCGCCGAGCTCGAGCGGCTGCGGGAGAGCGACACCGTGCGCGTGATCGACGCG
>WNFX01005365.1_pt1 | contig 26902 bp, 20 predicted proteins | sample 5400111 | NCBI WGS metagenome assembly WNFX01 (sample SAMN13153363, study PRJNA577476) | soil metagenome | isolation source: 40 cm soil or saprolite under grassland replicate 1 | place: USA:California | collected 2016-06-15
CCGACCCTCTTGGAGATTTAGAAGATCATCCCTTCTAAATTTTATTGAGGAGAACATCCGTGCAAAGAAGACCGGAAGGCGCCCCACGCCGCGAACGGCGCGAGGGCGGGCGAGGCGAGCGCATTTCTCGCCGCAAAATTTGCCAGTTTTGCCACGATCATGTACGCGAAATCGATTATAAAGATGCCAGCCGTTTCTTGAAACGCTACATCTCCGACCGCGGAAAAATCGAGCCGCGCCGGAAGACCGGGACATGCGCCAAGCATCAACGCCGTTTGAGTGTGGCACTGAAAGAAGCAAGACATATGGCGTTGCTCCCCTACACCGCAGAGCATATGCGTGGTATGCACTCGTAGAAGTAGGCAAGCAAACATGACAGTCCGAGATGAATACGTGAACTTTTTGAGAGAAGAAACGTATTCATCTTAGCTGTATGTGTTGACTTTGTTGACGCAAGCCAGCGCATCAAACGGGAGGGAGCTGTATTACTAATGACCAGTCAAACAGTGCGTCGCCAAGAAAACAAGCGACCAGCACGTTCTCAAAAACCAAAGCAATATCACAAGCAGACAGCACGTTTCGAGGGAAAACGCGACGGGAAGCCCCTCATATTTGGCTGGGGGAAACACCTTTCACACAACCAGAAAGTACAAATTCAGCGTCGTGCCACCTGGACTGCCGCCATCGGCGTCGTCGTGCTTATCGTCGTCGTAATTGTTGGCTTCTGGGTCAATATGAATGTGATCACTCCGAGCTTACCCATTACCAGCGTCAACGGCCAACCAATTCCGCAAGCGCTCTACCGTAAGATGGTCGCTTTCAAAACACAGCTTGCGCAAAATAGCGTCAACGGGCCAAATGGAGAGATTGCACAGCGCGATAGTTTGAAGAAGCAGATTTCAGCGCTGCAAGCAGCCGGCCAGAACACTGCTAAACAGATTGATGCATTGAACAAACAGATAGCTGCGCTTAAGCCTGGCCCCAGCCCCGAACGCACCAACCTGGAGAAGCAACTGAAAGACGCGCAAACGACGGAGTACAACGAGCAGGCTACATATGCTACTCTCAGCCAGCAGTATTCGAATCTGACTAAAACTACCATTCCGCAAGACCAGGCAAATATCAACCAGTCGCAAATTGGTAACGAAAGCGTTACCTGGCTACAGAACGATGAGCTTTTCCGTCAATGGCTAGCTACACAAAGCAGCCATGTTCAATCGCAGGTGAATCCATCGACTCAGGCGGTCAGTCAAGCTATGACTGCCTTTAAGGCCAACATTCCTAAGACAAGTAGGTACAGTGCTTTCCTGAGCAGGGATGGTGTGTCCGACAGCGACATGCAGGCAATGATGACGGTCGGTCTGCGTCGCGACGGTATGCAGACATATCTGGCTTCCCAGGTAGTATCGCCAGCATACCAGGTGCTGGCCCGTATGATGACGCTTGATACGCTGCAGAAGGCCGAGCAAATACTGAATGAGCTCAAGCACGGTGGAGACTTTGGAAAACTGGCAAAAGCTAAATCGGTCGACAACCAGACCGCCGTCAGCGGTGGTTCCCTGGGTTGGTTGGCGCATGGTCAGTATGCACAAAACTACACGGCGGCCAACGTAGAAATGTGGCTTTTCAATCCTACGCGTTCAATTAACGAGCTTAGTCCTATTATCAAAGAAAATGGGACCTTCCGCATTGTCCAATTGCTGAGCATTGACCCTTCCCGTGTTGTAGATACGTCCACCTTGCAAACGTTGAAGAGTAGTGCGCTTACGAATTGGTTAACAGAACAACAGGCTCTTCCCGGTACGGTAATTACACCTGTTGACCAGAATAAGCTGCTCGATACCATGAATATGCCGCCAGACCTGCCGTTAGGCCAACCGAGTAGTGGGTCTAACGCGCTTCCTGGTAGTGGCACCCCCTGACAATCCTGACATCGTAGGAACGCAGTGGCAACTTGCTGTAAAAGCAACGTTCGTCACTGCATTCTTACCAAGGAACTGCTTTATTCATGACCAGCATCGCACCCGTTACAACTTATAGAGAGATAAAAGAACCTCTTGAGCAGCTCTTAGAGACCGCTTCCCTTTATCTCCACATCCCTTTTTGCCATACACGTTGTCACTACTGCGATTTCAATACCTACGCCGGTATTCTTCCCCTACGAGAACCATATGTACGTGCCCTGCTCACTGAAATAGCGATGGCAGGCACATTCGCACAGTTGCCGGATGGAAGTCCGCGCCGCTCCCGCACTATCTTTTTTGGCGGCGGGACACCCAGCCTGCTCAGCGTCTCACAAATTAGCCGCATTCTGGATGCCTGTTTTAAGAACTTCGCGGTCGATGAAGATGCCGAGATTACGCTGGAGGCCAACCCCGGTACGCTGAACCAGGACCAACTGGCGGGACTACGTGCTGCCGGCATCAATCGCCTCAGTATGGGCGCGCAGAGTTTTGACGCCGAACTGCTGAAAACCCTGGGGCGCATTCACTCGCCGAAAGATATTACGCAAGCGGTGCGCTATGCACGTACTGCGGGCTTCACTTCCATCAATGTCGATTTCATGTTTGGCTTGCCCGGACAAACTATGCGTCACTGGCGCGAGACTCTTGACCGCGCACTGGATATGCATATAGAACATCTTTCGCTCTACTCCTTGATCATTGAAGAAGGCACACCTTTTTACAGTTGGACGCGCGAAGGGCGCATTACCCCGGGCGATGAAGATCTGTGCGCGGATATGTATGAATACGCTGATGAGCGCCTGCTGGCGGCGGGGTATGTAAACTATGAGATCTCAAACTGGTCGCTGCCCGGACATCAATCCCGTCATAACCTGACCTATTGGCACAACCTCCCATATCTTGGCATGGGAGCAGGTGCCTGCTCAAGCTTTGGCGGGAGGCGTTTTTCGGATGTCCGCGACCCGGTTGAATATGTGCGCCTGCTCAATGCCCATCAATCGCCAGAGGCTGAGAGCGAGACCATAGACAGGCAGCAGGCGATGTCCGAGACAGCCTTTCTGGCTCTGCGCACAGCTCAAGGGCTGCACTTGCCTACATTCGCAAAACGTTTCTCTGTACCATTTGCAGAGTTTGTTGGTGACCGGTTACTCCCAGTAGAAGATGCAGGACTGCTAGAGCGCGATCACGATTGGATACGCCTGAGTAAGCGAGGACGCCTGCTTGGGAACGAAGTATTTCATCGATTACTTCCCGATTAATGGACATAAAGGATAGATATGTGGAGTCAACATCTCAAATAACAACACCCTGGAATGTCTATGACATGCTCACGGATGTACAATTTCAGCAGTACGCAACAGCAGGTATTGAAGCCATTCATGCGCAGTTACTCCACAATCGAGGAATTATCACGCCCGAGGCCATGCGTTCTTTCCTCGCTGCCAGCTATGATCAGACGCCGGACCCACTCACGTTGATCGATATGGGCCGGGCAGTTGAACGCATACAGCACGCGCTGGCTCAACGGGAACATATTACCGTTTATGGCGATTACGATGCTGACGGCGTCACATCTTCTGCGCTACTCACTCGCGCCTTGCGCACGCTCAAACACCCTGAAGCGATTCTCGACTTCCATATACCCAGCCGTCTACACGATGGTTGTGGACTGAATCTCAAAGCCATTGACCTGCTGAAAAGCAGGGGAACATCACTGATTATCACCACAGATTGTGGAAGCTCTGATGTTGAACAGGTAGCATACGCAAAGACACTGGGCATCGATGTTATCATTACAGATCACCACCATCCCCCAGAACAGCGGCCCGACGCGCTTGCAATGGTCAATCCCTGGCGACCCGACTGTACGTACAGTGAGCGCTATCTTTGTGGTGTGGGCATTGCCTTTAAGCTAACACAGGCGCTCTACCGTGCCTATCAGCGATCCTCAGCGGAAGAATTGGCTCTCCTGGATCTGGTCGCAGTAGGCACTATTGCCGATGTTGCACCACTGCTTGGCGAAAACCATACTCTCGTACACCTTGGCTTGCAAAAACTCAATGAAACGCAGAATCCAGGCTTGTTGGCCCTGGTACGGAAAGCCGGATTGCAGTCCGGCAAAATTCGCGAGCGAGATGTCGCCTATGTACTGGCCCCGCGCATCAACGCCGCAGGGCGGATGAAAGATGCCGGCATTGCTTTCAAACTCTTGACGACTGATGACCCGGCAGAAGCCACGTATTATGTCGAAGAACTGGAACAACTCAACCTGTCGCGGCAGCGTCAAACCGAGGAGTTGATGAACCACGTGCGTATGGAGGCACAGCTTCGACCAAATGATAAGGTTGTCCTGGTCAGCGGTGATAACTGGCCCGAAGGTATTATTGGCCTGGTAGCAGGAAAATTGTCCGAAGAAATCAATCGTCCCGTGCTGGTGCTCAGTAGAGGCCCGGAGTTCAGCCGTGGCTCTGCACGTAGCCAGAAAGGACTGAACATTATCGATGCACTGGGTGGCTGCGCTGACATCCTGGTGCGTTACGGTGGACATGCACAGGCGGCAGGCTTCACCATCGCAAATAACCACATTGAAAAACTACGTGAGCATTTTCTCAATTGGAATGGACAGCAGATAGCTTCTAGAACGGCAAAAGTGACAGGAGAGACAGAGGTAGAGATAGCCGACGAAACCGGCGTTGTGATTGAGCAAGAAACAATCAGTGCTCGTATGGTTGACCTGGTGTTCAAGCGCCTGGACCGTATCAATTACAGCATGTATACTAAAATACGTGAACTCGCTCCTTTTGGCGCGGCCAATCCAGAACCCGTCTTTATGATTGAAGGCCTGGGCATTCTCAGTAGCTGGTCAAGCGGCTTTGATGGGCGCAACTTGCGGCTTCTTCTGGGAAATGGGCATGTTCAGTTCAAAGGCACGTTGATTCGCGGGGGCGCACAGCGGTCGTCATTTCCGGTTGGTCAGGTTGTTAACGTGGTCTTCAGCCTTGAGCCAGCCTGGAATTCGACAGAGGACGCCAGCAAGCAGGAGATCTGGTTGAAAATACTGCACCTTGAGCCGACGAATACATGAGACACCCTGATATTTTTTCGACTAGCTTGAGAAGGGTATTCGTACCGTAGGGGCGGGAGTGGGGTTGCGTGGGGTGGGGACGCTTGCGTCGCCCTCCGTCCTGTTCTCCTGCCGCTTCGCATCTGCCCCCCATGGGCGACGCAAGCGTCCCCACCTCCCTTCCTCACCTCTCCCGCCCCTACGGGTGTGACAATCCTTTCTTCTGAGAAGCCCCGGCATTAGCCATGGGGAATTGTCACGGATAGACACCCCGAATTTCGGTCGCCTCAGCGACACGAGTCACCGCAAGCAGGTACGCACCCATGCGCAGATTCGTCTCCTGCTGCAAAGCTTTCTCACAAATAGCCCGGTAGGCACGCGTCATAATAGACTCCAGGCGGTTGTTTATCTCATGCTCAGCCCAGAAAAAGCGCTGCAAATCCTGTACCCATTCAAAGTAGCTGACCGTTACACCACCAGCATTTGCCAGGATATCAGGCACAATGGTAACACCGCGATCATTGAGGATCACGTCTGCCTCTGGCGTGGTGGGGCCGTTGGCCGCCTCAATAATCAATCGAGCCTTGACATGCGTGGCATTATGCCTCGTCAACTGATTCTCCAGAGCGGCAGGAACCAGGATATCACATGGCAGCGTCAGCAATTCCCAGTTTGAAACAGCCTCTGTATTGGGCAGTCCAGCCAGATTACCGTGTTCCTTAGAGTAATGCAGGGCCTGGTGTATATCGATCCCATGAGGATTATAGACACCGCCTCGGATGTCGCTTATGCCAACAACCTTGCACCCCAGTTCTTGCAAAAGGCGAGCCGAGTTACTGCCAACATTACCAAAGCCCTGTATTACAACTGTACATTCTTCTGGATTCATACCCAGATCAATCATCGCGTCGCGTGTGACAAATTGTACTCCCATCGCCGTTGCCTCGAGACGGCCTTCACTGCCACCGATAGCGAGAGGCTTCCCGGTAATCACAGCCGGTATCGAATACCCATGGTGCATCGAAAATGTGTCCATCATCCAGGCCATGACCTGCGGGTTCGTATTCATGTCGGGAGCGGGAATATCGCTATTCGGGCCAATTAAAATAGAAATTTCCGTTGCATAGCGACGTGACAGGCGCTCAAGCTCAGCCCGAGAGAGCTTATGCGGATCACAAAGAACGCCTCCTTTGGCTCCCCCAAAAGGAATGTTAACAACCGCACATTTCCATGTCATCCACATTGCCAGTGCACGCACCTCATCGAGCGAGACTTCGGGACTAAAACGGATACCACCTTTGGCTGGGCCGCGATTGATGTTGTGCTGCACGCGATATCCTGTGAACATCTCCACGTCACCATTATCCATACGCACTGGAAAATTAACGATCAGTTCACGCTTCGGCTTACGTAAAATAGCTCGCATAGCCTGCGAAAGTCCGAGACGGTCTGCCGCTTCATCGAACTGCGAAACCGCGACATCATAGGGGTTAACAATTTCAATAGCCACTGCTGAAGAACCTCCTTACTGTTTGACCTATCTTAGGTCTTGTATGCAACATTGCATTGCGAAGCGCCAGTGCTTCCATGGCGTTTCGCGCAGGCGTATCATAGACATCCTGGTGGAACACTGAGCGATGCGATATAGGGGAAAGCCCGCCAGCATTCAAGCGGGCCAATGCCAAGCTATGTTTCCCAAAGTATATCATCTAAAATGAGGGGCTTTCAAGCTTCCTTGTGTATTACTGCAAGATGTCTATAGCATAGACACCTCAATGTTGCAGTAGATAGACTTTTGACCAATCACCAAAGTAAAGGTCATTGGCATTGACGCTCACTCCCTGGACCCACGACGGGAAAATAGCCGCCAACGTCTGATGATCAAGCGGCAGCCAGCCCACATCTTGAATTGCAATTTGTTCCGCCTGGCTATACAGCAACATACGCATGTCATTTGAGGGAGCTTGATCAGCCTGTGTCACCGCATGGTCAAAGGCCGGATTATTCCACTCACCATAATTATTGGCCGCCGTTGAGAACAGATTTAAAGTCAGGCAATCATAAGGATCGGGAAAATCCGCGTTCCAGGAAATAAAGCCAAACTGTACCAGGTGCTTGTTCAACTCATCGTTATATGCCGTCGTCTCTACAGAATGGAGTGTCACTGGAATACCTAATGCGTCCTGCCACATTCCTTGTAGAGCTGAGGCTTCTTGAGGACTGACCTCGGAGCTTGAATAGGAGAAAGTGATTGGTGGTACCGTCGTGAGATCAGGATAGACAGATTCCAGCAGTGATTTTGCCATATTCTTATCGTAAGGCATAGCAGTTGTAGCAGCATTGTTTTGCGGGTAGCCAGGTATACCCGGTGGAATAATTGTAGGCGCCGGGATGACAGAGTCGAAAAAGACAGTATGTGCCAGTGTTACTTTGTCGGTCGCATAGGCAAAAGCCTGACGAACGGCCGGTTTATCAAAAGGCGGCTTAGTATTATCGAAGAAAAGCGCATCCGTTTGTAATTGAGGGCTTCTCACAAAGCCAGGCAGGCCTTTTGCGGCAACCTGGTCAGCTGTCGCAATATTCCAAACAAAATCATATTGACCTGCGCGATAAGTGGTCAATGCCGTAGTAGCATCATTGGCAAAGATCATATTTACTTTCGTTAACCTGGTCTTGTTCCCATAGTAGTGAGGGTTGGGAACAAAGATCATTTTGACGCTGCGATCCCACTCTTGAATCATGAATGGCCCGGTACCCACACCGCTGCCAGCAACATGATTTGCCCAATCAGCCTGCCCGTACTCATCGATGATCTGTTTGTTTAACGGGAAGAAAATAGCGTTCGTGAGCATCTGCAAGAAATACGGTGTGGGTCGTGACAAGGTGATGCGCAATGTCAGGTTGTCGATAGCTTTGACGCCCTGCAAGGTCTTCGTCTTGCCCTTCATCACATTGTCTGCTCCAACGATGACGCCCTCATACAAAACAGCCTGGCTCGATTGCACTTCTGGCAGTAAGGCACGAGTCAGCGTGTAGATATACGTCTGGGCGGTGACAGGCGTTCCATCAGAGAAGGCAATATTTGGCTTTAAGTGAAAGGTATAGCTTCTATTGTCGGCGGAAATATCCCAGGTCGCCTGGTCAGGAATGACGTTTAGGTTGATATCGGATGTAACAAGGCCGCTATAGATCATGTTTACAACCAGGCCCGTATTTTGATCACTCACCAGCGCGGGATCGGGCGGATTGCTATCGTCGATACCAACATTGGGGAAAGTCAATATTTGTTTTGCCGCCAACCTGGGTATTCTAGTTGCGATAGAAGTTGTGCCACCACCGCCCCCATTACCCCCATTACCATTACCACAAGCAGCAAGTATGAGCAGCATGGCTACCAACAAAGTAGCATACATTTTATGACTCAATTCATGATGCCCACACATTTTTCTTATCCTACATGCGAATGGGCGACCTGTACGGCCGCCCTTGTTCATCCCTGCTGACTGAAAGTAGAAGCGATAGCTTCGTTGCAGGGACGGCTTTCTAGGTACTTCCTTTCATCCCTGCTGACTAAAAGTAGAAGCGATAGCTTCGTTGCAGGGATGGCTTTCTAGGTACTTCCTTTCATCCCTGCTGACTAAAAGTAGAAGCGATAGCTTCGTTGCAGGGATGGCTTTCTAGGTACTTCCTTTCATCCCCGCTGACCTCCCATCAGCCGCGCGTGCGATGCACAGCATCGCGCCGAGTATAGTAGGGTTGACCCTTGCGGTCAACCTGGCGGCTTGCGGTCAACCTAGCTTCGTTGCAGGGATGGCTTTCAAGTTTATCGGGTCCCGCGTCATTTAATGTTGCAAAATGTAGATGCCGGACCAATCTCCGAAGTAGAGCCCGTTGCCATTCAGATACACTCCATGCACCCACGATTGAATAACCGCCGCTAATGCCTGGTGGTCGATGGGCAGCCAGCCAACATCCTGAATAGCGATCTGCTCAGCCTTGTTATACAGGCTGATGCGCTGATTACCAGTCGCTTGTTCCGCGTGGGCAATTGTCTGATCGAATGTGGGATTATTCCACATACCATTGTTATTTGCCGCGTTCGACGTCAAGTTCAATGCCAGCCAGTCATACGGATCTGGGAAGTCGGCTCCCCACTGCGTGAAGCCAAATTGCACCGCGTGCTGGCTTGTTTCAGTATTAAACGCTACGAGATCCACAGAACGCAGGTTGACATGGACCCCCAGAGCCGTCTGCCACATCTGCTGCAAAGCAGCCGCCTCAGATGGGGTAACCTGCCCATTCGGGTAGGAAAAGGTGATTGGCGGCACTTTGCTGACATCAGGATAAACCGATTGCAGCAGCGCCCGGGCTTTGTCCCTATCATAGGGTATACCGGCGTAGCCTGGTTGATAACCAGGCATTCCTGGCGGAATAATCGTCGGCGCGGCCACCACAGCATCTTTGAAAATCGCGTGAACCAGCGTTGTTTTGTCTATAGCGTAGGCAAAGGCCTGTCGCACCGCTACATTGTTAAAGGGAGGCGTCGTATTAAGAAAGAAAAGCAGATCCGATTGCAGGAGCGATTTTCTGACGAAACCGGGCAAGGTCTTGGCGATTAGCTGGTCATCCGGAGTAATGTTCCAGACGAAATCGTACTGCCCGGCCTGGTATGACTTGAAAGCCGTCGAAGGGTCGCTCACAAAGTACATATCTACTTCCGACAACCTGGTCTTTGCGCCATAATAATGGGGATTGGGTACCAGAACCATCTTTACTTTGTGGTCCCACTCCTTCACCATAAATGGTCCCGTCCCAACTCCCAGGCCTGCCACGTGATTCGGCCAATCGCCCTGCCCATACTGGTCGATTATTGACTTGTTCAATGGGAAATAGAGAGAATTCGTCAGTACTTCGAGGAAGTACGGCGTCGGATGTGTCAACGTGATTTGTAGCGTGGTATCATCAAGAGCCTTGACGCCTGTCAGGATTTTCGTCTTACCAGAGCTGACCGCATCCACGCCAACAACAGCGCTCTCAAAGAACGAGGCTATCCCTGATTTAACTTCAGGTAGAAGCGCTCGCGTCAGGGTGTATACGTATGTCTGCGCAGTAACAGGCGTTCCATCTGAGAAGGTAATATTTGGCTTGAGGTGAAATGTAAAGACTTTATTATCAGGCGAAACGTCCCACGTGGCCTGGTCAGGAATGACGTTTAAATTGATATCGGATTTGACGAGTCCGCTATATATCATACTCACGATCTGGCCTGTGTTGGCGTCCGGCCCCAACGCCGGGTCAAGCGAAGCGCTGTCGGAGATGCCCACGTTAGGAAAACGCAATACTTGCTGGGACGATAGTGCAGGTGTCCCATTCCCAGTCGTTGGCGGAGTTGTTGTACTTCCGCCGCAAGCAGCAAGCAACGCGAGCAGCGCACTGAGAAGTAGGAAGGTAGCAGGTATATTCCACGTACGATGATACACGTATCGCCTCGCTTTCAGAAGCTCCCTGGTGAAAACCACAAGGGAGATGAACCTTGCAGATAATTGTACAACTTCTACATCCTGGGAGACAAGCAGCATTACTCCTTGCATGGCTTTAATGCCTTACTGGCAAAGATGGACAAACAGGTTCGCTACCGACTATAATTAAGGCAGATTGTCGTACTGTTCAGCGGCGAGCAGGAGGGAAAACGTGCGCATACGTGTGATTGGTGCACCTATGGACTTAGGTGCTGATCGACGCGGCGTTGACATTGGCACAAGTGCCATTCGTTACGCGGACCTTAACCATCGTTTACGTAGCCTCGGACATCACGTCCAGGATATGGGCAACCTTCTCGTGCCCCAGCCTGAAAGCCAACCTCTAGGCAACCCCAAGTTAAAGTATCTTGACCAAATTGTGCGCGTTTCTGAAGAATTGGCGGGTATCGTTACCACCATCCTTCAGGAAGGCGATTTTCCCCTCGTTCTCGGAGGAGATCACAGCATCGGGCTCGGCTCAATCAACGGAGTAGCGAACGTCCACAAAAACGTTGGAGTCTTATGGATTGATGCTCACGCTGATTTCAATACAGACCAGTCAACTCCTTCCGGCAATATCCATGGGATGATCCTGGCCTCACTGGCAGGCTTAGGCAATAGCAGCCTGACCAACATTGGCGGCTGGTCGCCCAAAATTCATAAAGAAACAATCGTCATTGTGGGCGCGCGCGACCTTGATCCTGGTGAACAAGAACTGCTCCGTACTAACTCCATTCATGTGTTCACCATGTCGGAAATTGATCAGCTTGGCATCACCGAAGTGATGCAGCAGGCACTGGCAATCGCGGGACAAAATAACGATGGCATCCATCTTAGCCTTGATATGGATGCATTGGATCCAACAGAAGCTCCTGGCGTTGGTACTCCTGTGCGTGGTGGTTTGACCTATCGCGAAGCCCACCTGGCAATGGAACTCATAGCAGATTCGCATAAGCTCGTTTCGATGGATGTGGTAGAAGTGAATCCCATCCTCGACCGTGAAAATGCAACGGCGTTACTCGCGGTCGAATTAGTACTTTCGGCCCTTGGCAAGAAGATCCTTTAGGAGCAATGTCGTTCCATACCGTGTTTCTACGCCTCAAATGTTGTAACATAGAGGCAAACTAGAAACATATAAGGAGGGTAGGTAGGTGGCAAAGACGCTGCTTGCCGCATACACAACATGGACGCGAAAGAACTATTCATGAATGGCGAGTTCGTGCCCGCCTCACATGGCATGATCTCCATACGTACCCACGGCTTTGCTTATGGTACCGGGTGTTTCGAGGGCATCCGAGGATATTGGAACGAATCAGATCAACAGGTCTACCTTTTCCGCCTGCGCGAACACTTCGAGAGACTGTTATGTTCCTGCAAGATTCTGCAAATATCGCTCCCCTACACGGTTGACCAACTGATAGATATCTGCGTTGAACTCGTTCAACGCAACGGACAGCGGCAGGATGTCTACCTCCGTCCCGTTGCTTACAAAGCTGCTCAGACTATCGGCGTGCGCCTGCATGGCCTCCCGGATGATTTCATTATCACCTCGGAACCACAAGGGGACTACGTTGCTACAACTGGAATGCGCTGTGGTGTTTCATCATGGCGACGTATCGACGACAACGCTATTCCTGCCCGCGCGAAGATTTGTGGCGCCTACGTCAATTCTGCTTTCGCGAAAAGCGAAGCTATGCAGAACGGCTTCGATGAAGCCATCATGCTAACCCACGAAGGCCATGTCTCGGAAGGCAGCGCGGAAAATATCTTCCTGGTAATGCATGGCGAGCTTGTAACACCTGCCCCAACCGAGAATATCCTGCTTGGTATCACCCGCGATTCGGTGATGGAACTGGCGAGCCGCGAGTTAGGCCACATCACCCGAGAGCGGCAAATCGATCGCACCGAGTTGTACGTAGCTGACGAAATCTTCATGTGTGGGACAGGAGCACAGGTCGCGCCTGTCATCAGCGTAGATCATCGTCCCGTTGGCAATGGTCAAGTTGGGCCTATCACCAGCGCCATCAAACAACTCTACTCTGATGCCACGCATGGCCGCCTGCCCGGTTATCACACCCAATGGTGTACACCCGTTTACGCTCGCGAGAGAGTATCATAGCCAGTTTCCACATCATGTATACCCCTGTGCCATAAACGCATAGTGTGCTATAATAAACTACAACACAAAGAGAAACGGACTGAACAAAGGGGCACCCGTTATAAATGGGTGCCCCGTTTATGCTATAGGGTGGGGAGGCTCACAGTATGAAACCACTTGTTGCCATTGTAGGCCGGCCAAATGTCGGCAAATCCACATTTTTTAATCGCATGCTCGGCGAGCGCGTGGCCGTTGTTGAAGATTTGCCTGGAACGACTCGTGATCGCCTTTACGGAGATACTGACTGGAACGGGCGCGAATTTACACTCATTGATACGGGCGGACTTGATTTGGGCGACGATATTCCTGTTGGGCAGGTCGGACTGACCGGACAACCTGGTAATATTATGAAACTTGTCCAGGCGCAGGCCGAACTTGCTATCGAGGAAGCCGATGTCATCGTCTTTATGGTTGACGCCCGCGCTGGCATAACGGCGGCAGATGAAGAAGTCGCGGATTTATTACGCCGCACGCGAAAACCCGTGATCCTGGCAGCCAACAAAGCGGATAACGCAGCACGTCGCCTGGATGCTGTCGAATTTTATAGCCTTGGCCTCGGCGAACCTATTGTGATCTCCTCTATTCAAGGCACAGGCACTGGAGACCTGCTCGACCTGATCGTGGAGGCGCTGCCGCCCGAGGAAGAGGAGACGGAAGAAGAGGACGAGGATGTTATTCGCATTGCCATCATTGGACGCCCGAACGTCGGCAAATCATCCTTACTCAATGCGATTCTGGGAGTCGAACGCGCGATTGTCAGCGATATCCCTGGCACGACGCGCGATGCGTTTGACACCGAGATCCAGTTTAAAGGGAAAAAACTCGTACTGATTGATACGGCAGGTATCCGCCGGCGAGGCAAGGTCGGCCCGGGCATTGAGAAATTCAGCGTGCTGCGCTCTACCCGCGCCATCGAGCGTTGTGATGTCGCGCTGCTGCTGATCGATGCCAGCGAGGGCCTGGCAGCACAGGATACCCATATTGCCGGCGAAATCCAAGAGAAGGCCAAAGGGGTCATTATCGTCGTCAACAAATGGGACCTGGCGCAAGCACAGCATCGTGCGGAACGCGAAGGCGAATATGTGCATCCTAAAGACGAGATTGAGAGCGCCGAGGCCTATCGCCGCATCATCGCCGAGGGCCTGAAGTTCATTCCCTATGCTTCCATTGTCTTTACCTCTGCCAAAACAGGCTATCATGTGCAATCATTGCTGGATATGGCCTTGAATATTGCCGAGATGCGCTACCTGCGTATCCCCACCGCTCGCTTGAACGAGGTCGTACAGGAGGCTGTACGCCGCCACAATCCCACCGTTGTGCGGAACAAAATACTGAAGATCTACTATGCCACGCAAACGCAAGTAAATCCTCCTACATTTGTGTTTTTTGTCAACGATACTGAGGCGGTACACTTTACATACGAGCGCTACCTGGAGAATAAATTGCGCGAAGCCTTCAGCTTTAAAGGAACAGCTTTTCGCATGTTCTTTAAGCCACGCTCCAAAGTCGAGCTAAAATAACAACCTTTCCTATCCCTGGTACGTACATTCTATAAGTCTGCATTCAACCCAAACGACAGATATATGTTTTACGAAACTGCTTATGCCTTGTGAACTGGCAAGAGAAGCCGAACAAGGCAGTTTCATTTGTCATAAATAACACAATTATGTTATAGTAAGTGCGCATGGAAACACGTAATTAAAATATGTTTTATGAGGATATACCAATGCATCTGAAATTGACTGCTGCTGATAAAACTGACGTGGGGAAGCAACGTGAGCAAAACGAAGATTGTGCCTATAAACGTATTGAATCTCTAGACGAGGGGGATCATGGTCTCTTTATCGTTGCGGATGGTATGGGCGGTTACCAGGCTGGAGAGGTAGCGAGCAAACTGGCCGTGGAAACAATCAGTCAAGCCATGGACAGCTTCTTCAAATGCTACGGCGAGCAAAAAACTTCTGCTCGCGGACTGGGCTGCACCGTTACTGCTGCCTTAATTCAGAATGACCATGCCTATATCGCCAATGTTGGAGATAGCCGCACATATCTCTTGCGCGATGGGAAACTCAACCCTATTACCAGAGATCATTCGCTAGTTGCAAGGTTGGTTGAGGCAAAGCAGATTGAGCCGGATGAGATTTACTCGCATCCACAGCGCAACCTGATCTACCGCTCCCTTGGGGCTGGACATAAAACGGTCGAGGTAGACATTTTCAACCTGACCTTACGCCCTGGTGATACACTGCTCCTTTGTTCTGATGGCCTCTGGGAAATGGTGCGCAGCGAAGATTTGCTCAAAGAACTCAGTGAGAAAAGTAGCCTGCAGACAATTTGCAACAACCTGATTGATCTCGCGAACACCAATGGCGGTGAAGATAATATCACTGCTGTGGTTGTTCATTTCAGTGCTCTTTAAGAAACTTTGGAGAAAACTGGCGTATGGCTCTCCCTTTAGGCGAAATCCTTGATAGAAAATTCAAGATCGTGAAGGTGCTTGGCGAAGGCGGAATGGGCACTGTCTATAAAGTTGAACTGTTGGATCGGCCAGGCAATTATTGTGCTGTTAAAGAATTATTGATCAATCCCAGCACCAGTGAAGAAGAGCGCAAAACTGCCATTGAACGTTTCAATAAAGAGATAGACCTGCTGTTCGGCCTCAAGCATCCACGTATCCCTTCGTTTATGCTGAGTTTTCAAGAGCGTGGGAACTATTACTTCGTAATGGAGTTTGTGCCAGGGAAAAGCCTGGACAAAATACTCGAAGAGAACAAAGGGCCGTTGAACGAAGAGGATGTAATCAAATGGATGATGCAGGTTTGTGAAGCTCTGACCTATATTCATTCTCGCAATCCACCCATCATCCTGCGTGATCTCAAGCCGGGCAATGTCATGCTCACCGATAGTGGTGACGTTCAATTGATCGACTTTGGCATCGCGCGTCGCTTTGACCCAAACAAACGCACCAACACCGAGAACCTGGGGACCATTTCATACGCGTCCCCTGAGCATCTCGGCTCAATTACAGACCGTGGGCAGCGGCGCAGTGCGCAGAATCCCGGGAAATTGGTACAGACCGATGCCCGTTCAGACATTTACTCTCTGGGGGCAACCATGTATCACCTGCTCACCAATTATGAGCCAGACCCGATTCAGACGCCTGCGACAGGGAGTATTCTTGCGAAGAATCCTCGCTTACGTACAGTGCGAGTAAATAATACGGTGATCTGCCCTATAGAGCAGGTTATTATCAAAGCAATGCAGCAAAATCCAGCACAGCGCTTTCAAAGCGCCGAGGCAATGCGAACCGCGTTGCAGCACTGCTTACCCAATTTTGCACCTCCAACTACCGTGCAGATCCCAGCTGTGGCTTCATCAAATGCAACTGTTCTGGTGCAGAGCAGCGGCCTGATCTGTCCCAAGTGTGGCTTTCAAAACCGACCTGGTGCGAAATTTTGCAAGCGCGATGGGCAACCATTGCTCCATGGGGCAACAACTGTACCCCCACAGCCGCGCGTGCCATTACCTGCTCCTCGTCAACCAATTCAGGCCCAACCGGCTCAGCCGCGCCCTATTGTTCCACAACCAATTCGCGCCAGGCCGGTAGCCGTCAGCACACCGCCTGCCGGTGATCCTGCTGCTGCCTATCGACTGGGCCTGCAATATCTGAACAACAAAAACTTTGCCGAATCGGTCAATCAATTCAAGCGGGCTCTGGCGTTTGGCAACCCCTCTTATGATGTCTTATACAACCTGGGCCGGGCATATCGCCAGTATGGACAATCTGCTAGAGAGAAAGACAGAAAGCTCTTCACCGACAACTTGAGGCTGGCCGCTGAACAGTTCGAAGAGGCGATTCGTCTCAAACCGGATGCCTTGGACGCCTTGTTTCAGCTCGGCATGTGCTATCGGGACATGGACCTTTATCCTCAATCGGCAGCAACGTTCAAGAAGGCGCAGCAACTGGCGCCGCGAGATCCAGCTATCTACTATCAATTAGGCATGGTGGCTGTAGAGCAAGGTTCCCGAGGAGAGGCAGAAAAGTACTTTCTGGAAGGTCTCAAAATTACCCCTGATCACGCGCTTATCCTGACTTCACTTGGCCATCTCTATGTTGAATTGGAACAGCTCAACTCAGCTATTGAGGTACTCTCACAGGCGACTAGGCGAGAACCAAATTTACCCGACGGTTGGTACGAGCTAGGTCGAGCGTACATGAAGGTACGGAACTGGAAATCAGCGCTCAATGCTTTGGACATGGCCAGGCAACTCAATCCAGACGCTTCAACCATCTACAGCGCTATGGCAGCCTGCTACCAGAAGATGAACAAGAAAACTGAAGCAAAAAAGAAGACAAACGAGGCGCTTCAGCTCGACCCAAACAATAGCGAAGCCATCCGATTACAAAGACAATTATAGCAGTTACGAGAAAGGCAGGGAAAGTATGCTCTGTCCGTCATGTAATACACCAAATCGCGACGATGCCAAATTTTGTAAAAAGTGTGGACAATCGTTGCACATAGAAGCACCGCAAGTACCCGAGGTGGCCGTGGTCAGTCAAGTCTCCACTCCTGTACAGGAGCACATGGACGCCGAGGATCCGAGCGTTACACCAACGCAGATCATATCCCCACAAAAGATGTTGGAATTCCATAACCGCCGCTGGCAGCAAGAGTTGGAACGCGAGCAAACTACAGCAACGCCAAAAAGCCAGATTGCCGCTAGCGACGAAGAAGATAGACCGGCGCAGTTGTCCACATCCCCGCCAGGAGCATTGCCTGTTGGAGATGAAGCGGAACCTGATATCGCAGACATGCCGACTCTGTTGATCAACTCATCAATGGACTCGGAGCATATTTCTATTCCACCACCGCCACCCCCGACTTCGACAGATGCAGCTACCCCTGCTCAAATGCTAGAAGCTTCAACTGACGAGTCAACGCCTATTCCACCGCCGCCACCTGAGGTTGCTGAGGTAGCATCCACACCTGTCGAAATGCCAGAGACGGAGACGGTTGAGGCAGTCGGGGCTGTCGGGGCAGATGAGACAAACCAGGAGCAACCTGCGGGGGCAGCAAAAGAGGAAATAATGCAGGATCAGACTGTAACAACACAGAAAGAAGAAGACGGAGTGACACAAACGCCATCCGATCAGCTAGACCAGGCGCCAGCCACAGATTTTCCCGTGCTGGCAGTTGGCGCCATCGTTCATGAACGCTACGAGGTTACCCAAGTCATCAGCGAAAGCGCGGAGGAACACATCTATAGCGTGACCGACCACCAGGGCTACCAGCATTGCTGGAATTGTAACTCCGAGCAGAATAGGGAGGGAGATGAGTTTTGTATCGATTGTGGCGCCGAATTGTTGAATGCCGTTTATATGATGCATGAATACACGGCTTCAAAGAAAAATGATGCGGACGCCAACACCTTCCACGGCAATATCGTCAACACCTTTGTTGAGGAGGAACGCACCTACGCTGTTGAGCAGGTTCAGGCAGCCGAAAATGCTTTCCCTACAGGTGTCCACCTGCTAGCAGCGTCTGATTCAGATGCCGGCGATGTGCGGCGCAGTGAACCAAACGAAGATAGCACATTGGTTCTGATGCTTCAGCGGGTTCACGAATCCCAGGCAGCCCCCGTCGGCGTGTTCATTGTCGCTGATGGCCTGGGAGGCCACGATAACGGACAAGAAGCCAGCCGCATGACCATCAACATCATCGCGGAACGCATGGTACGTGAGCTGCTGGCGACGCCGCTGGTCTCCGAAAAGGCCGGTGAAACTGTCGCGCCAGCAGATGAAGATAGCCTGGTCTCGCTCTTGCAGGGCACAATTGAAGATGCTAACGCCGCCATCTGCCAGGTAAATCAGCGCGATAAGACCGATATGGGCTCAACGATTACGGGCTTTATGGCGGTAGGAGACCATGTCTATATCCTCAACGTAGGGGACAGCCGCACCTACATGGTCCGTGGCCAGCAAATTTATCAACTCACTACCGACCATTCGCTGGTAGCACAGCTTGTAGCGGGCGGCTTGATTGAGCCAGACGATGTCTATACTCATCCTCAACGCAGTCAGATCTTCCGTAGCCTGGGCGATAAACCCAATGTATCGGTCGATATCTTCAAACAGCAGGTGCACCCTGGAGATATCCTGCTCAGTTGCTCAGATGGCCTGTGGGAGATGGTGCGTAACCCTCAGATTGAGAGCATCCTAAATAATGCCCCCGACCCGCAAACAGCTTGTACACATTTACTCGAAGCCGCTAACACAAATGGTGGAGAAGATAACGTCAGCGCGGTCGTGGTTTTTGTGCGTTAATGAATATGATATACTACATCAAGCCAAGTATGAAAGGAGCTATACATTATGCCCGGTGAGGTAACATTGGCACATCAGGTCGGAAAGGATTTTATGCCGGTCACTGGTGGAAGCCAGCTGGCATATGTTTTAATAGAAGCTAAACCTACTGAACTGATGGCTCAGGTTCGTATGCCACTCAATTTTGCCCTGGTGCTCGACCATTCTGGCTCTATGAAAGGGGCAAAACTCAAGAATGTGAAAGAAGCTGTCAAGATGGTCATCGAACGATTAGAGCCAACCGATTATATCTCGGTGGTCATCTTCGATGATACCTGTCAAGTCATTATCCCATCCATGCCAGCGCGCGATCCCGTCGGTATGAAAGCCGCCATTGACCGTATTCGCGATGCCGGCGGCACAACCATGTCGCTGGGTATGATCCAGGGTCTCAACGAGCTACGGCGCTGGAATATTCCTAATGCCGTCAATCGCATGATTCTCCTGACGGATGGCGTAACCTATGGTGACTCCGACCGCTGTCGTCAACTGGCAAGAGATGCCAGGGCGGCAGGCGTTTCGATCTATCCCCTGGGCATTGGCCAGGACTGGGACGAGAACCTGCTGGACACCATCGGTGAAATGAGCGGTGGTATGCCCGCCGAGTTTATCAGAAATCCGGCCGATGCTATGACCGTCTTTGAGCAGCAGTTCCAGAGCGCGGTGGCCGTGGCTGTCCGCAATGCCACGCTGACACTGCGCCTACCGTCAGGCGTGACGCCGAAAAAAGCCGTGAAAGTTTTGCCCATCATCAGCGATTTTGGTCAATCTGTTCTCTCTGACCGGCAGGTCATCCTGCAACTCGGTGACCTCGAGAAAGATAATGCGCAGTCCGTGCTGGTGGAGTTGATGATCGACCCCCGACCAGCAGGTCTCTTCCGCATCGCCCAGACGGAACTCGCTTATGACGTTCCCATTGCCAATCTCATCGGCGAAAGGGTGCACGACGACATTAAAGTGACTTTCACCACCGACCCCAATGAAGCAGCCCAGGTCAACGCTCTTGTAATGAACTTTGCTGAAAAGGCCAATGCTCATCGCCTGGTAACCAAAGTATTGGATGAATATAAGCGCACTGGCAAAGCCACAACACGCCTGGCGCCAAATGTCACCCGCGTTCTTGACGAGGAGACCCAGGCGGCCCTTGAACAGATTAACCAGGGCCAGCAAATTTCACAAGACCAGGTTAAATCCATCGGGAATAAGACGCGCAAACTGACACAGCGCCTGGATGACCTGGTCTAACATGCGTGTTTAAGAGACCCATTCGGGAATGGGAGTGCGGCGGGCAATGCCCTTTGCCGAAAACGGGAGTGTCTCCCGTTCAACTCCCCCTCTTTATAGATGAGGATGTCGATATGATACACGGACACGTTCAACTAACAAGCAACTTAATCGTATAATCGTTAAGGAGGATAGAGTAAAATGGCAGTATATTGTTCTTTACACCATGAAAATCCTGATGGTTCAGCCTTTTGTGATGAGTGCGGTGAGCCACTGGCAAGCGTTGCACCCGATGCTAGCGCAGCAGCGGTGAGCCAGCCAGCGCCGGCTGCAGCAGGTAATACCCAACAATGCCCATCATGTGGAGCAGAGAATCCCGCTGGCGAGGCTTTTTGTTCGAACTGTGGAGTCAGTTTGCTCGGCGCACCTGCCGCAAATCCCGTGCCCGAAGCTGTCCCGGCTCCCGCACCTGAACCAGCAGTAGCTCCTGCTGCTGAACCTGTCGCAGCTGTCACAGCGGCTCCAGCAGCCTTAGCAGCACGGTTGATCGTTGAAGCGGACAACCAGGAATTTGATCTAAGCGGTAAAGATAGCATCATCATTGGACGCGAGGACGCTGTAAGCAATATCTTCCCCGATGTGGATCTGACACCACACGGTGGAGAAGAGGGCGGCGTTTCACGCTTACACGCCCGCATCTTTGTCGATAACGGCCAGTATATGCTGGAAGATGAGAACAGCACAAATTTCACGTTCCTCAATCGCCAGAGACTTGCCGGCAAGACACCGACACAGCTGAACGATAACGACGAGATCAAACTTGGTCGCGTGCTTCTGCGCTTCAAAATAGCGTAATAATTAAGAGCGCAGCCAATCAAGTCACTACGGGTGTGGTACTTACCTTCTTTGAAACATTTGACAGTATGTACCTCTAGCCGCTATAATCTACAGGACATCTCAAGTGGAGGAAAGAGAAGGAAGACATGAAACGTACATGGCAACCCAAGCGCATTCCGCGCTTACGCGAACATGGTTTTATGAAACGCATGTCGACTCGCAATGGCCGTCGCATTCTGAAAGCTCGCCGCGCCAAAGGGCGTTGGAAGCTTACCGTCTAGTACTATATATAGTTGTGGCACTTAATCGTGCGTTACGCCTGCGCAAAAGTAGTGAGTTTCAGCGGGTAAGGCAGCAGGGACGTAGCATAACGTCTCGGCTGCTTATACTTGCGTGGGTACCAAACGAAGTAGGAAGACTGCGTATTGGTTTCGTGGTCAGCAAGCGTATCTCGAAGCTGGCAGTAAAGCGTAATCGCGTCAAACGACTACTCAGTGAAGCGATACGGCGCCATCTCTCCGAGCTACCCGCCGGATGGGATATTGTGCTTAGTGCGAGAAATTACATTACAGCAGCTGATCTACCTGCGCTTGAAGTGGAAATTGTCAATTTATTGCATCGGGCGCGACTTCTCGGACCCGAAACAGAACAAACAAACGTATAATACGTATAAGTATAAAGGGATACGAGCCGTCAAATAGGCACAAAGGTCACAGCAGTGAAATATATCGCACTCTTTTTAATCCGTGTATATCAGCACACGCTGTCGGTAGTCCTGCCCTCATCGTGTCGATTCACGCCCTCATGTTCGCAGTATGGATATGAGGCAATTCAACGTTTTGGCTTTTTCCGTGGAGGATGGATGGCGGCTAAACGCATCGGGCGTTGTCATCCTTTTTATCATGGTAATCTTTATGATCCAGTCCCAGAACGCCTGGCTGACTAGATCGAGGAAGGCAGGATAGGCCCGTGGGTCAAATAGGTTACTTGTTTAATATTATCTTTACTTATCCCATCTTTAATCTACTGATGGTGCTGGACCGCCTTGTTGGAGATTTTGGCCTGGCAATCATCATCCTGACACTGATCGTCAGACTGATTCTCTTCCCGCTCACACTGAAGCAATTGAAGTCAATGAAGGCTACGCAAGCGCTGCAGCCGCAGTTGGCAGAAATCAAGAAGAAATATGCCAAAGATCAGCGAGCGCAGATGGACGCCACGCAGGCCCTTTACAAAGAGTACGGCATGAACCCCGTAGCAGGCAGCTGTCTCCCCTTGTTGATCCAGATGCCTGTCCTCTTCGGCCTTTTCTACGCACTGAGCGCCGTCTTGACTCATGCTAATACTGTATACGATATCAATAAACTTCTTTATCCATTCATACAACCATTTCTAACGATGCCAAGTCTCACCTCGGTCTTCCTTTACCCGCTCTATCACATCTCGCTCGGCGCTCCAGACCCCACGCATATACTACCAATCCTGGCGGCCCTGGCCACTTTTGTTCAGTTGCGCATGTCGCAGCCAAAACCTCAGCCAGGAGCAGCGTCAGACATGACACAGCAGCAGATGAAGATCATGCAGTACATTTCGCCACTGATGGTTGGCTTCTTCGCATGGAACTATGCTGCCGGTCTCGCGCTCTATTGGACAGTATCATCGCTTTTCGCTATAATCCAGCAATACTTTGTCACCGGCTGGGGTTCTCTGCTGGTTACCCCCAACCTGATCAGTAGGAATAGCAACAACAATGGCGCCAGCAATAAGAGCAATACAAGCGACCGCTCAAAAGAGACGAAACACGTGGCAAAAGCTAACGAACCTGAGAAGGCTAAAGTAGTAGAGAGCGGCCCCGTTGGTAGCCAGTTGCAGACAAGTTCGCATAATGGCTCATCGTCTGCACGCCGTCGCAGCGCATCTGCTCGCCGCCGCAGTAGCAACAATACTCCAAAGAGGAATGCATCGCGTAGCTAGTTTTCAGCAATGGTTCTCCATCCTTCCGGAGAAATACCCGTAGGGGCGGGGGCGGAGAAGACGCGGGGTGGGGACCCTTGGGTCGCCCTCGTAGCTGTGGATAGAGAACTTCTGAAATGAGTATAAAGGGAGGCAATCAAAAAGTGGAAAGTATAGAGGTCAGTGGCAAAAGTGTTGATGAGGCAGTCATACAAGCTCTATCACGTTTGGGAAAACGTCGGGATGAGGTAGAGATCACAGTTTTACAAATGCCATCTCGCGGAGCATTCGGAATAGGGAGCAAAGAAGCCCGCGTGCGCGTCTCAGTGCGAACGGGCAATCTCAGCGCTGTAATTACCCCCGAGATGGCCGATGCCATCCTTGGTCCAGATGAAACCTTCCCAGAAGAGGAACTCTACATGGAAGAAGAAGAAGAAGAAGGGGAATTTGAAGACGAAGACGAAGAAGAGCTTGAGGAAGGTGAGTTAGAAGAGGAAGAACAATTTATCTCATCCACAAATTATATCCCTGAGTTGTCCTCGGATCTTGGATTGGGTGATGTGAGTGTTGCTGAAGGGGAAATGCAAGAGGTCGAGGTAGCAACTCGTGAGGACGTCGAAATTACCGTTGACGTTTTACAGCATATCTTGCGTTACATGAATATTCATGCCACCGTTCAGGTGCGTTCCAACAACCCTCTCACACTCAACATTCACGGTATCCACGAGAACCTGGGCTTATTGATAGGTCGTCGAGGTGAAACCCTGGCCGCGCTCCAACTGCTGGTCAGCTTGATCGTCGGACATCGCACCAAGCACCGCATGAGAATCGTGGTGGATGCTGAGAATTACCGCGAGCGCCGTGAAGAGAATTTGCGCTCGTTGGCCTTGCGCGTCGCACAGCAGGTGCGCAACTATCGCCGTTCCATCGCTTTAGAGGCAATGCCTCCTCATGAGCGCCGCATCGTTCACATTGCCCTTTCTGATAGTAAAGACATCAGTACTGAAAGTATTGGCGAGGGTGAAGCACGACGGGTCGTTATTTCGCTCAAACGTCCTGGCCGCTAATCTTTTGCTAAAATGCATCGCGGTGCGACATGGTGCACCGCGACGCATTTTCATGTGTGATCATGTCTATTATCCAACCCATACAAGATAACCGTACCCCCGAATTTTTGGCCATCGGACATGTGACACGCGACGTGCACCCCGATGGCTCGTATTCACTTGGAGGCACCGTTACTTTTGCCGCCGTCACTGCCCACCGCCTGGGATTAGCAGCCGCCATCGTCACCTGTGCGGACGAGGAATTACTCAAAGAACTTCCTGCACGTCTCCCCCCTATCGGCATAGCTGCTCGCCTCTCACCTGCCACAACGACCTTCATCAACCAATATCACGCGGCGGGCTTTCGCACACAATACCTGCGTGCCAGGGCGGAGTCGCAACAACGCGAAGATGTACCTGCTGCATGGCTCAACGCCCCCGTTGTGCTACTCGGACCACTGGCCCAGGAATTAGATCCGGAATTTGTGACGCTCTTTCCCCGCCGTCCAGGTGCGATCATCGCGGCCACACCCCAGGGTTGGCTGCGCCACTGGGATGCCGCTGGACGTATCTGGCCAACACCCTGGTCTGCCGCGGAAAAGGTATTGCCCCAACTCGATGTCGTCATCCTCAGCCATGACGATCTCCTGCCCATTGCTAACGGCAACCGTAGCGAGGCTGACGCCATCCTCTCTCGCTGGAGCTTACAAGTCCCCTTGCTCGTTGCCACCGATGGGCGACATGGTGCGACCCTATTCCAACACGGTAAGACTGAGCACTTCAAAGCTTATCCAGTGCACGAGGTGGACCCGACCGGCGCCGGAGATGTCTTCGCCGCCGCGTTTCTCTGCCACTTATACAAACATGAGAATACCCGCGAGGCGGTGAACTTTGCGAATTGCGCAGCCTCTTTCTCGGTTGAGCAGGTAGGGGTGCAGGGGATTCCGACGATGGAGATGGTAATGAAGAGATTGGTGTAGATAATGAAAGGCTGACCAGCTCCCCTTGTATCTCCATACCGTTATTTTGCCGAGATCCACCGTTGCCTCAAGGCAAAGTGGGATCAGTATTAGTGAGAGTGCTTATTCCTCTTATTACGATCATGGGTACCAGTTTTCCCACTTCCCCCAAAGCCTTGAGAATTTTGGTCCTCCCCCTTAGTAACCCTCCATGTTCCCCTTCCACCTGCTTGATCACTACATTGATTATTAGCCCCAAGACTACAGTAGTTCCCCGAGAGACTGCCATCAGCATGTATCGTTCCGTCGAAGAAAAGTGGTGCGTTTCCAATATAGCTCTGAACGGTGAATTGAATACGCTCAGTAGTATCGACAGAGCCCGTGAAATCATTGCTGCCGACGAGCGGCGAACCTACGGTGAAGTGACCATTGATGGTCGCTTTGTTCTGCTGGATAGAGAGAGCCATGCTGGCTGTAATATCCGCAGCGGTATTAATAATTGTGCCCTGGTATGCCCCTGCTACATTCGGATATACCTGGCCGATCGAAGTCGAAGTCGGATTCGCTGTCGGAGACACATTTCCAGAGCTACGAGGAATAGCGAACCAGAAGATACTTCCAGCAAGGAGAACCAGGAGAGCAATCAGTAGCAAAACAATTGGCAAGGCTCTCCTTTGACGAGGATTGACTCTCCCCTGATGGGCATATGGCGCACTAGCTGGATCGAAGCGCGGAGATGGCCTCGATACTCCTATAGTAGATGGTAGAGGCGCAGCAACGTGAGGAACCTGGGATGTTGTGGTATCCATTGACAAAGGAGACGGTTTCACCGCGGGAAATACTACAGGTACAGACGGAGGATTTAAAACCGGCTCGCCTACTCTATTTGCAGAGCGAGGTATGGCCGGTGCTACCGCTACCGTCGGATCATTGTAAAACGACATATCGACCTGGCTGGCCTGCTCCAGGGCTTCGGCGAAGTCTCGCACGCGCGGGTAACGCTGGTGATAATCCTTGGAGAGGGCCTTCATGATCACCTGTTCTACCTGAGGCGCAATAGTTGGCACTTTCTCGCGCAGAGGAGGTGGCGGATTCATTGAATGTTGGATAGCGATTTCGGTACCCGTGCCGCGAAATGGCTGTTCTCCGCTTAACCACTCGTAGACAACAACCGCGAGCGCGTACTGATCGCTGGCAGGCCGCGCCTTCCCCTGGAACTGCTCAGGAGCCATATAAGTGACCGTGCCTACAACTTCCTGTAATGTGCTTTGATACCCTGTAGACTGTACTACCAGGGCCGTCCCAAAGTCGCTGAGTAAAACCTCATTGTTGCGCCCCAACAACATATTTTCTGGCTTGATATCACGGTGAATAAAGTGCCGGTCATGAGCGTATTGTAATGCTTCTGCCACCTGTTTGACATAGGGTAGAACAGTTGCCAGGTTGATACGCGTGCCTTTGGGATGTCGCATGCGTAGATTGCCATTTAGCGCGTAGTCCATCACCATGAAGGGGATGTCTTTTTCTACATCAAAATCGAAGACGCGCACGATATGAGGATGAATGAGACCAGCGATAATGCGCCCCTCGTTCTGAAAGATTTCCACTTCTTCGCTGCTTACCAACCGCGCACGTAAAACCTTTATAGCCGCCTGGCTATTAAGCCGTATATGTTCGCCCAGGTACACTTCGGCATAACCGCCACTTCCAAGAAAATGGGTGAGCCGGTAGTTCCCAAGCTGTTGTCCTACAAGTTCAGGCATACTTTTTCCTTCTACTTTTTCCCTCACGTTTAAAACGTATGAATGAGCTAT
>WNFX01001310.1_pt1 | contig 26896 bp, 20 predicted proteins | sample 5400111 | NCBI WGS metagenome assembly WNFX01 (sample SAMN13153363, study PRJNA577476) | soil metagenome | isolation source: 40 cm soil or saprolite under grassland replicate 1 | place: USA:California | collected 2016-06-15
TACGAGGAGTTATTCCTGGAGCTTGCCGCTAACACAGCTAACGTACGCGCACAGATTGGCTTCGACGTTGCGCTTTCCCATCGCATCTATGCAGGCGCGGATTTCTTTCTGATGCCCAGCATGTTCGAGCCTGGGGGTCTGGGACAGTTGATTGCGTTACGTTATGGGACTTTGCCAATTGTGCATGCGACGGGTGGGCTTGCCGATACCGTGATTGACGTGTATACCGACCCCGTTCGTGGAAATGGCATTAGCTTTACAGAATACACACCTTATGCACTGCTTGATGCACTTCAGCGTTCTCTACGGCTTTACATGGAGCATGATCGCTGGTCAGCTCTAGTCGCACGAGCGATGGCATACGATTCACGTTGGTCAGCCAGCGCTCTTGCATATAGCCAGTTGTATCAGAGGGTACTGCATCTCCCACCTGTCTGAGTCACATAAAGACTGTAGCTTTGTTTTCCTTTTTCAGTTCCTCAACATGACTCCGGATCAATGCTTTTGGGCTTCTAGTAACATGATATTAATTCCTAGATATTCTCAAAGCAGGGCCTCTCAAAAGTTACTTGTGAACCAGATCTGGCTCGCAAGCGAGCCTTCTTCGAGAGTGTGAAAGGGGTTTTGTGCTCCCGCGGGAGCACAAAACCCCTTTCACACTCTCACATGAGCGAGCCGCAGGGGCGCAGAAAACAGTCACACAGTGACTTGTGAGAAACCCTGATTCTCAAAGGGAAAGAGGATTGAACTTATAAGATTAGTATATTATAATATTATATATCTTCTAATGGGAGGGAGTCTTTGATACATCCGGATCTAAATGCAAATGAGGATGCTTACAATGATCCAACGCTACGGGGAGAGTTGATACCAATCAACCGGGACTCTCCGATACCTCTACATCATCAAGTGCGAAACTATTTGCTTGGTTGTATTGAACGCGCGGAGTTACCACCAGGCAAAAAGCTCTTGCAGGAACGAGAGTATGCAACTCGTTTCGGGATTAGTCTCGCGCCTGTCCGACAAGCTATCCTCGATCTCGTTAAAGAGAATTATCTCTATCGTGTGCCCGGCCGAGGGACATTTGTTTGCGAACAAAAGGTTGAAGAGAAGATCAGTATCCTTTCAAGCTTTACAGAGAGTATGCGCGCCAAGGGTCTGAATGCCGTTTTGCGTGTGGTCGAGCTGCGTTTAGGCAAGGTTCCTGCCGCTATCAAGGCACAGTTTGAGGCAAGTGAGCAGCATTTCATCTTTCTCCAACGTGTCGCTCTGGTTGATGGTGAAGCCATAGCCCTACTTTCTTCTTATCTACCAGCGCGGCTTGTACCGGGGTTGGAGAAAATAGATCTCAATGGACAGTCACTCTACAATTTATTGGAAGAGCGTTATGGCACGAGCCGAAAACACCATCGAAGTAGTGCGTTGTCGTAGTTCTCAGTCAAGCATATTTGGCATTCCCCAGGGAACGCCTTTGCTACAAGTGGAGGGTAAAACCTATGATGTAACAGACCAGTTCGTAGAATTTGCGCAGGTGCTCTATCGAGCCGACCGTTTCCGTTTCACTATTGAAAGCTTCCGGCGAGATGATCGCGTGTTGCACCTGATCGGCGCGTCGGAGAGTGAGGAGGGCTTCTGACCATGGAAAAGACTTCTTCAGCCGTCGAAGGCAAAATGTTTCTGCGTAATGCGACCGGGCTCCGCCGGGAAGTGTCATTACTAGATGCTTTCATCATGAACACTTTCGGCATGAATATTGCTGTCGGGGCCGTATTTTTGTTCTTACAGGCCCCCGCTTTTTTCCCTAATGGCAACATGCTCGTTGCAGTGATTATCGGTACTCTGTTGATGGCATTCACACTCTTATGGGTGTACTCGACCTTTGCGGCTGCCATGCCTCGTTCAGGTGGTGACTACGTGTATGTCAGCCGTGCCCTACATCCATTCTTCGGATGGTTGTTAGGTTGGAGCCAGGGAATGTGGCTCATCTTTTTCTGGATCGGCTTTAACGCCTGGTTTGCGCTCACCTTTGCCGTGCCTGTTGCTCTTACCACAATTGGAGCTGTTACCGGTCAAAGTGGCTGGATTGATCTGAGTAGCAATTTACTGGCCTCGTTTCCTATATTGGGTATCACCACCCAGTGGTGGGTTCTCATCATCGGTCTGCTGATCAATATCGGTTTCGCTGCACTCCTGATCCTGGGAGGTCAGAGTTTTTGGCGCTGGCAAAAGGTGTTCTTCCTCTTTGCAGGCGGGAGTATCATCCTGGCGTTCCTGCTTCTGTTGTTTGGTGGCGGCCAAATCCAAAGCGCCTGGAACAGCTTCGCCATTCATAACAAAGGGCTTTTATTCAATCAAATAATTCCGGCCGCAGTGAAGAACGGCTATACCTTGCCTGGCGGCTTTAGTTTGACCGATACCTTGCTGATGTTGCCGTGGGTGTTCTTTGTGGTGGGATATGCGCAAGGGTCTGCCCAGATTGGTGGTGAGGTTAAGCAGGCCGCACGTTCGCAGTATTTCGCTATGGTTGGTGGAGTGCTGCTTAATGGAGCAATGCTGGCGCTGCTCGTTATCGCCTTTACACAAGCCGTTGGCATGAATTGGATTGGAAGCGTTGGCTATTTGTTTCTTAACAATCCTGCGCTGCTCAACTTGCCAGGTGGTATCCCACCTAGCTTTAACTTCATCGTGAGCCTCCTTTCCGGAAACATCATCGTTCCACTTATTATTGGAATCGGTTTTGTTTTCTGGGCGCTATTGGGAACGCCACTCTCAGAACTTCAGGCCACGCGCTACATGCTGGCCTGGGCTGTTGACAGGATGGTACCAGCTCCAATAGGAGATGTAAGCGATGGTTTCACTCCCCGGTTAAAGCAATCGTCTTCTGCACTATCACCGGGACACTCGCGTTGATTGCACTAGTAACAGTACCACAAGCAAGCCTGCTAGGTGCGCTACTGGCGCAGATTGCTGCCTTTATACTGGTCTCGATCGCTGGTATTGTTTTCCCCTTTAAACTGCGAAATGTCTGGGAATCAGCAGGCGGTCACAAGATTTTGGGCATCCCTACCGTTACATTGGCAGGCATTGGTGGCGTGATTGTTCTCGGGGCTCTCATGCTGATGTTCATCTTTGATAACACGATCAATTCAGCATTCAATGTGACGAAAAGTCTCTCTCTTTACTTCATGATTGGTGTGATTGTTGTAGGGATTATCTGGTATGTTGCTGCCTACCTCCTGAATCGCAGCCAGGGCGTTGATGTCAGTCTGGCTTACCGTGAAATTCCACCAGAATAGGAAACAACATATGCAGTTGGAAGCGAAAGGGCAAAGTGGGACGTCTGTAAGCCCGAAAACTCGACCACGAGTGATCGTGATAGGCAACCTGACAATCGACGACGTGGTTCTGCCAGATGGTACGACTCAGATGGCCAGCGTGGGAGGCAATAGTCTGTATACTGCACTTGGAGTGCGACTCTGGCAACCTGCCGTCGGTATAGTCACGCGTTGTGGAGAGGATTTTCCACACGACCTTCCAGCTATGCTCAACGCCCTCGGTATATCAGCCGAGGGCGTGGTCGATATCGCAGGGCCGACCGTGCGCAACTGGGTGGTGTATGAGACCAATGGGCAACGGCACTGGATTTACCGCACGCCGATAGAGCGCTCTCGTGAGGTGGCTGTGCAGGATCAGGATATTCCAGTTGCGTGGTTGGAGGTGGAACCACCACCTGTCGTGCATGTGACAGCCATGCCCCTCGATGCCGCGGAAGCGATCGTGGACAAGGTACGGCATGTCTCACCTCACGCACGTATTACATTGGATACTCATGAGGATTACGTCGTTGACTATCGAAGTCGTTTACGAGCACTGGCGGGAAGGGTAGATGCCTTCTTACCAAGTCGCGCAGAGCTAACTGATCTCGTGGGATACGATGACCCGCGTCGCGCACTCGCAGACCTCTCGAACTTATCTACGCCTGTTATCGTGGTTAAGATGGGAGCAGAGGGTGTGCTGGTGTGGAACAAAGCTAAAGGGACATTGCACGAGGTCGGCATAGCTTCGGGGCGGGTCGTGGATGAAACTGGCGCTGGCGATGCATTTTGCGGTGGCTTTGCTGCTGGATTATCGCTGGGATATAGTCCGGTAGAGGCAGCCCAACGCGGTACTATTTCTGCCTCATACGCGGTAGCTGGCTTCAGTTCGATATTCCTGGCGCATGTTGAACCTGCAGAGGCGCAGGCCCGCATCCTTAGCGATCCACCGCTTGCTCGTGACTTGTCTCTGCCCAGGTCACTCGCACAGGTGGAGGTTCCTGGAGCGGATCGCGGAATCAGTAGCGCGGCAGATGTGATGCGCGAGGAAATCGCTATGATTCCCCGGTTGTTGGAGGAACAGCATGAAATTCTAACTAAGCCGCTCAGTATCCTCGCCAGGGGACTGCATGATGCGAATATCGAACATTTTTACCTCGTAGGGTGTGGAGATTCAGCCTTTGCAGGTGCTGCCACAGCTCTCGCCTTCCAGAAACATGCTGGTATTCGTGCTGAGGGGATTCATGCGCTTGAAATGGCCCGATATCGCGTGCGTTATCTGCCACAGCATAGCGTAGTGGTGTGCATCTCCTTTTCCGGCAAGGTCGGCAGAACTATCGAGGCAGCTAAACAAGCGCGGAGATTTGGTTACAGGGTGCTTGCCTTGACAGGCAATTCGGACTCGCCACTGGCGAAGGAAGCGACCGATGTCATCACACTGTCTGTCCCGACGTTAGGATATTCACCTGGAACAAGTACGTATCTTGCTATTCTAGCTGCCCTACTTGATCTTGCAGTCATCTGGGGCAAAACTCGTGGAGTCGATACTGCTCAGGCAGAGAGACTGCTCAGGAATGTACCTGAGCTTGCCGAACAAACGCTTGAAACAGGGCACGAACCGGCACATAGGGTGGCAGAGCAAATCGCTGGGCATGATTGGGTAACCTTTCTCGGTGCCGGACCTAATCTTGCATCGGCCCAATTTGGAGCCGCTAAACTGTTTGAGGGACCGCAAAAGCTGAGTGTAGCAACCAATATTGAAGAATGGGCGCATGAGGAGTATTTTGTGAGCGGTGCTGGAACTCCGGTCTTTCTCATCGCCCCCCGGGGTGCCTCTTTTGACCGCGCTGGCGAGATTCTCTCTGAACTGAACTTCATTGGGGCAAACCCTGTATTCATCAGTGACATGAAACCCCAGAATACACGCGGTGCATATATTCCACTGGCTACAGGTTTACCGGAGGAATTCACTCCTTTACTGGCTGCACTGCCGCTCAGCCAGTTTGCCTTCCACTTGACCCGCGCGTGCGGCCTGGAACGTTTTGAGTTTCCCAGTCCAGAAGTGGCAGAGGAACACTACGAAACGATCCACCGGGTCACAGAAGGAGAGCCGGCATGAGCGATATGATACAAGAAAGCGATGGAATGCAAGCCGCAAAAACTGGGCTTGAGATCGGTGTGATGGGCTCTGCACGTCTCATAGAGAGTGACGAATGGTGGACACGTGCTCGCGAACTTGGTGTACTGCTTGCAGGAAAAGGCTTTGTTGTCGTGACCGGTGGGTATGGAGGCCTCATGGCAGCAGTCAGCCGTGGAGCACATGAAGCAGGCGGCAGAGTTATCGGGTTAACCATGCAACACTGGACCAATGTAGAGCCGAATCAGTGGAATGCTGATCTGCGGTGGTCGAAGAACTATGGAACGCGTCTGAACCATCTCCTGAACTGTGACGGGGTCATTGCCCTACCAGGTGGAGTAGGAACGCTTTCTGAGATGGCAATCGTTTGGGCGGCGAGCCAGACTGAGGGACACGCCTTGCCTCTTGTCTTGCTCGGTGATTGTTGGCCACCGATCATTCAATCTATGCGCGAAAACCTGGTTATAAGCGAAAGGGACCTCAGCCTCTTGCGTTTTGCAGAAAGTCCAGAAGAAGCGATACGTGAGATACAAACTGGGTTGCAGGAAAAGAGGATTGGCTCAGGGCCTTACGGATGATAGCTGGAGACTCTGCGAGCGAATGTGAGAAATACGACAAACCCGGGAGCGAGGGCACCAACCCCACCCCGAGGGCACCCGCAAGGGGATGCCCCTACTATACACGAATGAGCCTGTTCAGCTATTCGAGAGGGTAGAACGAGATCAAGGATCATCAGGAAAAGGGTGAACGTGAAGCACTATTCAACCAGGAATATCATTCGCCAGCAAAGTCCTCTGGACCTTGCCCTATGCGCTGTAAAGAATATGCTTAGAGGAGTTTTGCCGTGAGTTTCAAATCGTTTTATGCCTCCGATATCCATGGCTCTGAAATGCTCTGGCGCAAGTTCATCAATGCTGCTGGTTTTTATGGTGTCGAGGTGCTGATCATGGGTGGGGATGTGGCTGGTAAAGCAGTGGTTCCTATTGTGGATCGGAACGCATCTTTTTATGCCCCGGCAGTCACAGGCGAACAGGCATTTACAGAAGACCAGTTGCCTGCCCTCGAAAGGCGCATTCGTGATCTCGGCTTATATCCACATCGTATGACGGAGGATGAGCTAACGAGAATAGGAAATGATCAGGGTGCCCTGGATACGCTTTTTCTGCAGATCATGCGAGAAACTCTTGAACGCTGGCTCACTCTAGCTGAGGAGCGATTACGAGGAAAAGGAGTACGGCTTTATGTTATGTTGGGAAACGATGATGAGCCTGTGCTCCGCGAGGTCATTGACGGATCGTCACTTGTGGTAGATCCTGAGGACCAGGTCGTTGAACTGGGTGAGGGTTTCCAGATGCTCTCCTGCGGCTTCGCGAATCCGACTCCCTGGCATTCACCGCGAGAGATGCCAGAAGAGGAACTGCAACGTCATATCGAGGGTCTTGTGAGCCAACTAGACGACCCGGGCAGATCGGTCTTTAACTTGCATGTTCCACCTATTCGCACAGCTATCGATACCGCGCCTGTGATCGATGAGAATCTGAGCCCTATTATTCAAGGTGGCTCTATGTTGATGGGACCTGCCGGATCGGAAGCTGTTCGCGCCTTGATCGAGAAATACCAGCCTTTGATTGCATTGCATGGCCATATTCATGAGTCACGAGGCACGGCCAAAATCGGGAAGACTGTATGTATCAATCCAGGAAGTGCCTATGGTGAAGGGGTCTTGCATGGCGCTTTGTTTGAACTGGACAAAAGAAAAGGCTTGAAGCGTTATCAACTGACATCAGGGTGATGGTTCGTGGAACCAACAGTATCCTGAAAGATTGAACATCTCTTAATGTGCGCCCGCTTGTAGCAAGATACGTTCAATCTCGGTAAATCCGCGTTCGCGGGCATGTTGCAGAGGTGTGACTCCATTCTTGTCAGCGAGATTGATATCCGCCCCGTGATCGATGAGCAGTTGTACAATTTGCTGGTGTGCCTTGCCACCATTGCTAAGCACAATAGCTTCCAGCAAGGCTGTCCAGCCAAGATTGTTGACGTGGTTAACATTAATATCGGTACGTGTGAGCAATTCTCGTACTATCTCTACATGTCCCCGTTCCGAAGCAGGGATAATCGAAATTCCACCAAAACGGTTTGTGAGTCTGGTATCAGCGTGCGCATCAATTGCGAGCCTGAGAATATCGAGCCAGCCCTGGGCGCCAGCGTGTAGTAAGGGATTCTCTTTGTTGTTATCGCGAATATTCACGTCGGCGCCTGCTTGAAGGAGCGCTATGACCATACCTGTATTATGCTGATAGGTCGCGATCATGACAGGGGTTCGTCCTTGTGCATCTTTTACATTGATATCCGCGCCTTCCTGAAGAAGTTTGAGGACAGCTTCTCTATCTCCACGTTGTGTTGCCTGGAGTAGCTGTTCATTGGGGGTGCTTGAGTTTGTCTTCATGTTTCTGTTATGGTTCGCTTTCAGTGTATTGTTTATTTCCATTGTACCAAATAGAGCTATTGGTTCGTCACTGGACTTCAGCATGGATATGATTGGAAAGGACAGGTGATAGAATGAATACACACACGGTCAACCTCGCAGATGAAATTTGCCGTTGGCACTGAATGTCATTAATTGCGGTGAGAAGGAGCAGTGATGAGCGATTCCAATAATTCAGATAATCAGCATGCTAATCCTTTACTCTCCGAACATGCTCGTAAGAATCGTGAAATGTGGGAGGAGAGCAGTGATAGCTATGAACAACGTCACGCACAAGCGCTCTCGGGGGAGAAGGCGATGGCCTGGGGCATGTGGCGCATACCAGAGGAAGAACTACACGTGCTTGGTGAGGTGGCGGGGAAGGCTATTCTCGAATTGGGCTGTGGTGCAGCTCGCTGGTCTATCGCGCTTGCTGAGTGTGGCGCACGACCTGTTGGCCTTGATTTCTCCTCGCGGCAACTCCAGCATGCGCGACGGATGATGGAGGAAGCAGGAGTTGACTTCCCGCTGATCGAGGCCAGTGCCGAAGACGTGCCATTACCCGACGCCAGTTTTGATATCGTCTTCTGTGATTGGGGAGCCATGACGTTCTGTGATCCCCAGCGGACTGTTCCAGAGGCGGCACGATTGCTGCGGTCGGGAGGACTCTTCGCTTTCGCGACTGCTACGCCGATCCAGTTTCTTTGTCAGGATGTCAAGACGGACCAAATCACCGATCACTTAGTTAACGACTACTTTGGGATGCGACGCCTGGAATGGGAAGACGAGGTGGATTTCCAACTGACCTACGGCGAGTGGATTCGCCTATTCCGCCGGACGGGCTTTGTGGTGGAGGATCTGATCGAGACGCAGCCTCCGGAGGGTGTTGTCAGCACGTACAGGGATGAGGCTGAGACTGCGTGGGCGAGAAGGTGGCCGATAGAGAATATATGGAGGTTGAGGAGAGAGGATTAACTCATCGAGGAACGGTTGCCCCGCCCCTCCCGCGGGCGACCATAAAGGCCCACCCAGCCGCTCTACACCGCCCTCGCCCCTACATTGTGGTATATAGCACATGGTGGGTGGTGGAATAGCGTGGATATTAAGAAAGGATGATTGAACATGGCAGTGATACTTTATACTGATGGGACAAGCAAGGAAGTTCAGCCGGCGAATGGAGATCACTTTGAGATTGAGGAGTTGGTGCAGATTGTTGAGGGGCCAATTCAGATGATCCCTATTGCTGATGGACGTATTATGACGCTCAACGAGGAAGGTGGGCCTGATGCGGAGGCTGGACGAGCGGGCTTGCCTCCCAATGAGCAGGCAACCGTGTTAGCGGGGTTTCCGTCTAGTGAGGGACCTATGGGGGCGCTGCGAGGGTTTGGGGTTGAAGTGCCAGCTTACGCTGTTGGGCCTGGTAATTTGACATATATTCCCGGGACGGTGCTGGTTTCCACAAAGCAGGAAGTATCGTGGACGGATTGAGGATCGGTTGCCCCGCCCCTCCCAGCGGGCGACCATAAAGGCCCACCGCACCGCTCCACACAGCCCTCGCCCCTACAGATGTTGATGGGCCTTTATCAAATGGATTCCTATTGCACATATTATACAGTCATAGCTTTCTCGTTTGTGATAGAATACATGTACTAACTCTTCATTTTGTTGTGCTCGTTAAGCGGAGGTGTGCTTGATCAAACGCGAATTTACCGTTGCTGGCGAATATCACTACGATCGGTCGAGTCCTGTACGCTGGATTATCACGCACCTGCTACGCTACAAACATCTCATTCTCAGCTTCATACTGGCTGTGATTTTGACCAATACCCTCTATTCTGTCATCGCAATACTGACTGGCGTAGCCTTTAATGTTGTTTTAGAAGGAGCATCGGCATACACGAGCTTGCTAAAAGTTTCCCTCGTCCTCCTTGCAGTCATTCTGGTTGGCGGCGGCCTTGATCTGTGCGCTCGTTTCTTTCCCGAACTTCTGGGCAAACGCTTTGCGCGTGATGCACGCTCTGAGTTATACCTGAGTTTACTAGGTAAAAGCCAGACCTTCCACAATCGCCAGCGTGTAGGTGACATCATGGCTCGTGCCGCCAACGATATGACTCAACTGAGCAATATGGTTGTACCCGGCTTTGATACCATTTTCGATTCATTTACCAGCCTGGTCATTACGCTTATCTTCATAGGCTTTCTTAGTCCACAACTTCTCCTCGTACCCCTCCTCTTTACGCTTTCGTTTCTGATTGCTTTGCGCTACTACTCACGAAGGCTCAACCCGATATCCGATCATATGCGCGAGCAGTTTGGCGAGCTGAACGCCGGCTTGACAGAATCGGTCTCAGGCATTGAAGTGGTCAAAGCAACTGCCCAAGAAGGCCAGGAGCAGCGGAAATTTGAATACAATGCGAGCAGCTATCGCGATTTTTACATCAAAAATGGCTATGTACAAGCCTGGTACTTGCCCCCATTGCTCTTATCCATTGCCCTTGTGGCAGGTTTCTTGCAAGGTTTGTTTCTCGTCTTGCATAACCAGCTCTCCGTAGGCAGCCTGGTAGCCTTTATGGGATTAATGGTCCAACTACACTTCCCTGCTTTTATCTCTAGCTGGTCTTTCAGCCTGGTGCAATTAGGTGTAGCTGGTGCTGACCGTATCCTGACGATTTTAAGAGAGGAGACCGAACTTGATGAGAATCAGGGCGGGTACAATCAAGCTATGCATGGCGACATCGTATTCGAGCATGTTTCCTTTCGCTATGGCGGAACGACCGTTCTGAAAGATATCTCGTTTCATGCACAACCAGGGCAGACGATCGCCATTGTCGGCCAGACAGGAGCAGGCAAAAGCACGCTCACGAAACTCGTCAACCGTATCTACGATGTTGATGATGGCCGTATATTACTCGATGGCATAGATGTGCGCGAGTGGAGTCTGGACGGACTTCGTTCACAGATCTCGACTATCGAGCAGGATATCTTCCTTTTCTCGAGATCCATCGCGGAGAACATTGCCTATGGCATGGGGCAACGGGTAGATGAGCCAGCGATTGAACAGGCAGCGAAGGATGCTCAGGCTCACACATTCATCACTGGATTTAAGGATGGCTATGAGACCCTCATTGGTGAGCGTGGCGTCACCCTATCCGGCGGACAACGCCAGCGCATCGCCATTGCACGAGCACTACTGACCGATCCGCGTATTCTCATCCTGGATGATTCGACCAGCGCGGTTGATAGCGCCACAGAAGACGAGATTCAGAAAGCTATTCGACGTCTCTTGGAAGGACGGACCACGCTACTGATCACCCATCGTCTGTCACAGATACGCTGGGCCGACAAAATCATCGTCTTGAAGCGAGGCGAACTGGTAGATCAAGGCTCCCACGCTGAATTGCTTGAACGCTGCGAAACGTACCGCCGCATATTCGCACACTACGATATCATCCTACCCGCGAGTCAAAGTGTATCAAACAGGGAGACATAATGGGCTTTATTATGGATGGCCTCGAAGCTGAGGCATATGATCGCACCTATTCCGACAGACATCTCATTGCGCGCATCATCGGCTACTTTCGCCCTAAATTGCGGATGATGTTGTCTGTGGCGGCGCTGATCATCTTCAGCTCGCTTCTGGATACTGCTTTCCCTATCCTGATTTCATTCGGAATCAATGCGGCAGTAGCAACTGTTGCAGCACGAACGATAGCTGTCCTGATTGGGGCTATCTTGATCGCGGGAGTACTATCCTGGACGTGCAACTTCTTTCGCCAATGGTACACAGCTCGCTCAGTAGGGGATGTCGTTTTAAGTTTGCGCAGGGATGCATTCAAGGCAGTCGTTGCACGCGATATGTCATTCTATGATGAGTATCCATCCGGAAAGATTGTCAGCCGTGTGACCTCAGATACCGAAGAGTTTGCCACAGTTGTGACGTTGGCGCTCAATCTACTCAGCCAGATTTTGCTCTTTTTCCTTGTCGCTGTGGTGCTTCTCATCATAAGTCCCACGCTGGCTCTGCTGGCATTCTCCATCATGCCACTTATCGTGCTGATTGCGCTGGGTTTTCGCCGTATCGCCCGCCGCACGACACAGCGGTCGCAACGTTCATTGGCGCGTGTGAATGCAAACGTGCAGGAGGTGGTCAGCGGTATAGCAGTTGCCAAGAACTTTCGCCAGGAACAGACGATGTATGACGAGTTCAAGAAGGTGAACGAACAATCCTACCAGGTCAATGTGCGTTCGGGCTTCGTCTACAATGGCGTCTTTCCGGTGCTTGTCCTGGTAGCGAATATAGGCACTGTCATTGTTGTTTATTTCGGTGGGCTCAATGTGCTCAATCACACAATTTCGGTAGGAGCCTGGTTCCTCTTCATACAGGCCATCAGGCTGCTCTGGTTTCCCTTAACAAGCATCGCGTCTTTTTGGAGCCAGTTTCAACTGGGTCTGGCAGCGAGTGAGCGAGTTTTCGCCTTGATCGATGCTGAACCACGAATACATCAGATCGACCAGCAACCAGTAGCTCACCTGGCCGGCAAAATCGAATTTAAAGATGTATTTTTCAGCTACAACGACAGGCAAACCGTCCTGGCCGGCTTTAATCTCACCATTCAAGCTGGAGAGACTGTGGCAATTGTTGGGCATACCGGAGCCGGGAAATCCAGCCTGGCACGTCTCGTTGCACGATTCTACGAGTTTCAGGGTGGCCACCTGTTGATTGATGGACGCGATATACGCACCTTTGACTTGCAAAGCTATCACCGTCAACTAGGAATTGTCCCACAAATCCCATTTCTCTTTTCAGGAACCATAGCCGATAACATTAGCTATGCGCGGCCAGAAGCTACAGAAGAGCAGATTGCAATGGTAGCTCAACATATAGGAAGGGGTGATTGGCTAGATGGTGTACATGATGGGTTGAGCACGCTCGTCGGGGAAGCAGGTAGATCGCTTTCGCTAGGCCAGCGACAACTTGTCGCATTAGCACGTGTGTTGTTGCAAGACCCATCGATCATCATCCTGGATGAGGCGACTGCCAGTGTTGATCCACTGACCGAGGCGCAGATCCAGGAAGGGCTTGACCTGGTCTTGCAGCACCGCACAGCCATACTGATCGCGCATCGCCTCTCCACCATTCGACACGCGGACCGCATCATCGTGCTCGATCGTGGCAAGATTGTCGAGGAGGGCAATCATCATACCTTGATGAGTCAGGGCGGCCATTACGCTCAACTCTATAATACGTACTTCCGGCATCAGTCGCCGGATTATAGGCCGGGGGAGGGGTTTGTTCCTGTTGCTAAGTAAGACTCATATCCATCTCTTCTTTTGGATATTCTGGCTCTGCTTCAAGCCATTCTTTGACTGCCATTTGCAAATCAATCAGGTGCCTTTGGGTGAAGCGTAGGTTTTGATGTACGGGCATATCAATTGATACAACAAGTTCTGTTTCATTGATTGACGGATCAAGATCAAGAATAAGTTCTGCTCTTCTATTCTCATCGGTTTGACAAGCATATTGAAACTCAGCTGCACAGTTGGGACAAAGTGCTAGATGATTTGCCTCGTGCTCCTTTCCCAGAAGGTCAATATATTGATAAGCAACGAAGAAATCTTCTCCTTCAGGAAGCTGGAACGGCATTGGCTTATTACATAACTGACAGATAAGCTGTCCATCTGCATTCTTGTGATGGCTGCGAAGATATGCCTTAGCATCTATATTCCCTACTGAAATACGTCTGTTTATTTGAACTGCTTTATACGTTTTCTCCCCAGCGTTGTTAGCAGCCTCAGCTGCCTTTATCGTTCTCCGATAAGGATCATGCGTGATACTTGAAGGTAAAGATATTAATTTATGTTGCTGTTCTTGATACCAGTTCAATACTTCATCAGGATTGTTTTGAATAAGAGAAATAAGGTTATGAGGTATTCCCAGCTTTTCAGCCAGCAGTAATTCCTCGGCTTTTCTCATACCTAATTTTATGGCAAGTTCATATGCTTCTGGTGTACTTTTTTCGAATCCATCAGGCATGTCCATTAGAAACAACTTACTTGGAGAATAAAAAACTCCATCCTGACTGGGCAACCACGCTTCTTGACTACAGAGCTTGCCGATTTGCGAGTAACACTCTTCTTTTTCTGATGTGGCAAAAGTTTGGAGCGTTGATTTTTCTACCACGCCTTTCATAAGATGGCGATATTCAAGCAGCAAATTCCAGAGCATTTTCGCCTTATTGAGTGTAATATGCTTGAGGTTATATTCCAAACCATCTAATTTCGCATCAGGATCAAAGCCATACAAGCCTCTTATATGGTCAGCTCTCACATTCCGAATCACTATATGACCTGAGGTGTCTATTGTTGTTCTTTTTGAAGGCTGAAGTTGTGTTGGAATGTTTAAGTCACTACGGAGGAGTTCAGGAAATGGCTCTGCTATAAACGAGGCTTGTTCGTTTCCCTCAAACCATGTTAGTAGCTCTTCCGTCTTGCTATAGACTTTAGAAGGGGTTTCCCATCCTCTTTCCGTCATTGTTGCATTGATGGCCAGAATAAATGGAGTCTTGTTAAGTAGAGAAATGAGTTCCTGATGAGCAAGATGACTTGAGCGTTGCAATGCTTCCTGGATATAAATAAGGCTTTGCTGATAGCGCTCATCATTCACTAATGCAAATATGCCTTCTTTGTATAAAGGAAGAATGAATGTGCGTACCTCGTCAACGATATCTGGTTCAGATAAACCTAAGTCTTTCAGAAATGCGTACACTGTTTCATCCGCTAGTAAAGACCTTTTTACAAGAGGAAATTTACTGCTGCCTTCCCGAAGAAGATAGGCATTTGGCATTTCAATTCGCGAGTTAGAAGAAGGTCGATTAAATGGTGCAACGTGCCTACCATCTTCAAGTCGCAGAATCGGTTTCGATTTGATACTGTTATTCAGGGCAGGCTGTTTTTGCAAAAAGATATAGAGCTGCACAAGCCATTCATCCGTTTGTTTTTCCAGAAATGTCATATCTAATTTTCGCGAAAAATTCTCTGGCTCTACGATATCGACTTCGAGCTCCTTATTCAAATATCGATAGAGATCGGGAGTTTTATCCTGGCTAATCCCTGATGATAACCAATATAGAGGATATGAAGTTCCATAGAGCGAGGATAGTTGTTCCTCATTTATCAACTCACGGAGACCTGTACCACGTGCAAGTTTCACTTGGGAAGCATTAGCAAATGTTCCATCATCGGTAGGTAACAAAGGATCATGCTTTAATACCTGAAGCACTTGCGTATATAATGGGCGAAATAATGATGGAACAGATTCTTTTCGAATGGGAAGCAAAGATAAAAAATCAACAGATAATAAGCCTTCTTTTTTTATTTGGTATAAGCAATCCTTTAATAAAATGGTGCACTCTTGAATTAACGTATTATTCATGTCATTATTGATTTTGATATTTGCCCTGTTGTCAGTGAGTAAGAAAGGGCCATGCAAGCGAAAGTTTAATCCAGTAACCTGCTCTGTCGGGAAATAGACGGCTAGATTCTGACCTGGCTCTGCTATGATCTTTCCGGTCTCGTCAAGTCTAAAAGCCATACGAACATCTAAGTTCCTATCGAGATTGCCTACGTTCATGTTTCTCGTAAACACAAGAAAGTTAGCACTATTCTGCAGCAGTTGTCCATCTTGACAGCTTTCTCCACATAACTCGTGACGAAAACCTTTAACTGTACTTAGATACACTCCGTGATCTGTTTCTGTTTGCCATGAAATGGACGCAAGATTTTGCAAGAAAAGCAGAGTTTCAAAACCTAAAGTGGTCAATTTATTCCTAATTGTTGAATAGAATGATCCTTCCTTCCCAGAAATGAAAGGAAACGTGAATTTAGTCTTATAATGAGCATATTTCTCATGATGCCATTGAATTGCCTCTGGGACAACCAAATCTTCAATAGCGAAAGCAAAGGGCATTCCTTCCAGTTCCGTATAAATTTCCGGCCGACTTGTGATAGCGAATACCGATTTGAAGCCCACACCGAAACGACCAATTTTGTTAGCTTCTCGTGGTTTATCACTGTTACCAATACCTGTAATGTTCTCTACATCAGCTCTCGTAAAAGGATTACCATTATGAAGAAATATGAGCTTATCGTTAAATAATTCAAAATGGGCTTCTGTTGCACCCTGGTCTTCGGCATTTTGTAGCAATTCATAGATGAAGTGAACAGCATCAGGGTATTTTTCAACAGTTGATTGGCGAATTCCTTTGTCGAAGTTATTCTCTCGGGCACTGTTTACAAATTTTTTACGCTTCAAATACAGTTCATCAAACCAATTATCCATATCCTCTTATGCCTCTTTAACCAAAATGACACCAAATGCGACAGGTTGAGCACTAATATCAGCTCGGTGTACTGCCTTTTCAAGCTCACTCATTCGCCGCTTGAAATCTGCTTCCGCATTGACTATTTGTGCCTGTCGCATACGTCTAATATTTTCTTCATTCGTTTGAGTAAGCTGAGTTTGTAGTTGAGAAAGATGAGCACGGTAACTTGTTTGGAGACTCTCTTTACGATATTGGGCAAGCTGTATATTGTACGCCTTATGTGCTTCTTGAGCAGTATTCCACAAACCATGATGGAAGACATCCAGTTTTTCAAAGACCTCTTGTTCAGGTAATTGTATTTCTCCAGGCTGGACTGGTGTTGCATGCTCAAGCACATCAAGAAAACGATCTGTTATTGTCCGGTCGCCACAAATTGGCTGAAGTGTTACTTCTTCACGAATCCCAGACTTTTGCCAGAGCCAAATACCAAAGGGATGTATTCCAGGAGTGAGAGAGGGGTCCACAACAGAAAAAGCAGTGTAGAGAACCTCATGTTGGTTAAAGGTTTGGGCTGTCTGTTGTGCAAGGGGATGTATAGCATTGAGAAATGCTACCTCTCGCTTTTCAACTGCACAAGCAGCATCGAAGGTGATAGAAAGATAGGGTGTAGAGCCCTTCAACCATTTTTCCCACTCACGGAAGACAGGGGAAAGCTGGCGAGGAAGTTGCTGAAAATCATGTAGTACAACATTACGAGCTTCCTGGCTTAAACGAAGACGTTTCTGGGGCTTTTCACCTAGAATATATGCTTGGTCTGCTCCGCAAGTCTGCTCAAAATAATACTGGAGTAGGTTTTGTAATGCCCAAGGAGAAAGCCAAAAGCTCGTCACATTCTGAATCTCTCTTTCAAGTTGTTGTACAGGTAATCTGATACCGAATAAATCCTTTTGGCGTTCTTCGAGTGCGGCTTGTTCCCGAATCAGCCTGATATCATTATCTGCTATCTGCTGAAGCCTTCTTTGAAGTTCTTCTCGTGTAAGGGACAGGTTTTCCGCAACCTCATGCAACTCTTGTGTTATCTTCCCAAGAATTTCTTCACTACCTCCTATCGCCTGATGGAAAATGCCGATCCGGAGGAGACAACGCTCATAAATTTCGGCATCCACCGTTCCAGGTGTAATGAGATTGTAGATAGCGACTGTTTTGCTTTGTTGTCCATAGCGATCAATGCGCCCAATACGCTGCTCAATGCGCATGGGATTCCAGGGTAAATCATAATTTACAAGGCAATCGCAAAACTGATAATCGAGGCCCTCACATCCTACTTCCGAGGAAAGCAACATATCGAGGGCTTCTACATCCTCTTTGGGGCGGCTGAAACGATCACGTAATATTCGTCGGTCTTCGTCAGAAGTACCCCCATGAATTAAGGCTACTCGAATTTTTGCTTGCTGTAAGCGTTCAAGTAAATAGAATAGCGTATGTAGAAAACTGCTGAAAAGCAGTAACTTGTTATTGGGTAACTTGTGTTTATCTTGCACGATTGTTAAAAGTGCTTCTAATTTAGGATCATATGCATCTAAGTGATCTGCCAGTGCCAATACTTCAAGGATCTGCTCTTTGATAGGTTCTAAAGAAACAAAAGAAGAGTCAGAAAAAAATGCTCCATCCTCATCTGCCTCAGTAAGAATCATCAGATCAATATGGCGAGTAAGTATATCCCTGAGAAGAGGGGCTAGACCATATAGACAACTAGCTGCTTGACGACGGATAGTAGACATCAGAAATTTGACGTTGATATCTCCGTGGGTACGGCGCAGGATATTTTGCTGCGTGGTTAGCAACGAATCGTGTAATAACTGCTGTTGAGGAGTAAAGTCAACGCTTACTGTTTCTGGTTTGCGGGTTGTAAAATTTCCAATATCACGTCTTCTCGTGCGATTAATAAGATGAGAAAAGGTATGTAGTTGCTCCATATCATGGATGTACGCAACTCTTTCTTGATCACTACACTGTTCGTCTCCCAACTCTTCAAACAGTCGTTGAAATGTGGGATTATCTCGTAAAAGTGCCTGTCCCCAAGGAGTTTCAGCTGCCATTTCCAGAGCTTCTAGCGCTTGTCTCTGCCAACCCAAACCATTCGCTCTTGCAGCTTCCACAGCCTGATTAATCAAGCGATTAGGCTCAGCCATATGATCGAAGCTATTTTTATCCAGTATAAGGTCCGGGCGGAGAAGATTGAGGAGCACGAATAAATCATTTGTACCCATTTGAATGGGTGTGGCGGTAAGAAATAAGACAGCCTCAGCCTGTTCACAAAAGTAGCTGACTCCTTGATGAATGGCCGTACTGGTATTGCGCAAATGATGTGCTTCATCCACAATGACAAGATCAAAATGTGGGGGGGGATTTAAATCAAACAATCCAAGCATTCCCGGCTTGTTTTTCATAGAGCCACTACCCACTAAAAGCTCCTGGTTGAACAAGGAAAAAGGCAAGATTGCTTTCGCATATTGTTCAGGCCAAGCCCCATCTAAATCAGTTTCTTTTATGCAATGCCTAAGGGTTGGCCCATCTAGATGGAGGAATTGCTCGTCAAAACGTTTCATTTCTATTTGCCATTTGCCTTCGACCACTAACGGCTTAGGACAGATGATAAGAACGGAATGCACATCCTTTCGAGCCTGTAGTTCTCGTAGGATAAGCCCTGCTTCAATCGTTTTACCAACACCAACCTCATCGGCAATCAAAAGACGTGGCCGGTCGGAATGAATAAACTTGAGCACTGGCCGAAATTGATAGGGTACGTAGTTCACACGGGCAGCATTTAAGGAGTATAAAGTTGCTAAACTTGGATGATTGAGTTGTAATGCTGTCATATATGCGTGAAAGATCTGGAGCGGAGTAATAGCAAAAGAAGGTGAAGGCAGTTCATGGGGTTGAAGTTGACTGGCATAATACATTGATGGAGTATTATCTATAAATACGAGATAACGATTTTCAGAGGTTCCAGGCAAAATGTTGATGATAACACCAACACGGATTGGGTCTGAACGTAGCGCAACAAGCTGTCCTATGGTGAATTCAGTGGATGAAGAAATTGATAGAGTATCACGAATTGATGATTGTTTAACCTGTATTGTTTCTTCTCCATGATGAATTTCTTCCATTGGTTACAAGTCCTTCTGTAGAAATTGGATAATGTTGTGATTGCATCACAGTAAAGGAAGATTGGCTTTTCGTCAAGACCTGTTTGTAGACTTTGACGAGTTTTTAAAGGACGACATGTGCTGTTGGTATCTCTCGTTGAAATTAGGAATAAATTCATAGTCACAACAGATCCTTTTCAGCACTTGCAAAGTTATATGCTCTATTTCAAACATGATTGTTGTAAGTTAGCCAATCATGGTTAGAGGGATCAAAGCCCGTTGGGGGAGCCTTACTTACTACTCTTGTATCACCGGAAGCACAATAGTCGAAAGATGCTCCGGATCATGATATACACTCTGTTCGGCAACTAGCAGTTTCGTTGCGGTGGCAAGTGGTTCTCCGCTCCCTGGATTGCGAACAAAGCGGGGATGCGCGCCGCTGGAGACCTGGATGCGAATCCGCTGACCACGGCGGAAGCGGTAGGCTGTCGGCCAGATGTCGATCTGGATATGTAAGCTGCCGTCTGCCTGCGGAACTATGCAGTCAGGTGTCAGGCGCACGATGCCATCGCACAGATTGATCGATTTGCCCGATGGCTCTACGACACAGAGACGGGCGAAGAAGTCGGTGTGTTGCAGGCTGGAGCGGACGTAGAGATCGGCTGTGATAGGGCCAATGACTTCCATATCATGATCGAGTACCGCGCTTGTGTAGACAAGGACATCGGGGCGAGCTTCCAGTTTGCGGTTGTCTTTTGCTCCCATATGCTTCCTTGAGCCAAGAGAGTTTCCACCAATGGCCGGGGTTGGATCGGAGGGATCGTAACGATAATGATCTGGCTCTGATACGGGTGCTGGCGTGAGAGCAAGCGCGCCACCGGGTTGCAGATACCAGCGCTCGTTTTGTGCTGGTGGAGGCCAGTCGGAGAAGTTGCGCCAGTGATTTGCACCCATGACGAATAGACGGACAGGGGTCTCTCGAAGTTTGTCTGTGTTGCCTTTGAGATGCGCTTGCAGCCAGGTCAGGGTTTCGCGTGTCATCATGGAGGCGCTGGAGATTTCACCGTGTACCCAGGGGCCGATGAGCAAATAGGGATTTCGTCCCGCGGCACGCAAGGCCTGGTAATCTTTGAGCTGCCAGTCGAGGAATATATCGTACCAGCCGCCCATGAGGTAGATGGGGATGGTTACCTCTGGTACACGCGAACTGAAGTCAACAGGTTTCCAGTAGTCATCGTCGGGACCATGTTCGATGACGCGCTGGTAGAGATTCGTTGATCGGCCGATGATAATTCGGTCGGCCTGGTTCAGTGGTAGGTGCCTGTAAGCTTTCTCAAGCTTGCGATTACGGTCCCACATGCCGAGGAGCATGCTCATGCCAAGTCCAGAGGCAGCGTAGCTGGCCATCATGGTAGACCAGCCGAGAGAGGACTCAAGAGTGTACGATCCGCCCTGGTAGCGGAAATGATTGCAGTCGGCGGTGGTAATCTGTGGGACAAGCGCTTTCAGTTCGGGGCCAGCATCAGCGGCTACGGCCCACTGCACAAAGCCGAGGTAGCTTGCGCCGACCATGGCGAGTTCGCCAGAGAACCAGTCCTGCCGCTTAATCCACTCGATGGTTGCCAGCCCGTCATCATGTTCATTGCGTACAAATCTGAATTCACCTCCGGAGCCTGCTGTGCCACGGCAACTCTGGACAAGTACCTGGAAGCCGCGCTCAGCGTAGGAGCTTGCTGAAAATGCGCTAAAATACCCCCTCCGTCCATAGGGAGAGCGAATTAAGACGGTTGGTTGCCTGATGCCGTTGCGAGAGGTGTAGTAGTCTGCGAGCAGTATGACGCCATCAGGCATTGGTACCTTGATGTCGCGGGTGACGACGATATCCTGGGTGTGCGCGGGTGGCAATTGCATCCATCGGCTGACGAGACGGCTGGTTAGGCTCATGGGGAAGACTCCTCTGCTTAATATTGAACAGTATTTTATTTATGACTCTACTATATAACCATAAGATAAAGGCGTTTGCCAAATTTTGTTAATGGAGGTTGGTTCTAGCGTGGGAGATGTGAAGCTTTGCCCACATTTCCCACAGAACATGGCATCATCAGAGGCTTTGTCCGCACGAGTTGCATGCGCATGCTTCTCACAAGAAGGCCCAACGTTAAGGAAGGAGGCACGTAGCCGCAAAGTAGATAAGTGCGGCGCAGCTTTGGCGCGTGATGTCTTGATGTCGAATCGTACGCGTGAAAGCAGCGGCCTACGAACGGGATGTTGGCCGCCACGTAAACAGATGCGCGGAATGCATGTTTTGTGGCAGCCAATGGCAAGAGATAGCGAGCTTTACCGACCAGCCGATAAGCCCGGAGAGTTCTTTTCTAGAGTGGAAACGTTCTCATATTTGCTCTAGAAAAGCGTGTTCATCATGAGTATGGAAGGAAACATTCCGCTTGGCCAGACACATTTGTTACCCTTTTGCAGTGGTGGATGGAAAACGACATGCCACTCTCTCCAGCACAAATGGATGCCTACTTTCACCAGTTGACCTTTCCAGGAGTGCGAGCAGTATTGCAAGTCGAAGAAGAGGCTATGTAATCCTTCCTTTCCTTTGTGTTCACAATGCGAAACACGGGATGATGTGCTGCTTCCCGCTCAAAATCGGCGAGCGAAGAGTGCGGAGTCACGTCAAAGTACGGGTGCAGAAACGGCACCAGCTGATAGCTCGTGAGATACTGCCGGAGGATCGGTGCCGCATCTTGCGCTGCAAGCTCGACGACTTCGATCGCTTCAGTGTGACGCCCGCGTGTGAGCTGCGCCTGGCCAGCAGTACGGATATTGTGTACCCAGCCCACTTCTCCAAAGGCTGCTACCAGCCAACGGCTGTCACTCCGTTCCACCAGTGCGATCGGGATGGTATGGACTTTCCCGCTTTTGCGCCCACGAACCGAGAGAAGCATGAGGGAACCCATAGGCAGCCCAGCATGTAACATCGCCTTGAGCATCGCTGTTCCTCTGCGCATCATGCTGGTCATTTGAAATGCCTGTGTCATCTCCCTATTGCTCTCCAATCAAGCCTTCCTTGTTCGTTCCAACTGAGGAGTATCAAACATATCCTTCTGCTTCCAAGCTGTTCCCGCTCCGCCGCGCAGGACTTCCTTGGGCGGAAACGAGGATCGGCGCTCGCTGAGGCCTCGGCTTGGGATCTTCGGCAAGCGTGAGCATGTACCAGGCAACATCGGCTCGGGAGATGGGCTTCAGGGCAAAACGATCGCTGGCCTGGACATGCTCGGTAAGGGGGCCATCGGTCAACTTGACTGGGCGCACAGCATACCAATCCAGGCGACTTTCGGCGAACTCCTTCTCCATGGCCGTGAGATCCCTCCCGACGAGCCGCAGGTTGCGGGCCACGAACGTGCGAAAGAAGCCGAGCAGCATGCGTGGGCCAAGACCCATGGTGGCGTCGCCAGGTCCCATGCTCCCGCTGCTGACCGAAATCACCTTGGGGGATGCGCCAGAATCCCGCGTTACCCTGACGAGGGTGCGAGCCAGCATCTGGTGGAGGTCCGGGGGTGAGATCATTTTGGACATGGCGTTGTGGTGCTTGGCGAAGTTGGGCCCCAAGGTGGTGATCACCACATCAGCACCGTGGATGGCCTGAGTGACGAAGTCGGGGTTGAAGATATCGGGGTTGACCAGAATCTCGACCTGGCCATTGGGCGAGACGTACGGCATCGTCCGGTAGACGGCCCGAATCGAATGTCCACGCTTCGTGGCAAGATCGATGAAATGCTTGCCGATTGCCCCAGAGGCTCCGAAGACGGTGATGTTCATAATGAGGACTCCTGTATGTGTGTGCTACTGAGAACAACAACTTCCAAAGGGTACGATGAGTTTCCTGCTCCCTACGGCTTCGGCGGCCTGGAATGTTCGTGACATTTCCAGCCCCCACCTTGCGGCAAAATCTCTGCCTGATTCGGGTGAGCCCCTCTCACTCTCGCCCAGGGGCCCAACATGTCCTTATCAATATGTGTCATAGGGGTGCTCTTCTTACCATGTGAAACGCGCCTCCTCATCCGACTCGTCCTTGTTTTGTGGATGCGCCGCGCGACTTCCTGGCAGCAGGCCGCTCCTTGACACGATTCGCTTGCATGTCCGCCGACGCGCTTCGCCCCGCCATGACCTTCGCCATCATGCTGCCATACATCCTGTTGGCAAGCCCGCGTGGCAGAACTGCCGCCATGATGCGGTTCAGGCGTCCAGGGATATGAGTCGCACGAATGGCGCCCAGCGCAACCAGCCCCTCAGCCACACACTGCTGAGTTGACATCGGCTTCATGGGCATGGTGGCCGGGTCGAAGCCGCTGGCCGTGATCATAGGGGTATCGGTCGCTCCTGGCGAGAGGACCGTGACCTGCACGCCCACCCGTTGGAACTCGACGTGAAGCGCCTCTCCCAGGCTGAGGACATAGGCAAGGGCCTCGGCATACTCCGCCGCGAACGGCACCCCCTGTAAGCCCGTCGTCGAGGCTACCAGGAGTAGCCCGCCGCGCCCACGCTGGGCCAGGCGCTGCCCGAAGTGGTGCGTCAGAGCCAGGTGCGCCTCAACGTTCAGGCGCAGACTCTGCTGCCAGACCCGGTAGTCCCTGGTCAAGAAAGCGCCGGCCGTCATCGCCCCTGCGTTAGAAACCACGAGACCAATGTCCAGGTCCTGGGTGGCTTCCTCCAGCTGCTCAAGGAAATCGTCGGCGGTGAGATCCAGCCCAACAGCTCGATACTGCATGCCGAAGGTGTGCGCGAGTTCGCCCCCAAGTGCTTCGAGCGCAGAGAGCCGCCGGGCCACCAGCACCAGATGCAGGCCACTCGCTGCTAACTGCCGCGCGAATTCCTCGCCGATGCCTGAGGAGGCCCCGGTCACGATGGCCCAGGGGCCGAATTTGCTTGTATCAATGCGTTTCATAGCATGCTCCTGAAGTCTTTCCACTGTCTCTGCCGCTCAGCTGACGCGTATTTCTGCGCGTTTTGCCTGCGCCTGCTTGTGTGTCATCACTCTCAGAATCATTCTGCCGTTCATTTCCCGGAAGAGCGCATGTGGCATCAGGCGATTCATGAGCCGGTAGACCGCTCCGGTCAGGTGCGATGGACGGTTGGCACTCAGTGCGGCTAGCCCTTCCGACACACATTGTTCCACCGTCATTGGCTTCATAGGGGTGCTGGTGGCATCCAGACCAATTTTGTCAAACAGGGGAGTGTGCGTTGGACCAGGCAGGAGCACCGTGACGTTGACGTGATGCTTCTTGAGTTCGAAGTTGAGCGTCTCTCCCAGGGTCAACACATACGCCCTGGTCGCCGAGTCGTTGGCCATGTAGGGGACCCCCTGGGAGGCTCCCATACCCGAGAGCAAGATGATCCCGCCACGCCCGCGTGCGGCTAATCGCCCTCCAAAGTAATGCGCCAGGTCCAGATGCGCCAACACGGAGAGCCGCACCATCCGGTGCAGAACGCCGGGGTCGCCGCTCAAGAATTCGCCTGGAGTGGCGGTGCCGGCATTAGAAACAACCAGCCCGATATCCAGATCCTGGGTAGCGGCTTCCAGCGTTGGGAGGAAGCCTTCCTCCGACAGATCCAGCGCCAGCGTGCGGTAGGTAATACCGTAGTCGTTTGCCAGGGTGCGTCCGATCTCTTCCAGTAAGGGAAGACGCCGGGCCACCAGCACCAGATTCAATCCACTAGCAGCAAGTTGGCGCGCGAATTCCTTGCCGATGCCTGAGGAGGCCCCTGTTATCAGAGCCCAGGGACCGAACGTGTTCTTCTCAATGTGTCTCATAGAATATTCCTCCGATGTGTGTCTCACTGATCTCGGGATGGATCGTTACTGTGTAATCAGAGTGTGACCGGAATCCCGAGCGTTCCCGCTCCTGGTCACAGGAAGCTGAATTTCGATGACGGCCTCGTCTACTCTGGCAGGTTGGAGCGGCTCGATGAAGACTTCCCGACCAGGCCCTGCCAGGTGAAAGTGGTGAAGCTCCATCCAGGTTCCAAGCCGGCCATAGCACCCGACCTGGTGAGCGATGCCGACGTACACCATGGTGGCCATGGTAGCGATCGCAGGCAGGGTGCGGACGGTCATCGCTCGACCATCAGACAGCAGAACTGTCTCATGAAAGTCGCCGTCAAGCAGGAAGCCCATCTCCACATCGACGTTCTCCTCCTGGAAGCTGTCCGAGGAAAACAGGAGGGCAAACTGGCCGAGGGCGCGCCTCCCGGCCAGTCGTGGCAAGGAGCGGTGCAATTCGGTCATCAACGCAAAGCCCTCCTCTTTTGAGGCGACGACTTGCCGCAGAGACAGAAAGTTGCGCGCTGGCACCGCTTTGAGGACCACGTCGTCGGAAAGCCTGCCCTGTTCCTCGATCTGGAAGATCCGGGCCTCGATGCTGCGCACTCGTTCGAGTTCGTCGCGCAAGGTTTGCTCAATCTGAGCCTTGCGCATCGTCAACATGCCGCGAATCTCCTCTGCCGAAATGTCCTCATCCAGCAGTCGCAGGATCTGGGCCAGTGTGAGCCCCAGTTCCTTGAGGGCAAGAATGCGGTTCAGCCGGGGGAGCTGCAGCGCGCTATAGAAGCGATAGCCCGTCTCAGGATCGATGCGCTCTGGTGTGAATAAGCCAAGCTCCTCGTAATGCCGGAGCTGTCTTGGTGTCACGCGCGCAATGTGCGAAAACTCACCGATGGAAAACATGCTCATTCCTCCAAATTCATGCGTCTACTGGAGAGTATAAAGGTTGACGTAATGTGAAAGTCAAGAGGTTTTCCCTCCACTTTTCGTCGCGCATTCTCTCTCCTTTCAAAAACTGTGCCGATAATCCAACTGTGCCGCACTTATCTACTTTGCGGCTACCAGGCTTCCTCCTTAACGCAAGGCCAAGAACGGAAGAGTGAAGCTTCTCTTGTCAGAGTGGAACGAACGGCCAGGCGAAGTCACGGCAGGCGCGCGAGTTCGCTCCAAGCTATGCAACCGCCCGTGACTTCTGCTTCCCTCTTGCCTGCCTTTTAGACTTCCTTCTGAAGAGTCACCAACTGCTTCATCGCCGTCACTCGTTCTGGAGGCACGGTTGCGGAAAGTTCTCCCCAATATGCACGTGGAGTTGCAGGAGTACCCACAAACATCAAGCCGTCATCAGTCAGACGAAGCGTTTGCCTCTCGGTCGGAACCTCCCACCCCTCAGCACGACGTGCAGCGATCATCTGTCTAATCTGGGTACGCTTCTCTTTGCCCCAGTGCACTTTGAGGCTCGTTGGGTAGACAGAAGCCTTCACTTCCTCTGTCAGATAATGCAGATAGAAGATCCGTCGTTGCTGTGGGGAAGCGCTTGCACGTGAACCATGGGGAAGGGAAATCGCATGAAACAACACGTCCCCTGCCTCCATTTCGATGGGGATCGCGGAACTCTCTTCAAACAATTGCTCAGTCGTTCTTTGTGAGAGATCCACATGCCCAACAAGATGATAGCCAGGAA